>ERZ506425.257-NODE-257-length-21620-cov-6.43149_pt1 | contig 21620 bp, 16 predicted proteins | sample MGYA00513667_ERZ506425 | MGnify/ENA metagenome assembly ERZ506425
GACCGCCCACGATGAGCCGCTTCAGGTGCAGCTCCGTAGCGATGCGCATATACATATCGATGTCCTGCGCATTGTGGTGGGTGATGAAGGGCCGGGCGTTGGCGCCGCCGGCAATGGGGCTGAGCACGGGGGTCTCCACCTCCATGAAGCCCATATTGTCCAGATACCGGCGCAGATACGCCACGAACTTGCTGCGGATCTCAAAGTTCCGCTGGGATTCGGGATTCATAATGAGATCCACATACCGCTGGCGGTAGCGCAGCTCCTTGTCCGTCAGACCGTGGAACTTCTCCGGCAGGGGCTGGAGGGACTTCGACAGCAGGGTGATCTCATGGGCCCGGATGCTCATCTCGCCCTTCTGGGTGCGGAACACGTCGCCCTTGACGCCTACGATGTCACCGATGTCATATTTCCTGAAGCGGTCATAGGCATCCTCGTCCATCTCGTCCTTCCGGGCGTAGATCTGGATGCGGCCGGACTTATCCTTCAGATCGCAGAAGGACACCTTGCCCATGCCCCGCTTGCTCATAAGACGGCCCGCCAGAGAGACGGTCTGCCCCTCCAGCTGGTCGAACTGATCCTTGACCTCCTGTGCGTGATGGGTCACGTCATAGCGGGTGATCTCAAAGGGGTTCATACCCGCCTCCTGCAGGGCTGCCAGCTTATCCCGGCGGATCTGGAGAATTTCCCGCAGGTCCTGTTGATTCTGATTCTGCTGTGCCATAGATATGGTCTCCTTATCGTTCGATCTTGTCCACCCGGTAGCGGATGACGCCCTTGGGGGCCTCCACGGTGATCTCACTGCCGGCCTTGCTGCCCATCAGGGCCTTGCCGAAGGGGGAATCCTCCGACACCTTCCGCTCCATGACGTTGGCCTCCTGAGAGCCCACGATGGTGTACTCCGGCAGGGTCTTGCCGTTATCCAGATTGGTCACGGTGACACGGCAGCCGATGGATACCTTGTCGGAATCCATGTCCGTCTCGTCCACGATGACGGCGTGGAGCAGGATGTTCTCCAGCTCGGCAATGCGGGAGTAGAGCTTGCCCTGCTCATTTTTGGCCTCGTCGTACTCGCTGTTTTCCGACAGGTCACCGAAGCCTCTGGCCTCCTTGATGAGCTCTGCGATCTCGTCGGCACGGGTGGTCTTGCTGTAATCCAGCTCCTTTTTCAGCTCGTCGTACCGCTCCTGACTCATTTTGAATTCTTTTACCATGGAATCCATTCCTTTCTGTTGACAAATACGGCATGGCCGCACGAGATTAGTATAAACACTATAACAAAAATAGTACAGACACTATATCACTCTGCATTATAAGTTCTTTCCCCGCCGGTGTCAAGTCCTACCCACACCGGGACAGCCGCACCCGGCGGAAGGCTTCCCTCCGCCAGCAGCGCCGCCAGCAGCGGCTCCTCCGCTGCCCACGGCTTCATTTTCTCCCACCACGGCTCGGCCCATACATACCGGACCTCCTGATGGCTCTCCCCTATCAGCAGGGAGGGAAGCCCCTCCGCCGCTGCGCCGAAGCATACCGCCAGCTGCGCCGCCGGACCGCCCTCTCCCAGTCCGTACCGGTGCCGCAGGGATCGCCGCAGCTCCTCCTGCCCCCGGCCCAGCTGCGGCGACAGATACCTTACCCGCCGGGCCAGCAGATCCGCCGCCTCCGCAACGGCCCCGTCGGGCCGGGAGGCCCGCAGCACCACACTGGCCTGTGACCGGCAGAGCCCCAGCTGCCTACAGGCGCAGTCCACCAGCTGCCCCAGCATGGCCCGCCGCAGCGCCACCGGGGCCGGGAGCCGAAGGGGAAGCAGCAGCGCTGCCCACTCCGGCGGTGCCGCCGCATACCGCACCCCGGCGTCGGCCATGGCCTGCGCCGCCTGCCGCACCCGGCGCTGTACCCGCCGGTTCAGCCGCCCACCGCCCTCCAGCAGGCACACCTCCCCGTCTCCCAGCGGACAGCGCCGCAGGGTGAGCCTTTTCCGCTTCTCCTCCCATCGCACATATCCCACCATAACACAGCGCCCCCTTTCCACCAGTCTATGGCCCGGCGGCGGGAGAAAGACGGCATAAAAAATTCCCCACCTGCACCAAGCGGTGCAGGTGGGGAAAAGGCCGCTTACCACCAATAGGGGATGTACCCCGGCAGACGGTTCAGCGGATTGATGCGGCTGTAGTTCTCCCAGATCTCATAGTGGACGTGGGGGCCGGTAGAGATGCCCGTGGAGCCGCACAGGCCGATGACCTCGCCCTGCTCCACATGCTCGCCCACCTCCACCAGACGCTCGCTCATATGGGCGTACAGGGTAAAGTTGCCGTTTCCGTGGTCGATCTCCACATAGTTGCCGTAGCCGCCCCAGCTGTACTTAGAACCCACTACGGTGCCGGATTTCACAGCGTAGATGGCGCTGCCGTAGGAGGCGCCGATGTCCACGCCCATGTGGTTGGTGCTGGCGCCGGGGGTAGGCTGGTCACGCCCGCCGTAGCCGGAGGTAATGAGCCGGCAGTCCGAGGGCCAGATGTACCCGTCGGAGGAGGGCGTCTCATCGGAGCCGCTGCTGCCGCCACCGCCGCCGCTGCCTCCACTGTTATCGCCGCCGTTGTTCCGGTTTTCCTCCTCTCTCCGGGCCTGGATCTGGGCGTCCAGTTCATCGGCGGCTGCCTTCTCCTGAGCGGCCAGATCGTTCAGGCCGTCCGCCGTCTCGTTGTACTTGGCAATGAGCTGGGTGGCTGCCTCCAGCTGGCTGTCCAGCTCCGTCTGGCGGCTCTCCAACTGGGAGCGCTGCTCCTCCAGCGCCTGCCGGTCGGCCTGCATCTGCTGGCGCAGCTGCCGCAGGTCGTTGATGACGCTCTGGTCGTGCTCGGCCACCTCGTTAATGAAATCGATACGGCCCAAAAGATCGCTGAAGCTGGTGGCCTTGAAGATCACCGACCAGAAGGAAGCGGTACCCCGCTCCTCCTCATCCCGCACCTGACGGCAGAACAGGTCGTACTGGGACTCCTCCTTCTGCTGGTTGTCCGCCAGCTCCGCCTCCAGCGCATCGATCTGCTGCTGGGCGTTGGAGATCTGGCTGCGGAGGACGTCCGCCTGCTGATCCAGCAGGTTTTTCTGCTCCAGCGCATCGGCCTTGTTGGCCTCGGCCTCCTCGATCTGCTGGTTGATCTCCTCCAGCTTCTTCTGGTGCTCCTCCGACTGCTCCTGCAGGTCTGCGATGGTCTCGGCATAGACGTTCACCGGGCGCAGAGCGCCGCTGGTGAACACGATGCTCACCGCCATGAGAATGGCCAGCAGGCCGCACCATTTTTTCTTACTCATGCTGCACTCCTCCTTATACTCTCAGGAACTTCCGGATGGCGGTCAGGCTGCCGCCCACGCCCACCAGGATTCCTACCAGACCGAACACACCGGCCACCGGCCCCCAGATCTTCCGGAAGGACACCACCCGCAGCAGCTGCAGGGTATCGGACCCGGCAATGCCCTTGGAAATGGCCTCATACAGCAGCCACTGCAGCCCAAAGGCGATGACGGCGCCCATCAGACCGATGAGCAGACCCTCGTAGACGAAGGGCCATCGAATGAAGCCGTCGGTGGCGCCCACCATCTTCATGATGGCGATCTCATCCCGCCGGTCAAAGGTGGTGAGCTTGATGGTGTTGGAGATAATGAATACCGAGATCACCAGCAGCACCGCAATGAGGGCGATGCTGATGAGGCTTGCCACATTCCGCACCGTCAAAAACCCGTTGGAGATGGCCTCGTCCGCCCGGACCTTCACGATGCCGGGGGTGGCCTCCAGATCGGATACCACCTGCTGCATCTGTGCGGCGTCCGTCAGATGGATAACGTACCGATGGCGAAAAATGGAGGGATCCAGGTTGCTGTACAGGTCGTCCTCATCGTACTGCTCCACGTAGCTGTCCCGTGCCTCCTGCCGGGAGACGAAGGTGCAGTCCGCCGCACCGGGGATCTTCTCCAGTTTGGATTGCAGGGCCTTGGCCTCGTTGTCAGAGAGGTTCTCATCCACGAAGGCCAGCACGGCGTTCTCCTTCTGCAGATCCTTCAGGTTCTCGTTGGCGTTATAGGCCACCAGCGAAAAGGTCCCCATGATCACCAGACACGCCACCGTCACGCCGATGGCGGCGAAGGACATGAATCCGTGGGAGAACATATTGCGGATGCCCTCCCGGAAAAAATATCGAAAATCGTGCTTCATCTGTTATACCTCATACGTTCCCACGCCGTCGCCGTTGACCTGCCCGTGATCGATCATGATGACCCGCTTGTCGAAGTGGTTCACCAGATCCCGCTCGTGGGTCACCACCACCACGGTGGTGCCAAGGGCGTTGATGCGCTCCAGCAGGGTCATGATCTCCAGCGAGCGGTTGGGATCCAGATTGCCGGTGGGCTCGTCGGCCACGATGGTGCTGGGATTGTTCACCAGCGCCCGTGCAATGGCCACACGCTGCTGCTCACCGCCGGACAGCTCGTCGGGGTACCGGTCCTCCATACCCTTCAGCCCCACCAGCTCCAGCACATAGGGGATGCGGGTGCGGATGTCACGGGGCGTGGCCCCCACCGCCCGCATGGCAAGGCTCAGGTTGTCGAACACCGTCTTTTTGGGGATCAGGCGGAAGTCCTGAAAGATCACGCCGATGGTGCGGCGCATATAGGGGATCTGCCGGTCGGAGATGCGGCTCATGGAGAAGCCGTTGACCATGACCCGCCCCGCCGTGGGGATGACCTCGCCGGTCAGGAGCTTGATGATGGTGGACTTGCCGGAGCCGGAGGGTCCCACCAGAAACACAAATTCCCCGTCCTCAATGGTAAAGGAGATGCCCTGAAGGGCCTTCGTCCCGTTTTCGTATGTTTTTTCAACGTCTTTCAATCGAATCATATCATATCCCTCGTTGCCGGAGACCCGGCCCGCTGCATTTGAAACGACGAACCCTGTCGGGCTGCGCCGTATTATGTCACCATAGGGTATTATATAAAAAAAGTTATAAAATGGCAACAGGAATAATATGAAAATTTTATGAACAGATAGGGAGGCCCTCCGGCAAAAATCCCGGTAGACAGCCGTGAAGTGACCCCATTTGTTAGACAGTATGATATACTATCTAACAAATGGGGTGCTGTTCAGCAGCGCCGGGAATGGGGCTTTTGCTCTGATATGTGCTTTATTGGGCGCTGCCCTCGCCCAAGATGCGGGCGGCGCTCTCCTGAGCGAACTGCTTGCTGTACAGGTCGTGGTAATAGCCCTTGCGCCGCAGCAGCTCCTCATGCTTGCCCTGCTCCACGATGTGGCCGTCCTTCACCACCAGGATCACGTCCGCCTTGCGGATGGTGGAGAGTCGGTGGGCCACCAGAAAGGAGGTGCGGTTCGTCAGCAGATGGTCAATGGCGTTCTGGATCAGCTGCTCCGTCTGGGTGTCGATGGAGGAGGTGGCCTCATCCAGCACGAAGATGCGGGGGTCGGCCAGCACGGCACGGGCAAAGGAGATCAGCTGCTTCTCGCCGGTGGAGAGACGGTCGCCGCCCTCACCCACATCGCTGTCCCAGCCATTTTCCAGCTTTGACACCACCGTATCCGCCGACACGGCCCGTGCGGCGGCCTCCACCTCCTCGTCGGTGGCGTCCAGCCTGCCGTAGCGGATGTTCTCCCGGACGCTGCCGGAGAACAGGTGGGGATTCTGCAGCACATAGCCGATGTTGGAGTGGAGCCACAGCTGGCTGCGCCGGCGGTAGTCCACGCCGTCAATGAGGATCTGCCCCTCCGTAGGCTCGAAGAACCGGCAGGCCAGATTGATGAGGGTACTCTTGCCGGCTCCCGTCTCGCCCACGATGGCCACCGTGGTCCCCTGGGGGATGTGGAGGGAGAAGTGCTCCAGCACGTTCTCGCCGCCGTCGGGATAGCGGAAGGTCACATCCCGGAACTCGATCTCGCCCCGCAGCGGCTCCCAGTTCTCCCGCTTGGGGTGGAAGGCGTCGCCGTACTTCTCGATGACCTCCGGGGTGTCCTGAATTTGCGGCTGTTCGTCCATCAGATCCGTCACCCGCTCAATGGAGGCCTGCAGCGAGATGAATTCCGCCAGATTGGCGGCGGTCATCTGGATGGGGTCGAAGATGCTGACGGCGTAGGCGGTAAAGGCCGACAGAGTGGCCAGCTCCAGCGCCTGATCCAGCACCATGTAGCCGCCCCGCAGCAGCACGATGGACACCGCCATGGTGCCGAAGAACAGCACCAGCGGGATAAACACCGCATTGAGCCGGGCTGCCCGGATGCCGGAGTCGTGCATCTGCCGGGTGAGACTGCGGAAGGCGTCGGCGGTCTGCTCCTCCGTCACCAATGTCTTGGTGGTGCGGGCGCCGGTGATGCCCTCGTTGAAGGCTCCGGTGATGCGGGAGTTCAGCTTACGTACCTTCCGGTTCCAGTGGAGGATGCGGTTCTGGAAGTACCCCGTCAGAATGGCCATCACCGGAACGATGGCGATGACCGCCAGCGCCAGCCTCCAGTTCAGAGCCAGCATGGCCGCAAAGGTCCCCAGTACATAGAACACCGCCCACAGGATATCCGTGAAGTTCCATGCCAGCATACTGGAGATGCGGTTGGTGTCGCTCATGACACGGGTCAGCAGATACCCCACCGGGGTCACGTTATAAAAGGAGAAGGACAGGGTCTGCAAATGGTGGAACAGAGACCCACGCATATCCTTGCCCAGATTCATCTCGATGTGCATGGAGTTCCGGGCGAAGATCACCACCGACAGGGCCTGCACCAGAATGACCGCCAGATACGCCAGTGCATAGGGCACCAGCCCCGTCAGGGTGTTCTTTTCGATAAAATTCTGGATGGCGTACTTCTGGAACAGGGGCAGCACCACGTCCACCAGAGCGCAGATGCCGTTGAACACCAGCATGGACACGAAGGCGCCCCGATAGGGCCGCAGGAACGGCCCCAGCCGCTTCCAGATCTTCCAGTCGAAGGATTGGGTATATTCCTTTTCGTCAATGGCTGCCATGCTCGCTCCCCCCTTCCTCCAGCAGTGCCCGGTCGGCACTCTGCATCTGAATGTTGTAGATATCCCGGTAGATGCCGGGCTTTTCCACCAGCTGGGCATGGGTCCCCAGCTCCGCCACCCGGCCGCCGTCCAGCACCAGAATGCGGTCGGCCTGCATGAGGGTGGTGACCCGGTGGGAGATCAGCAGCACCGTGGCATTGCCGGTGGACCGGCGCAGGGCGGTGCGGATCTTCTCGTCCGTCTCGGCATCCACGGCGGACAGGGAGTCGTCGAAGATCATCACCGGGGCCTGCTGCATCAGCATCCGGGCGATGGCCACCCGCTGCTTCTGTCCGCCGGAGAGAGTCACGCCCCGCTCCCCCACGATGGTGTCATACCCCTCCGGGAAGGAGGTCACCGCATCATCCACGCAGGCGATGGCCGCCGCACGGCGCATGGCATCCTCCGGCGCATCGGGGCGCACGGCCCGGATGTTCTCTCCAATGGTCTGGGAGAACAGGAAGGGCTCCTGCAAAACAAGACCGATGTGCCGCCGCAGGTCGCTGCGCCGGATATGCCGCAGGTCCACGCCGCCGATGGTGATGCGGCCGGAGCCCTCCGGCACGTCGTACAGCCGGTCCAGCAGATGCACCAGCGTGCTCTTGCCGGAGCCGGTGCCGCCCAGCACGGCGAAGGTCTCTCCCTCCCGGATGGTGAAGGACACGTCCTTCAGGACCGGCTGTCCCTCGTAGCCGAAGGTCACATGGTCAAACACAATGTCCCCGCCGGGGAAGGGAACGTCATCGGGCTGATCCTGCTCCTCCGGGGAGCGGAGGATGTAGCCCACACGGTCCATGGATACCCCGGCTTTGCTCATATCCGACAGCACCCGGCCCAGAGAACGCACGGGCCACGCCAGGGACTCGTTGTAGCTGACGAAGGCCACGAAGGCGCCCAGAGTCATGGCCCCGGCCACGCTCTCGTGGATGCCCGCCAGAATGATGACCATCACCTGCAGGCACGTCAGCAGCGTCCCCGACGCCCAGTACACCGACAGGAGCTTTCCCAGATGGATCCACAGTCCGGCGTACCGCTCGCTCTTGGCCTGAAATTTGTCCTCCTCATACTTCTCCCGTCCGAAGGCCCGCACCACCCGCACGGCGGTGAGGTTCTCCTGAGCGCAGGTGGTCACCTCGCCCTCGGCCTCGTCGGCGGTCTTGAACCGGGAGGAGATCTTCCGGTAGAACACCCCCGACGACAGGCCCACAATGGGGATGAAGGCCAGAGCGATCAGGGACAGCTTCACGTTCATGCGGAACATGATCCACAGATACAGGATGATGAGGAACACCGTTCGCACCACCTCCACCAGCTGGTTGCACACGAAGGTGCGGATCACGTCCACATCGGAGGTGCAGCGCTGGATGATGTCGCCGGTGGGGTGCTGCTTGTGCCACGCAAAGGGCAGATACTGGATGCGCCGGTATAGGTCATCCCGCAGCCCCTTGACGTAGGCCTCGGACCCACGGGACAGCTGCGCCCGCTGCCCGAAGCTGCACAGGCCCCGCAGCAGCGCCGTCACCATGACGGCCCCCGCCGCCCACCACAGCGCCGTGACAGGCTCCTGCCGCAGCGTCTCCAGCGGCAGCACCCGCAGCACCAGCGCCGGCAGCTTGGCCTCATCGGACCCCAGAATGGAGTCCACCGTGATACGGATGATCTGGGGCGTCAGGGCGTTGAGCGCCATGGACAGGCACGCACACAGCAGCGCCGCCGCAAAATGTCCCCAGCAGGGGCGCAGATAGTGCCAGATGAGCCCGGCCTTCTCCCGCCCCGACAGCTTGAATGTCGATCGATTCTCTTCCATAAGCCTCCTTCTCTCTCCCGGCGGCCCGCAGGCCGCCTGTCCAAACGCCGCCGGCATCCGGCAGCGTACAAAAAATGCGCCCCCGGACGGGGACGCACACAGAGTACGGTCACATCGGCCCCTTATCGGGCCGATCCGGCGGCGCACACGATGATCCCCTTACTGGTCAGCTTGCTCTTCGTCATGGTGTACGCCTCCTTTCGTTTATAGTGAGTACAGTATAACGCCGTATGAGTATCCTGTCAAGAAAAGTTTTCCGCCCCGGCGGCGGAGGGCCGTCTCCCCCTCTTGCATTTTTGGAAAAATAGGGTATGATATAAGAGAAAAATTGTCCTCTGCCATGGCGGAGGAGAAAAGAAGGGTTGTTTTATGACAAAAATCGACATTGTATCGGGCTTTCTGGGTGCCGGTAAGACCACGCTCATCAAGAAGATGCTCAGCGAGGCCTATCAGGGCGAGAAGCTGGTGCTCATTGAAAACGAGTTTGGCGAGATCAGCATCGACGGCGGTTTCCTGAAGGATTCCGGCGTGCAGATCAGCGAGATGTCCTCCGGCTGCATCTGCTGCTCTCTGGTGGGCGACTTTAACAAGGCTCTGCGCCAGGTCCATGAGCAGTTCGCTCCGGACCGCATCCTCATCGAGCCCTCCGGCGTAGGCAAGCTCTCCGACGTGATCGTGGCGGTGGAGAACACCGTCCGGGACGAGCCGGACATGAAGCTGAACTCCTTCGTCACCGTAGCCGACGCCACCAAGGTGAAGGTGTATATGAAGAACTTCGGTGAGTTCTACAACAATCAGATCGAGTCTGCCGGCACCATCATCCTCTCCCGGACACAGAAGCTGTCTCAGGAGAAGCTGGAGGCCGCCGTGGCTCTGCTGCGAGAGAAGAATCCCACCGCCGCCATCCTCACGACCCCGTGGGACCAGCTGGACGGCAAGACTCTGCTGTCCGCTGTGGAAAAGGTCTCTCTGGCCGATGAGCTGCTGGCCAGGATGCAGGCCGAGCACGAGGCGGAGGAGGCGGAGCACCACTATCACCACCACGACCATGATGAGCATGATGACCATGACGAGCATCACCATCATCATGACCACGACGAGGACGAGGACCACTGCTGCTGCGGCCATCACCACGACGATGATGACGATGACGAGCATCATCACCACGACCACGACGAGCATGACCACCATCATGACCACGACGAGCATGAGCATCACCATCACCATGACGGCGAGTGCGACGACCCGGAGTGCTCCTGCCACCACCATCACCATCATGCCGACGAGGTGTTCACCAGCTGGGGCGCCGAGACGGTCCACTCCTACACGGAGGAGGACATCCGCCGCATCCTGACGGCGCTGGATACCGGCGACTACGGCGCCATCCTCCGGGCCAAGGGGATCGTTCCCAGCGGCGGCAAGTGGCTGCACTTCGACTATGTCCCCGAGGAGCAGGACGTCCGCTACGGCAGCGCCGACTACACCGGCCGCCTGTGCGTCATCGGCGCCCAGCTGAAGGAGGACAAGCTCAAAGAGCTGTTCAGCCTGTAACACCTGTAAGGAGCGAGGAACTATGGATATTCCTGTCTATCTCATCGCCGGCTTTCTGGATTCCGGCAAAACCGGCTTCATCAACGGTATCCTCCGGGACGGCTTTGCCGAGGAGGATCGTACCCTGCTGATCTGCTGCGAGGAGGGGGAGCTGGAGTACGACCCCCGTGTGCTGGGCAATGTGTTCACCTACACGGTGGACGAGCAGAGTCAGCTGACTCCGGAGCTGTTCAAGAAGCTGGAGAAGCAGTACCGGCCCAAGCAGGTCATCATCGAGTATAACGGTATGTGGATGATCGAGCCTCTGTACCGGGATGGCCTGCCTGCCAACTGGATCCTCTACCAGATCATGTGTCTGGTGGACGCCAGAAGCTTCGAGATGTATGTGAAGAATATGGGCCAGCTGATGATGGAGAAGATCAGCAACGCCGATATGCTGATCTTCAACCACTGCAACGAGGAGCTGCGGGCCCAGCTCCGCAGCCGCAACCTGCGGATGGTGAACCGCCGGGCCGATATCTATCTGGAAAACGAGGACGGCACCAGCGAGGAGTACGTCACTCCGGAGATGTCCCCCTTCGATCTCTCCGACGGCCATCTGGATGTGCCGGACGACGACTACGGTGTCTGGTACGTGGATATGATGGACAACCCCGACCGCTACGACGGCGTCACCGTGCGGTATAAGGCCGTCATGTGCCACTCCAAGAAGTTCAAGGGCGTCCACTGCCCCGGCCGCTTCGCCATGGTCTGCTGCGAGAACGATATGCAGTTTTTGGCTTTGGTGGCCAAGGGCGAGGGGCTGGAGAAGTTCAAGAACCGCCAGTGGGTGGAGATCACCGCCACGGTGAAGAAGGAAGCTAACGACGCTTATCAGGGCGAGGGTCCGGTGCTGTATGTCACCGCCATCGCCCCCTGCGAAAAGCCCAAGGAGGAGGTCGTCTCCTTCTGACGATCCTCCGGCCTAATTGTGTGTAAACCATGTGAAAGAGAGAAAAGGAGAGCTACCCCATGACCCAAAAAGAAAAGACCTTTCTGGACCAGACCGCCCAGCGCCTGCACCTGACGGTGGACGGCGAGAGCAGCATCCTCTTCGGCAGCGTCGGCGGCTACCAGACCATGCTCTGGCGCAACGATCAGGGCCTTGCCGTTATGACCCTGTCCCTGCACAAGCTGGGGCAGGAGCCGGATCAGTCTGCCATCCGCCAGTTTGTAAAGGGGACCCGTCTGGTGATGGGCTTCTCCGTCCGGCGCAGCCGGGTGGAGCTGACCCTGAATGTCCGCTTCGGCAATCCCAATCAGGTGGAGAAGCTGGCGGAGGCTGTAGCCGCCGTGGTGGAGTTTCTGCACGCCTCCGGCTATGACAACTGCTGCCAGAACTGCGGCAGCGCCGTGGAGACGGACCCCTGCATCATGACCGGCGTCCCCTCCCTGCTGTGCGACAGCTGCTACCAGCAGCTGGGCCATCTGCAGGAGCAGAACCAGCAGGCGGAGCTGGGCAAGACGGAGAACGTGGTGGCCGGCACCGTGGGTGCGCTGCTGGGTTCTCTGCTGGGCGTGGCGTGCATCGTGTTGCTGGGCCAGCTGGGCTACGTGGCGGCAGTCAGCGGCATCGTTATGGCCATCTGCACCATGAAGGGTTATGAGCTGCTGGCCGGCCGGTTCTCCACCGTGGGTCTGGTGGTCAGCATCGTGCTGATGCTGGGCATGACCTATGTGGGCTACCAGCTGGATTGGTCCGTCGCCGTCTATAACGAGCTGAAGGACTACTACGAGCTGAGCCTGCTGGACTGCTTCCGCATGATCCCGGAGATGCTGCGTCAGGAGATCATCGATTCCTCCACCTACATCGGGGAACTGGTGAAGCTGTATGCCTTCACGCTGCTGGGCGCCATCCCCACGGCCATCAGCTCCATGAGAAGCCGGAAGCTGAAGAAGGTCACTTACCGTCTGCGCTCCCAGCGCACCAACGCCGCCCCGGAGCTGTAATAAACCAAAAAACGGAGGCCGCAGGCATTGCCTGCGGCCTCCTGTTTATTTGTTTCACCTTGTTACGCCTGATAGAATAGCTCCACCAGATCGGCGGTGATATCCTCCGTCCAGCTGCACATGGTCACGCAGCACATATAGCCCTCCTGCTTGATGCACACCAGCGTCTCATACATGGGGACGCCGTCCATCTCGCCGGAGATAACAGCGCCCTCCCGAACCAGACCGGCGAACTGCACCGGAGTCTGCTCCACCTTCACGTTGGATAGCCCCATGGAGGTCAGAGCATCTTCCAGCTTGGGTACGGCGATCTCCAGATAGCCCGCCTCGTCCAGCAGCTTGCCGTACAGAGCGCCCAGATCCTCATACACCACGTTTATGGTCACAAGGCCCTCCATGGCGCTGGCGAACATATCATAGGTGCTCTTGCCATCCTCCATGGCCTTCTGCATCTCCTCGCTGCTCTCGGCCACCACGCCGGACAGCTCTGCCAGCTGCTCGTCGGTGTAGTAGGTCCAGTCATCGCTCAGCTGGCAGCCGATGCCCACGAAGGTGTTGGTGTAAATGCCGTTTTCGATCGTGCCACGCTGGAAGCCGGATTGGCTGTCGCCGCCGTCTCCGTCCTTCTTACCGCAGGCGGCCATGCTCAGCACCAGTACCAGCGCCAGCAGCAGACCTGCGGCCCGTTTCATCTGCTTCATCGCTTCTCTTTCCTCCGAATCATGTATTTGGGGGTCGCTATACCATATGGTATACATCCATCCTACCATATTTCGACACAGCCTGCAAGAGAAAAGCGCATCAGGGGCGGGCGCATTTGCGCCCGCCCCTGATGCGTCTGCCCCGCAGACTTCCGCTACAAGTCCTCCAGATCGTCCTTTCCCAGACGCATGGTGCGCCAGCGCTCCGGCAGCTCCGGCCCGATGAGAGGAAACAGATTCTCCGTGTGGGAGGTGGGCTGGATGTTGTAGGTGCCGTACTGGTTTACCAGATCGAAGGTGCTCTCCGGCACGCCGGGGAAGTCGTGGATATCCGGAGCCGGGTCGTGAAAGGGCTTTTTCCTTCGCATGGCATAGACCTCCTGTTTCTAATTGCCGCCGGTCATGACGGCAGGGATAGTATGCCCCATTTTAGGCACTTTGGGAGGGTTGTCAGCCGGAGAAAAATCTGTTATAATCAATTTTCCGAGAGAGTATGTGCAGAAGAGACGGAGGTATGTATGGCAAATTTTACCAAGCAGGCCATTGAAACGGCGTTTTTGCAGCTGCTCAACGAAAAGCCCCTGAACAAGATCAGTGTCCGGGATATTGTGGAAAAATGCGGCATCAACCGAAACTCCTTTTACTACCATTTTCAGGATATCCCCTCCCTCATCGCTGAGATCATCACCGCCTACACCGACCGGCTCATCGAGGAGTATCCCACCATCTCCACACTGGACGAGTGCTGCGAGATGGCCTTCCGCTATGCGCTGCGCAACCGCAGCGCCGTGATGCATATCTACCACTCCGTGAACCGCGACCTCTTCGAGAAGAGCACCATGCGTCTGTGCGAGTACGCCGTCACCACCTACATCGATACCGCCTTCCCCCAGCACCAACTGCCGGAGGCAGACCGGAAGGCGGTGATCCGCTTCATCAAGTGCCAGATCTTCGGAATGTGCATCGACTGGATCAGCGACGGGATGCAGGACGAGGCGCTGGAGGAGCTGCGGCGTATCAGCCGCCTGTGCCACGGCCTGCCGGAGCTCATCATCGAGCGCAGCCGGGACGACCATTGAAAATTTAGGCAAATACCCCCTGACTGCCTAAAAACTGGGCAATTTGCATCCGGGTGTCTGACTTTCAGACACCCGGCGTTTTTTTGTCCATTTTCTCCCGGCCCCGAAAGCGGTAAACTCAGACCATCAAAAGTGAGGGAGATGCGTATCATGCGTTCTGTGACCCCTATGCGAGCGGCCAAAACAGGATACATCATCATGTCGGTGCTGCTGTGCGTGCTGGGCGTGGTGCTGTTTGTGTGGCCTGGCGTGTCGGTGGCCGTCATCGGAGAGCTGCTGGGCATCGGGATGATCGTGTTTGGTGCCGTGAAGGTGACGGGGTATCTGTCCCGTGACCTGTTCCGGCTGGCCTTCCAGTACGATCTGGCCTTCGGCGTGCTGCTGATCGCCTTGGGCATCGTAACACTGACCCATCCCGGCGAGACCATCGGCTTTCTGTGCGTGGTGTACGGCATTCTGGTGCTGTCGGACGGGCTGTTCAAGGTGCAGATCGCCGTGGATGCCAAGCGCTTCGGCATCGACCGCTGGTGGGCCATCCTGCTGGCGGCGGCGTGCGCCGGTGTGCTGGGCGTGCTGCTGGTGCTGCGGCCCGGCGAGGGGGCGCAGGCGCTGACCATGCTCCTGGGTGCGTCGCTGTTTCTGGACGGCGTGATGAATCTGCTGGTGGCTCTGCTGACAGTGAAGATCATCCGCCACCAGCGGCCGGACGTCATCGAGACAGATGAATTTGAGATCAAGTGAGAAAGGACCGAGATGCAATGGGATTGTCTAAAGCGGTGGTAAAAAACCGTGTTCTGATCCTGATGATCGCATTGATCCTGCTGGTGCCGGCGGTGTTTGGGATGCTGGGTACCCGGATCAACTACGATATGCTGGATTATCTGCCCAGCGACATGGATACCGTCATCGGGCAGGAGACGTTGAAGGAGGACTTCGGCAAGGGAGCCTTCTCCTTCATCGTGGTGCAGGATATGCCGGTGCAGGAGGTGGCCCAGCTGAAGGAGAATATCCAGCAGGTGGACCACGTGGAGAGCGTGCTGTGGTACGATTCCGTGGCGGACCTCTCCATCCCCATGGAGCTGCTGCCGGATAAGCTGTATAACGAGTTCAATACCGATGATGCCACGATGCTGGCGGTGTTCTTCGACTCCGCCACGTCGGAGGACGTGACCATGGACGCCATCCGTGAGATCCGCTCCATCGCCGGCAAGCAGTGCTTCGTGTCGGGTATGTCGGCGCTGGTGACGGACCTGAAGGACCTGTGCGAGCAGGAGGAGCCTATCTATGTGGCGCTGGCCGTGGCCTGTGCCTGCGCCGCCATGATGCTGCTGCTGGACGGCTGGCTGGTTCCATTCGTGTTTCTGGCCAGCATTGGCATGGCCATCGTGTATAACCTTGGCAGCAACTTCTTCCTGGGAGAGATCTCCTACATCACCAAGGCCCTGTCTGCGGTGCTGCAGCTGGCCGTGACCATGGACTACTCCATCTTCCTGTGGCACAGCTACAACGAGCAGCTGACCCTGCAGAGCGACCACAAGGAGGCCATGGCGGTGGCCATCCACAACACCTTTACCTCCGTCATCGGCAGCTCTGCCACCACCATCGCCGGCTTCATCGCCCTGTGCTTCATGTCCTTCACGCTGGGCCGTGACTTGGGCATCGTCATGGCTAAGGGTGTGCTGCTGGGCGTGCTGGGCTGCGTGACCATCCTGCCGTCCCTGATCCTGGTGCTGGATAAGCCTCTGCAGCGGACACGGCATAAGTCCCTGATCCCCGATATGGGAGGCTTTGCCAAGGGCGTGTGCAAGATTTTCCCCGTGTTTCTGGTGATCTTCGCCCTGCTCATCGCCCCGGCCTACATCAGCTATGATAAGACCAACGACGAGGTATACTACGACATGGGCCAGTGCCTGCCGGAGGACATGGAGTACGTCATCGCCAACAAGAAGCTCTCCCAGGAGTTTGACATCGCCTCCACCCATATGCTGCTGGTGGACGCCAACCTGCCGGACAGCGACGTCCGGGCCATGATCGACGAGATGGAGCAGGTGCCGGGCGTGAAGTATGTGTTGGGCATGGAGAGCGTGGTGGGCCCCATGATCCCCATGGAGGTGCTGCCGGATTCCGTGCGCTCCATGCTGGAGAGCGACCAGTGGGAGCTGTTGCTCATCAACTCCGAGTATAAGGTGGCCTCCGATGATGTCAATCAGCAGATCGATTCCCTTAACGCCATCCTGAAGAAGTATGACGAGGGCGGAATGCTCATCGGTGAGGCCCCCTGCATGAAGGACATGATCGAGACGACGGATCACGACTTCAAGGTAGTCAACGCCATCTCCATCGCCGCTATCTTCCTCATCATCATGCTGGTGGAGGGAAGCTTCTCCCTGCCCTTCGTCCTGATCGCCGTCATCGAGCTGGCTATCTTCATCAATCTGGGCCTGCCCCATGTGCTGGGCCAGTCGCTACCCTTCATCGCCCCCATCTGTATCAGTACCATCCAGCTGGGCGCTACGGTGGACTACGCCATCCTGATGACCACCCGCTACAAGGCGGAGCGGCTCAATGGCGAGGACAAGAAGAAGGCCGTCATGACCGCCCTGCGGACCTCGGCCCCCTCCATCATCGTCAGCGGCATGGGCCTGTTCGCCGCCACCTTCGGCGTGGCGCTGTATTCCAACATCGATATCGTGGGCTCCATGTGTATGCTGATGGCCCGTGGCGCTATCATCAGCGTGCTGCTGGTGCTGCTGGTGCTGCCGGCTCTGCTGATCCTGTGCGACGGCATCGTGTGCCGCACCACCCGTGGTATGACCCATCTCATTGGTAAACAGGAGGTTGTAAAATGAAAAAGAATAAATTTCTGGCTGTGATCTTAGCCATGGCGGTGGCCGTAGGCGCCGCCGGCGTCACCACCTACGCCGTGGGCAAGGACGCCAATGATACCGAGGCCCCGTCCACCGTGGCGACGGCCGCCTCCGCCTCCGACACGGAGGCCGTCAAGGATGAGACGGTGTACGTCATGACCGCCGCCGACGGCAGCACCCAGAAGATCCTGGTCAGCGACTGGATCAAGAACGCCCTGCCCGCCGAGGCTCAGAAGGCCATCGAGAACCTGAACGACGCCCAGCAGGTGAAGGACGACTGCTGGACCGGCACCATCCAGAAGGAGCTGCCGGTGAGCATGAGCATCCACTACACCCTGGATGGCAAGACCGTCACCCCCAGCGAGCTGGCGGGCAAGAGCGGCAAGGTGACCATCCGCTTCGAGTATGAAAACAACCAGTATGAGGTGCGTACCGTCAACGGCGTCAGCCAGAAGGTGTATGTCCCCTTCGTGGCCCTCACCGGCGCCCTGCTGGATACCTCCCACTTCTCCAATGTCACCGTCTCCAACGGTAAGCTCATCAACGACGGCGACCGCATCGCCGTCATGGGCATGGCCTTCCCCGGCCTGCAGGAGGATCTGGGCATCAGCAAGGAGCAGCTGGACCTGCCCGACTATGTGGAGATCAGCGCCGACGTAACGGACTTCACGCTGGAGACCACCCTCACCGTCGTCTCCAACAGCCTCCTCAATGAGGTGGATACCGACGACCTTACCTCCGGCGATCTGGGGAGCCTGTCCGATTCCCTGGGCAAGCTCACGGATGCCATGGATCAGCTGATGGACGGTTCCTCCCAGCTGTATGACGGACTCTGCACGCTGCTGGACAGCTGCGGACAGCTGTCTGACGGCGTGGATCAGCTGACGGACGGTCTGGATCAGCTCAGCTCCAACAGCAGCGCCCTGAACGCCGGGGCCAAGCAGGTCTTTACCTCCCTGCTGGCTATGGCCGATGAGCAGCTGCAGCCCCAGCTGGCGCAGGCAGGCATCACCATCCCCTCCCTGACCATTGACAACTACGCCACCGTGCTGGGCGGCGTGCTGGCCCAGCTGGACGAGGCCGGTACGCTGGCCGAGCAGGCCGCCCGTGAGCAGGTGACTGCCGCCGTGGAGGCCGCAAGGGATCAGATCCGTGCCGCTGTGACCGAGGCCGTGCAGCAGCAGGTAACGGCGCAGGTGACGGAGCAGGTGCGCCAGCAGGTGCTGGGGCAGGTGCTCAACGCCATGGGCTACACCATGGAGCAGTATCAGCAGAGCCCTGAGCTGAAGGCGCAAGTGGATGCCGCCGTGGAGCTGCAGATGCAGACTCCCGCCATGCAGCAGACCATCTCCGAGAATGTGACGGCCCTTATGGGGACGGAGGAGATCCGGCAGAAGATCGACGCCGCCACGGAGCAGCAGGTGCAGCTGAAGATCGAGGAGACCATGGCCTCCGACGAGGTGCAGCAGAAGATCATGGCCGCTACGGAGCAAGCCTCCGCCGGTGCCGTGCAGATCCGCAGCCTGAAGCAGCAGCTGGACCAGTACAACGTGTTCTACATGGGCCTGAATAGCTACACCGCCGGTGTGGATCAGGCTGCCGCCGGTGCTCGGCAGCTCCAGAGCAATATGCCCGCCCTGCTGGATGGCGTGAAGCAGCTGCGGGACGGCGCCATGCAGCTCTCCGACGGACTGAAGCAGTTCAACGAGGAGGGCGTGGAGAAGCTGGTCAGCGTGCTGGGCGACAACGTGGAGGATCTGGCGGAGCGCCTGACCGCCACGGTGGAGGTCTCCCGCAACTACCGCAGCTTCTCCGGGCTGACGGACGGCATGGACGGCGCTGTGCGCTTCATCTACCGCACCGAGGCCGTGGAAAAGGCCGAGTGATCCCGTTTCCCTACAGAGTAAGAAGGCGGCAGCCCATAGGGCTGCCGCCTTTGGTGTCGGGAGGGCATTGCCCGCCATCCTCTCCGTCATCGCAAAAGCCCGCCGCTGGCGGGCTTTTGTGCGCTCTTGGAGGCCCTTCCGCACCCTCCCCGCACCCAGCGGAGGTGGGCGGCATACAATGGTCTATCCTTAGGGAAGGGGGAGGCGTGGTGGAGCATACATATACCGTGGCGCTGGCGGGAAACCCCAATGTGGGAAAAAGCACCGTATTCAACCGCCTGACAGGGCTGCGCCAGCACACGGGCAACTGGCCCGGCAAGACCGTGGAGCGGGCGGAGGGTTATTTTTCGCAGGCGGGGCAGCGGTTCCGGCTGGTGGATCTGCCGGGGACCTATTCTCTGGCGGCGGATTCGCCGGAGGAGGAAGTGGCCGGGGCGTTTTTGCAGAGCGGGCAGGCGGATGCCGTCATTGTGGTAGTGGACGCCTCCTGCCTGCGGCGGGGGCTGATCTTGGCCCTGCAGCTCCGCCAACAGACCCAGCGGCTGGTGCTGTGCGTGAATCTCATGGACGAGGCGGCCCGCCGGGGTGTCACGCCTCAGATCCGGCGCTTGGGGCAGCTGCTGGATGTGCCGGTGGTGGCCACCGCCGCCCGCAGCGGAAAGGGCTTGGCGGAGCTGCGGCATCAGGCGGCGGAGGTGTGCCGCCGGGAGCCATGGGAGGACGGCTGGAAGCTGACCTACGTCCCGCCGGTGGAGGCGGCGCTGGGACTGCTGGAGACGGGAATGTCCCGCCGCCGTGCCGTGGCGCTGCTGTGGGGAAGCCCGCCCACAGAGGGGGAACAGTCCCTGTGGCAGCGGGCGCAGCAACGGCTGGGAGCGCTCTCCGGGCAGGCCCTGCAGGACAGCCTGACGGCGTCGGTGGTGGCGCTGGCGGAGGAGATCGGGCGGCAGTGCGTCCGGTGCGCCGGGCCGGACCCCCACGCCCCGGACCGGCGGCTGGATCGGCTGCTGACCTCCCGGCCTACAGGCTTTCCGGTGATGCTTTTGCTGCTGGGGCTGGTGTTCTACCTGACCATACAGGGGGCCAACGCCCCCTCACGGCTGCTGAGCCGGTGGCTGACGGCGCTGGAGGAACCACTGCGGAGTCTGCTGGCAGGAGCGCCGTGGTGGGTGCAGGGGGCTGTGGTGGACGGCATCTACCGGACGGTGGCGTGGGTGGTGGCGGTGATGCTGCCTCCCATGGCCATCTTCTTTCCCCTGTTCACGCTGCTGGAGGACGCCGGCTATCTGCCCAGAGTGGCCTTCTGCATGGATCGGTGCTTCCGGGCGGCGGGCGCCTGCGGGCGGCAGAGCCTCACCATGGCCATGGGCTTCGGCTGCAACGCCTGCGGCGTCACCGGCTGCCGCATCATTGCCAGCCCCAGAGAGCGGCTGGTGGCCATCCTTACCAACTGCTTCGTTCCATGCAACGGTCGCTTCCCTACGCTGATCGCCCTGATCGGCCTGTTCTTTCTGGGGGATGCCGCCGGGCCGTGGCGGTCAGCACTGGCAGCGGCGGTGTTTTTGGGGGTCATCGTGCTCTGCGTGGCCATGACGCTGGCCATGTCCAAGCTGCTGAGCGCCACGGTGCTGCGAGGACAGCCCTCCTTTTTTTCGCTGGAGCTGCCGCCCTATCGCCCGCCCCAGGTGGGGCGGGTGCTGGTGCGCTCCCTGCTGGATCGGACGGTGTTTGTGCTGGGACGGGCGCTGACGGTGACGGCCCCGGCGGGGCTGCTGATCTGGGGGATGGGGAACATGGACGCCGGGGGCGTCTCTCTGCTGGAGCGAGCCGCCGGGGTACTGTCCCCGCTGGGACGGCTCATGGGGCTGGACGGCATGGTGCTGCTGGCCTTTCTGCTGGGCTTTCCCGCCAATGAGATCGTGCTGCCCATTCTGCTGATGGGCTATCTGCACACCGGGACGCTGACGGAGTGCGGCGGGCTGGAGACGCTGCGGGCCATTTTGCTGCACAGCGGCTGGACCACGGAGACGGCCCTGTGTATGATGGCCCTGTGCCTGCTGCACTTCCCCTGCGGCACCACCTGCCTCACCATCCGCCGGGAGACCGGCGGCTGCCGGTGGACGCTGCTGGCCATGGTGCTGCCGACGGCGGTGGGGATGGCGGTCTGTATGCTGATCCATGGAGCCTTCGGGCTGCTGGGATAAACGGGCAAAGGGAGCCGGGAGAGCATCGCTCTCCCGGCTCCCTTTGCAGTCAGGCCTCCATGTGCTTGCCCAGAAAACCCGCCACGGCTTGGGCCAGCTTGTACTCCCCCTCGCCGGGGAGACGATCCTCCGCTGAGACAAAGAGTACCAGCCCCAACACGTCGCCGCCGCACAGGATGGGGGCGGCCACCGCCGCCGCGTACTGCCCGGCGCTCTCGGAGACCGGCAGCCGCTCCTGCCCGGAGCGGTACTGATAGATGCTGCGCTGCTCCATGATCTGCTCCAGCTGCGGAGAAAGGTTCTTGCCCAGCAGCTCCCGCTTCCCGGCCCCGGCTACGGCCACGATGCCGTCCCGGTCGGTGACAGCGGCGGTGAAATCCGTGTTGCGGGACAGGGTGTCGCAGAATTGGGCGGCGAAGTCCTCCAGCCCGCCGATGAGGGAGTATTTCTTGAAAATGACTTCCCCGTCCCGTGTGGTGTA
>ERZ506425.288-NODE-288-length-20038-cov-5.50528_pt1 | contig 20038 bp, 16 predicted proteins | sample MGYA00513667_ERZ506425 | MGnify/ENA metagenome assembly ERZ506425
CATCCCGCAGTACAAGCCGGGCAAGGGCAACTCCGCGCGTATGGAGTTCCGTGCGCTCGACCCGGTGGCCAATCCGTATCTTGCGTATTCGGTGCTGCTGGCTGCCGGCCTCGACGGCATCGACAAGCAGATGCAGCTGGGCGAGCCCACCAGCGACGATGTATGGGAGTTCACCGACGCCGAACGCCAGGCCATGGGCATCGAGCCGTTGCCCACTTCACTCGGCGAAGCACTGGAGATCATGGAGAAGTCCGACTTCGTGGCCGATGTGCTCGGCGAGCACGTATTCGAGTATTTCTTGGCCAACAAGCGTCAGGAATGGCATGAATACAACCGTCAGGTCACACCGTTCGAGCTGAAGAAGTACCTGCCGAAGCTGTGAACATGCGAGTATAGGCAAACGCATGGCGGTGGCACCGCAGTAGAGAACAACGGGAAGTCCCCACCCTGGAGGCTTCCCGTTGTTTGTGAGTATTCGGTTCCGAATCCAAGACGGTCGCCGATTCGGAGCGGTCTTGTGCCAAGGTGGAACGGATGGCAGATACACGCAAGAAGAAGACAGGTTCGAAGACGGGTGCGGCACGCGGCAGGGGATCGGCGCCGAAGGGACGCAAACGCAGAAAAAGGGTCACGCTGACACAGCGCTGGAAAAGAGCGGGTTTCGCCAAACGCTTCAGAATCGTCTCCATCGGCATGGTCGTAGTGGTCGTGGTGGTGGCACTGGTGACGGGGCTTGTCCACTTCCTGCGCTGGTACAACGATCTGCATGTCGCCGAGGCGCGTCAGCTGGAACTGTCGCAGCAATACAACTTCGATCCCGGCAACATCATCTCGGACGGCCAGTTCTTCAACGGCAACGCCATGAGCGAGGCCGAAATCCAAGCTTTCCTGGAATCCAAGGGCGGGGCCATCGCCTCGATGCGGTTCGACACGCAGACGCAGAAGGCCGACGATCTGTGCGGCAAGTACCAGGGGGCGGCGAAGGAAAGCGCAGCCGCGATCATCGAGAAATCGGGGCGTGCCTGCAAGGTGAGTCAGAAGGTGCTGCTTACCGTACTGCAGAAGGAACAGCATCTTGTCACCGCCACCGATCCGAGCGATTTCCAGCTCAAATCGGCCATGGGATTAAGCTGCCCCGACGACGACAGCTGCGACCCGCAATACGCCGGGTTCTTCAAACAGGTGTTCGGCGCGGCGAAACGGTACCAGTATTACGTCAAGCATGAGGACGACTACGGATACCAGTCGGGAAAGCTCACTCCGATTCTCTACAATCCGAACAAGGCATGCGGAACCTCGGATGTCTACATCCGTAACAAGGCGACGGCGCTGCTGTACATCTACACGCCGTATCAGCCCAATAAGGCGGCGCTCGAGGCCGGTGACGGCGAGGGCGACGAATGCTCCAGCTACGGCAACCGCAATTTCTCGAATATCTACAGCTATTGGTTCGGCAATCCGCGCAACTGATATGCCGGTACGGAGAATCGCACGTGTCGGCAAAAGTAAATGGCCCGTCTCCCCACAGTAGGGGAGACGGGCCATTGCCGTGCGATAGATGCCGTGTCAGCTGATCACGCGCATGCGGATGGTGCCTTCGATGGAGCGCAGGGCCTCAAGCGTCTCGCGGTTCGGGCGCTGTGCCACGTCGGTGACCACATAGCCGAGTTCGCCCTCGGTACCCAGAGCCTGTGCGGCGATATTGATGTTCTCCTCGCCGAGCACATGGTTCACGCGGGCCAGCACGCCGGGCAGATTCGAATGCAGGTGGGCGATGCGCGCCACGCCACGGTTCTCGCTCAGATTGATCTGAGGCATATTCACCGACAGGGACGTGGAACCCTTCTCCCAGTAGTCTTCGAGTCGCTGCGAAACGAAGTGGCCGATGGACTCCTGCGCCTCCAGCGTGGAACCGCCGATATGCGGGGTCAGGATCATGTTGTCTTCGTCGGCCAGGGCGGTTTCGAACGGGTCGCCGGTCTTCTTCGGTTCGACGGGGAACACGTCCACGGCGGCGCCGGCGATATGGCCGGAATCCAGATGCTGCTTCAACGCGCCCAGATCGGCGACGAAGCCGCGGGACAGGTTCAGGAAGATGGAATCCTGCTTCATATGCGCGAACTGGTCCTCACCGAAGAAACCGGTATTGGACTTGCGGCCGTCCACGTGAAGCGTCACGATGTCGGACTGTTCCAGCAGCTCGTTCAGGGTTTCGCAACGCTGGGCGTTGCCCAGGGCGAGCTTTTCCTCCAGATCGTAGAACATCACGCGCATGCCGAGCGCCTCGGCCAGCACCGAAAGCTGCGAGCCGATATTGCCGTAGCCGATGATGCCCAAGGTCTTGCCGCGGACCTCGTGGGAGCCGCTGGCGGACTTATCCCACATGCCGTGCTTCATATGATGCGTATGTGCCGGAATACGGCGCAGCAGGCAGATGATGTCACCGATGACCAGCTCCACCACGGAGCGGGTGTTCGAATACGGTGCGTTGAACACGGCGATGCCATGCGTGCCGGCATAGTCGAGATCGACCTGATTGGTGCCGATGCAGAAGCATCCGATGGCGCTGAGGTTCGGTCGTGCGTCGATGACCTTCCGCGTGACGGTCGTCTTGGATCTCACGCCAAGCAGATCGACGCCATCAAGCGCTTCGATGAGCTCATCCTCGCTCAAAGCGCCCTTCATGGTGGTGACGGTGAATCCGTGATCGCGCAGCGACTTGGCTGCGTCGGGATGGATGTTTTCCAATAACAGTGCTTGAGGCATGCTTCCCACCTTAGAGTTCGAGTTCCCGTTCGTCCAGCGATGTCCGAACAATGGCCAGACGCTGGGTCGGACGGGTCATGGCCACATAAAGGTCGGCCGCCGACACCAGACGACTCGGCGCCTCCTGATCGATGAGCGCCGGTTCAACCACTACAACGGCATCATATTCGAGACCCTTCACCGTTTCGGTATCGCTTACCATGATCTGGCAATCCCAGGAATCCTGGGCGTGCAGACGGCGGGCCTCCTCCGTGCCAAGCTCATGCTCCAGCCTGGCATATACACGGTCCTCCAATTGACCCAACAACTGCTTCGGGCCGATAACGGCCACACGGCCGGTGCCGTCCTGGGCGACGAATTCGCCGGCGAACCGTGCGGTGGTATCGGCCACGGCGTCGAACAGCGCGTCCCGATCCTGCACGGTGATGCGCCGGACGGAATCCGGAATGCCACGCACGGCGTGCACGGTGGAGATGTACAGACCCTGCTTGGCAGCGAAATCGGAAGCGAGCTGGGAAACCTCCTGCGGATTGCGATAGTCGATGGTCAGCTCGTTCACATCCCAGTGCCCATGCCCGAACAGACGATTCATGGTCTTCGCCCAGGAGCGTGTGCCGCCCAATGCCGATGTCTGCGCGACATCGCCCACGATGGTGAACGAACGAGACGGGCAGCGGCGCATCAGCATACGCCAATCCATGGCGGTCAGCTCCTGAGCCTCATCCACCACGATATGCCCGTACGTCCATTCGCGATCGTTGGCCGCACGCTGGGCGGTGTCTTCGGGGGAGCTGCCGTTGATGTTGTCCAGCAGCATCTGCGAGGTGACGATGCCGTTGCCGATGCCGTTCTGGGCAAGCGTATCCTTGGCGAACTGGATCTCCTCGTCATGTTTCGCCTCGAGGCGCTTGCGGCGTGCCTCCACTTTCGGGTCCTCGCCCAGCAGCTGCATCGCCTCGTCCAGCAGTGCGATGTCGGAACGGGTCAGCGGCGCGCCCTTCTCGCGGGTCAGCGCCTTCACCTGTTCGTCGCTGAGCCACGGGGCGTAGCGACGCAGCTTATGCGGCTTGGAGAACATGTCGTCAAGCATCCATTGCGCGGTCATCGGCAGCCAAGCCAGATTCAACGCCACACGAACCTTGTCGTTCATGCGCAGCAGCGAGACCGTGCGATACAGCTCATCCTGGTCTGGCGTATAGTCCAGCTGCTCCTCGTACCGCATGCGCATGGCGGACAGCATGGATTTGACAAAGGTCTCACGCGCCTTGTTATGCGGTTGATGAGTGCGCTTGGCGTCGCCGAGCGCCTGCTCGACGTCGGAAGGCAGCATGGGGACGTCGATGCCGTTGATGTGCACGACCGGCAGATTCGCGGGAACGCGCTCGCGGTCGGCCACCGCGTTGCGAATCGCTGCCACCATACGCCGATCGCCCTTGATATAGGCGACCTGTGGCGTATCCACGGCGGTGGCGACCACGCCGGGAATCAGATCGGCGATGGTACGGCTCACCACACCCGTCTCGCCAAGCGAAGGCAGTACCTGATCGATGTAATGCAGGAAGGCCGAGCTCGGGCCGACGACAAGCACACCGGATCTGGAAAGCGTGCGGCGGTGCGTGTACAGCAGGTATGCGGCGCGATGCAATGCGACGGCGGTCTTGCCGGTGCCCGGGCCGCCCTGCACCACTACGGCACGATTGAGAGGCGAACGGATGATCGCGTCCTGCTCGCCTTGAATCGTGGCGACGATATCGGTCATCTTGCCGGTACGACGGGAACTGAGCGAAGCCAGCAAGGCGCCCTCGCCGGTAAGTGTTCCGGAGGTGGAGGCCTCGTCGACGGACTGTGAATGGATGTCCAGCACCTCATCCTCCAACGCCACCACGTCGCGCAGGTGCAAGGTGATGTGGCGTCGCATCACGATATCGCCATGATGCGACGGCGTTGCCTCATAGAACGGGCGGGCGGCCTCGGCTCGCCAATCGATCAGCATGGGTGTGTGCTGTTCGTCGGTCAACCCGATGCGCCCGATGTACAGGCGGTCGTTCTTCGCGTTATCAAGACGCCCGAACACCAGGCGATCCTCCACGCCGCGCAGCTGTATGAGACGATCCTCGTACATGGTGGCGAAGGAATCCCGTTCGGTGCGCTGTGTGGGCGAGCCGTGGGAACCGGCCGCCCTGACCACATCAAGGCGCTGTTTCGTCTCCGCACGCAATGCGTCCAGACGATTGTAGGCGCGGGTGACCGCGCGCTGTTCTTCCTCAAGTTGCGAGGCATAGGTCGACATCTGTTAGTTTCCGTCCCCTCACGATGCGTGAAAACTCAGACGTTCCAATGTACTCCGCCCCTCGGTCATTTTCACTGCCGGCAAGGCGGTACCACGGCAGGAACATCGCACGGTGCGCATGCGCCATATGGGGTTTCCTGCATATATACATATATAAGGAATACGTAAGAGATTGGTCGCATACCGGTAACGCCGTCTACGGCAGGCGGAAACGACAAGTGTGTCTTTTATGCGTCGAAATGTCCTAAAAGGGCAACACTGTGGGGAGGAATGGGGAGAGGTGGGGTAAAGTGGGGCACAGTGCGTGAGTGAAACTATCCAATGTCGTTGTCAGGGAGGTGGGCGTAGTGGCTGAAGAATCAGTGGAGGCCACTCCGATCGCCCCTATGGCTGGCGAAACGGCGGCAGGGCTTCCGCCACTGCTGCTGGGTACGTACACTCCGAAAATCGACGTTAAAGGGCGAATGGCCCTGCCGGCGAAAATGCGTTCGCAGTTCGGTAACGGCCTGGTCATGGCGCGTGGCCAGGAACATTGCGTGTACCTGCTGCCGGGAATGGAATTTCGCCGTATCGCCATGCAGATTCAACGGACATCGATGGTGAACAAGGCCGCACGTGAATATCTGCGCGTGTTCCTATCCGGTGCCAGCGATCAGACGCCGGACAGGCAGGGGCGTGTGCTCGTGCCGCAGATACTGCGCGATTATGCCGATCTTGGCGACGACATTGTAGTGATCGGTGTGGGAACGCGCGCTGAAATCTGGAATCGAAGGGCTTGGGAAGAATACTTGGCCAATACGGAACAGAACTATGCGGATATTGCCGATGATGTGCTGCCGGAGGTGGAATTCTGATGACAATGGACAATCGTGACGTTTCCACCATCCATCAGCCGGTGCTGCTCGAAGACTGCGTTCGTCTGGTCACAGGCGGTCTATCGCGCAAACAGTCGCCGATCATAGTGGATTGCACGTTGGGGCTTGCCGGTCACGCCACCGCTTTCCTGAAGGCGGCACCGCAGGCGCGTCTGGTCGGCATCGACCGTGACGCCGAGGCTTTGGCGCTCGCCACGGAACGTATGAAAGCCGAAGGGCTTGCCGACAGGTTCATTCCCGTGCATGCGCCGTTCGACGAGTTCACCCGTGCCCTGGATGATAACGGCATTCACCATGTCGATGCCGCGTTCATGGATTTGGGATTGTCGAGTCTGCAGATCGACGAGACGGAACGTGGATTCTCCTACTCCCATGACGCTCCGCTGGACATGCGTATGGATGTCAGCCAGGCGTTGACAGCCGAACAGGTGCTGGCGGAATACGATGAACGGGATTTGGCCCGCATCTTCAAGGTGTATGGCGAGGAACGGTTCGCCCGACCCATCGCCCGCCGCATTGTGGCCCGTCGTACCCAGGAGGGGCCGCTTACCACGTCCGCCGAACTCAATGAGCTGGTCGATGAGGTGATTCCGAAGGCGCATCGCCCTGCCGGCAACCCGGCCAAGCGCGTATTCCAGGCGTTGCGCATCGAAGTGAACGGCGAACTCGACAAGCTTGCCGGCACGTTGCCGCAGATCGCGCTGAAACTGAATAAGGGCGGGCGCATCGTGGTCGAATCGTACCACTCGTTGGAGGATAAAACCGTCAAATCCTTTATGGCTCAAGGGCTTACGGCTCGTGTGCCGGCGAATATGCCGATTGTGCCGCCCGAAGCCATGCCGTTCTTCAAGGAGTTGACCAGGGGCGCGGTCAAGGCCGATGAGCAGGAGATCGCAAGCAATCCGCGTTCGGCTTCCGTACGGTTGCGTGCCGTGGAACTCACCAGGCCGCTGCCTGAGGATATTCGTCATCAGTTCGTGGAACGGGTCGCGCTGCCAGGCAAGGCGTTGCGTGCCCGTCACGCTCAAGGGAAGGGCATCTGAGATGGCCGCAGCACGTACGATTCGTTCCTCATCTGCCCCATCCACGAAGAAGGCGTCGCCTGACATCAGACCGGCAGCCCGACCTGAGCTTCGTGTCGTGCAGGGCGGCAAAAGCTCCGAGCAGGGCGCTGGCGCAAAACGCAGATTCGACCGCATCATCGCATGGGTCGGCAGTCGCAGGGCGCCAGCCATGCATGTGGTGGTGGCCGTGGTGTTTCTGGCCGCCACATTGGTCGCCGCCTTGTTGCTTCGTACGCAGATGGTGCAGAACTCCTTCGAATCCTCCAATCTGGAGGTTTCCATCAGTCATCTGACGCAGGACGTGCAGGACGATCAGGCCAAACTGAACCAGCTTCAAGCCTCATTGCCGCAGAAGGCGACCGATATGGGCATGGTTCCCCAGCAGGGGTCGGTATCGATCGATCTGAATGGCTATAAGAAGGGCGGTCAGCAGTAATGGCGCATCGTGTTCGCGACTGGTTTCGTGCTCGTGGCATCGACGCGTTTGCGGCCCGCTGCATAGCGGTCGGCATGATTCTGGTCATCGTGGCGTGCACATGCTTCGGCAAACTCATTCAGGTGCAATTGCTCGACGGTCAGGCCACCGCCGAGGCTGCCACGAATTCGCGTACCTCCAAAGTGGTCGTCAGCGCCAAACGCGGCCGTATCCTCGCCTCCAACGGTACCGTGCTCGCTCAGAGCGTGGAACGATACAACATCATCGGCGTTCCCGACGCAGCCACTTCGTTCACGCCGGTCGACTGCGGCACCAAACAGGCCAAGGCTTTAGGGTATTGCCATTCCATCGATGGAAAACCGGTCGGTGTGAGCGGTGCTGCGGCCGTTGCGCGTCTGCTCGCGCCGTTGCTGGACATGGATGCGATGGAACTGGGAGCCGATCTGAACGGCACCAACCAGTACGTGATTTTGAAAAAGGACGTTACGCCCCAGGTGAAGCGCGCCATCGACAAACTGAACCTTGGCGGCATCGTCTACGGCGAGTTGAGCAGCCAGCGCGTGTATGCGGAGAACACGTTGATCGGTGCGTTGCTCGGCGGCGTCAACGATGACGGTAGCGGCGCCTCCGGCCTTGAACTTACGCTGAACAAACAGCTCAGCGGCACCGACGGCTATACCGTGTACCAGCGCGGCAACGGCGGCGAGGTGATCCCCGGAACCGTCAGCAAGACCAAGGCGGCGCAGGACGGCAGCGACGTGACCCTTACCATCGACTCGGATGTGGACTGGTATGTCAAGAGGGTACTGACCGAAGGGGTCGCCTCCAGCCATGCCAAATGGGGCATTGCGGTGGTCGAGGACGCCCTTACCGGCGAGATTCTCGCCTTGGAGGACAGCGACGCCATCCAGGCGGGGTCCAGCGAGGCCAAAGCCAGCGCGTCGCGTGCCGTATCCCAGACCTTCGAACCCGGATCGATCGGTAAGGTGCCGGCCCTGGCCGCAATCCTGCAGAACGGTGTGCATAAGATCGACGACCATTTCACCGTGCCCTACGAATACACGTCGGAAGGGCAGAAATTCCATGACGCCGTCTACCATCCGGACAAGCGCTGGACATTGGCTGGCATTCTGCAGAACTCCTCGAATTCCGGCATGGTCATGGCGGCCGAGAAACTGACCAGCCAACAGCGCTACGATATGCTCACCAAATTCGGCATAGGCCAGGCCACGGGGTTGAACCTTCCCGGCGAATCGCGCGGTGTGCTGGGCACGCCGAGCTCGTGGGACGGACGAACCAAAAACACCGTGCTGTTCGGGCAGGGGTACACGGTGAACGCGCTTCAGCTCAGCCGAGTCGTCTCCGTCATCGCCAACAAAGGCGTGAACCGGCAGCAGTCGCTGATCAAATCCGTCACCGACAAGAACGGCAAGCCCGTAGACATGCTGAATCGTTCCGCCGCCAGGGTGCTGGATGAGAAGATCGCGAACCAGGTCAGGAACGCCATGGAATCGGCATTGGAGGAATATAAGGACGTGGCCGGCGTCAACGGGTATCGTGTGGCGGTCAAGTCGGGTACCGCCGAAGTGGTCGGAAGCGACGGCAGCCTCAGCTCGATCATCGCCGATTTCGCCGGCATCATTCCCGCCAATGACCCAAGGTTCATCGTCACCGTGGTCATGCAGGATCCGGACGGTTCATACGGCGGCACCACGTCGGGTAAGCTGTTTGCGAAGATAGGTGAATTCCTTATGCAGAAGTACGATGTGCCGAATTCGCCGGCACGCACCGATGCTATTCCAGTGGAATGGTGATGTGCTTGATGAGAATCGGAAGGCCAGAATATGAGTGCGGTAAATGAGTCCATCATGCAACGGACCACGCTCGGGCAATTAGTGGAGCATTACGGTTGGGATCTTGTGCCCGCCTTCGCATCCGGCGTCACCATCACCTCGCTGGCAAACGATGTGGAATCGGTGACCCCGGGGGCGCTGGTGATCTTCGGCGACGACATCGATGCCGACAAGCTGCACCGAGCCCGAGCCCGAGGCGCCTACGCGGCACTGGTTCCCCCCTCCGCCAGAGAAAACCTGTTGATGGAAGCCGACCTGCCGGTGCTCTATGCCAATCCCACACCGCAGCAGCTGGGATTGCTCACGTCGCGTATGGCGGGCAATCCCTCCTCCATGCTGGCGGTGTTCGCGGTCTGCGGCAGCACGGCACGGCAGAACGCCGCGGTCGTCACCCAGCTGACACGTTTCCTGCATATGCTCGGCAACCCCGTGGGCATGCTGAGCGTAGCCGGATCGTATTCCCTGGAACGGGATCTGAATCTCAACTATCCGCTGAATATGCTTGACGTGCAACGTTCCCTTGCGGTGTGCAGCGAGGACGGCGTTGCCGCGGTCGCGGTCTCGTTGGACGACCTTACCGTGGCGGCGCACGGCATGCAGGCCGTGAACGTGGACGTGCTCGGCTCCATGCAGCCGGTGCCTCCCAATGCGGATCAGGCGTTCATCGAACGCCTGCAGGACGAATACGGATTCAAAACCGAAAACCCCATCAAGGTGACGGTACGAACGCTGGAATCGGACGCGTTGGCGCGTCAGGCGGCCGGAACGCTCGATCAGGAGGACGAGCAGCGGCTGTCGCTTGCCATAGCCATGGTTCTGGCGGCCGGCGTGCACCGTACGAATATTCGCAGCGCCCTGCGCATGGCCAAGGAATTGCATTAGGGCAACTCGCCCTGCGCTATGAGCGGATTATGAGCCGATACAGACGAGAACACGGAAAGACGAGGATCTGAAAGTGACAAGCATGATGATGCCGATGACCATCGGCGAGGTGGCCGAGGCCGTTGCAGGCCGACTGGTGGAAGGTGCCAACGGCGTGCCCGAGGGGGCTGTTGCACTGCATGCCGTGAGCGATTCGCGGCAAGTCGAGGACGGCAGCGTATTCGTGGCGATTCAGGGGGAGCGCGTCGACGGCCATGACTACGTGGCGTCGGTTGCGGACCAGGGCGCGGTCGCCGCGATTGTGGACCATGAGATTCCGGGCGCCGCAGTGCCGCAGATCGTGGTGGACAACACCGTCACGGCATTGGGCGATCTGGCCAAAGCCAATATTGCGCGCCGTCGCGCCAGCGGCGAGCCGTTCACCATCATCGGCATCACCGGATCGGTAGGCAAAACCACCACCAAGGATCTGACCAAGGCCCTGCTCTCCACGTTGGGGCCGACCGTGGCCCCGGTCGGATCGTTCAACAACGAGATCGGGCTGCCGCTTACCGCCTTGACGGTTGGCGAGCATACACGCTATTTCGTAGCCGAAATGGGTGCGAATCATGTTGGCGAGATCGCGCATCTGACCACCATTGCACCTCCCGATATCGCGGTGGTGCTCAAAGTCGGTGTGGCGCACTTGGGGGAGTTCGGCTCCGTGGAGCGCATCGCACAGGCCAAGACCGAAATCGTGCGCGGCCTGCTGCCCAACGGCATCGCCATGCTCAACACCGACGACGAGCATGTGGAGGCCATGTCGGCAGTGGCTCCGGGCGAAGTGCTGCGTTTCGGCATCGACGAGTCCAATGCCGAGCGGGATGCTCTGCATGCGTGCGACATCGTCACCGACAGCTTCGACAGGGCGTCCTTCACCATGGTCGCCGGCGACGGCGAACAGTCACAGGTCGCTCTGGCGATTCCGGGCGCCCATAACGTGATGAACGCGTTAGCCGCCGCAATGGTGGCTCACCGGCTGGGCATGCCGTTGGAGGACATCGCCAGGGTGTTGGGGGAGCAGCGTCATATCAGCCCCCACCGTATGGCGGTCTCCACCGTCGAACGTGGCGGCGCGCGATTCACGTTGATCGACGACTCCTTCAACGCGAACCCCGATTCGATGCATGCCGGGTTGGATGGGCTTGCGCGCTGGTCCGAGGGGGCGCAGTACCGTGTGGCCGTGCTCGGCGCGATGCTCGAGCTTGGCGGCGACGAAAAACAGCTGCATCGTTCCATCGGCGCCTATGCGGCCGAACATGGCATCGACGAGGTAGTGGCCGTGGGCAGTCCAACCGATCAGGCGCTCGACGCCCTGGCAGGTGAGCTGGCGCAAGGCGCGAAGAACGCCGATGGCGCCATGGCCGTGGAATGGGCGCATAGTGCCGCGCAGGCGGACGACATGATCGTGCGCATCGCCCGCGAACATGAAGGTACGGTGGTGCTGCTGAAAGGTTCGCACGCATCCGGCCTGAGCACGCTTGCCGAACGTTGGTCGGCAGACGAGAAATAACGCAATAGGAACATAGAGGGAAAAGAGACGTTTACGTGATCGCGCTCATCATTGGAATCCTGGTATCGTTCATCGTCACGATTGTGGGTACCCCACTGCTCATCCGACTGGTGCATCGCCTGCATTACGGTCAGTACATTCGCCAGGACGGCCCGCAATCCCATCAGGTCAAGCGCGGCACGCCCACGCTTGGCGGTGTGGTCATCAACCTGGCTATCCTGCTCGGCTGGCTTGCCAGCGCGACCTATCGCTACTGCCGGAGCGGCGAAACGCCATCTCCTTCGGCGGTGCTGGTGTTGTTCGCCATGCTGTCCATGGGGCTGCTCGGGTTCATCGACGATTTCGCCAAGGTGCGTAAAAAGCAGAGCGAGGGCCTGACCGTTCGCGGCAAATTCATCGGGCAGTTCATTCTCGCCACCATCTACGCGGTGCTGTCTTTGATGATCCCGACCAAATCCGGTTTCGCCAGTGCGCAGGCGGGCATCAGCTTCGTGGAAAAGCCGTTCATCAGTTTCGAATTCGCCGGTAGGGTGATCGCCATTGTCCTGTTCGTCATTTGGGTGAACTTCCTGATGGCGGCGTGGAGCAATGCCGTCAACCTGACCGATGGGCTGGATGGTCTTGCTGCAGGCTCGTCCATGATCGCCTTCGTCGGCTTCGCCGTCATCGCCTTCTGGGAAAGCTACCATCTGAAGGGAGCCGATCATGGCGGATTCGCCTATGCCGTTTCCGATCCGCTCGATCTGACCATCATCGCGGTATGCGCCGCGGTGGCCTGCCTTGGATTCCTGTGGTACAACACGAATCCCGCGTCGATCTTCATGGGCGACACCGGGTCCCTGGCATTGGGCGGCCTGTTCGCGGCACTGTCCATCGCCACGCACACCGAAGTGCTTGCCGTCATCCTTGGCGGCCTGTTCGTCATCGAGGCGATGAGCGACGTGATCCAGGTGGGCTACTTCAAGATGACGCACAAGCGTGTATTCAAGATGGCTCCGATCCACCACCATTTCGAACTGTTGGGATGGCAGGAATCAAAGGTTGTTGTACGGTTCTGGATCATCGAATTGATATTCGTGGTGATCGCCCTGGTGCTGTTCTACGGTGACTGGGCCTCCAGGTCCGGCCTGCTGTTCGGCTGAAACCGTTGAATAGCGCACGTATCAGGGGTATTTGAGTATTTGAAGGAGCGATAATGGATTTCACCAATGCAACAGTGCTGATTGCCGGTCTCGGGGTTTCCGGCACCTCGCTGGCCGAAGTGCTTGCCGAGCGGGGAGCCCGCGTGATCGGCGTGGACGAGCGAAAGCCGACCGCCGATCTGCACTCCTTTGACGAGGTGAATTGGGACGAGATCGATTACGTGATGGCGTCGCCGGTGTTCAATCCCCGAACCCCGTTCATTCTCGAGGCAGCCAAGCGCGGCATCCCCGTGATGAGCGAAGTGGAATTCGCCTGGCAGCTGCGTGTGGCCAACGAACGTACCGGCAAGCCGGCGCCATGGATCGGCATCACCGGCACCAACGGCAAAACCTCCACCACGGAGATGACCTCGGCCATGCTGAGCGCATGCGGGCTTGACGCTCCGACCGCGGGCAACATCGCCTCCGGCAACATGTCCATGAGCCTGTCGCGATGCGCCACCAATCCGAAGCATGACGCGCTGTGCGTGGAGCTGAGCTCCTTCCAGATGCATTTCACCGATTCGCTGGAACTCGACTGCGCCGCGATCACCAATATCGCCGACGATCATCTTGACTGGCATGGCGGGCGCGAGAACTACGCCGCAGACAAGGCCAAGGTCTTCCATCGTGTGAAGCGTGCACTTGTATACAACGCCGACGATGCGGTGGTCACAGCCAAGGCGAATGAGGCCGAAACAGCGGAAGGATGCCGTAGAATCGGCTTCACTCTCGGTGCTCCGCAAGCCGGGCAGATCGGTGTGGCCGACGGCTGGATCGTGGATATGAGCGGTGTGGCCTCGGGCGAGTTCGGCAAGCCGAATCGTCTTGCCCCTGTCGGCGAATTCACCCATCTGGCAGAGCCGGACGGCACCATCTACCCGCATCTGCTCGCCGACGCGCTGACCGCCCTTGCGCTGGCTTTGGGCCTTGGCGTGGATAGCGGCAAGGCGTTGGAGGCATTGAAGTCCTTCGCCCCCGGAGGCCATCGCATCGCCACCGTGGCCGCTACGGCACCCGATGAGCATGGCAACGTCATCCGCTTCGTGGACGATTCCAAAGCGACCAACGCCCATGCGGTGAAGGCGTCCATTTCCAGCTTCGCGCAGGGCAGCGTGGTATGGATCGCAGGCGGTCTTGCCAAGGGCAGCCGTTTCGAGGATCTGGTGGCGTCCCAATCCAAGGCGTTGAGAGGCGCGGTCATCATCGGCACCGATCAGGCGCCTATGCTTGAGGCGTTCGCCTCGCAGGCCCCGCAGATCCCATTGGCGGTCATCGACCCCTCGACCCCGAACGAACAGGTGATGGAATGTGCCGTGCAGGAGGCCGGTCGGATGGCTCAGCCCGGGGATGTGGTGCTCATGGCGCCGGCCTGCGCATCCTTCGACCAGTTCAAGTCGTATGCGGATCGTGGCGACAAATTCGCTCAGGCTGCGCAGCAGTGGGTGGTGGGTCGTGACGCGCACTGAATCGTCAAAGCCCGAGCCGAAGAAATCACGTAGGGCATCGTCCTCGGGCAAAGTGTCGCAGCATGCGGCACCGGTGGATTTCTTCGACTCGAATACGGCTAAGACGGGCGTCGACAATGTGAAACGCCAAGGCTTCGGTATCAACAGCCTGTTCAATCCGTTGTGGTGCTACCACGGATTCCGTATGGCGGTGCTGGGGCTGAGCATATTCGGCGTCATCATGGTGTTCTCCAGTTCGGCGGTCACCGCGGCATCAGCCGGGAAATCACCCTTCGTCTCATCCATGAGCCAGGGCGTGTTCTGCGTGATCGGCCTGGCAATGGGCATATTCTGCTCGTTCGTGCCGGTGAACTGGTATCGTAAGCTCGGCTTTTTCGCGGTGCTTGGGTCGGGTCTTCTGCAGGCGTTGACGCTGTCGTCCCTAGGCGTGGGCCAATATGGCAACAACGGCTGGATCCAGCTCGGACCGGTTACCCTGCAGCCTGCCGAATTCGTGAAATTCGCATTATGCATATGGCTGCCGTCGGCATTGTCCGTGGCGAACAAACGCTATAAGGACAAGGGCATCCTAGTATACATCCCCTCGGGCATCGTATACATTGCGCTGCTGGTGCTGATTCTTGCCGGCAAGGATCTGGGCACGGCGCTTATCGTGGTGTTCATCGGTCTGGTGGCGTTCCTCACTTCGGGCTTCCCGGGCAAATGGATGCTCGGCATGATCGGCGGATTGGGGGCGGTGGTGCTGATGTTGGTCATGACGAGCCGCAATCGTCTTGACCGTATTCTTGCGGCATATTCGACCTGCTCCGCCGAGGACGCGCAAGGCATCTGCTATCAGTCCACGCATGCCCGCTACGCCATCGCATCCGGTGGGCTGTTCGGCGTCGGCCTGGGTAATTCCCGTGAAAAGTGGAATTATCTGCCTGCCGCGCATAACGATTTCATTTTCGCCATCATCGGCGAGGAGACCGGGTTCATCGGCGCGGCCATGGTGATTCTGGTGTTCATGGTGCTCGGCTGGTGCCTGGTGTTCAGCGCGATACAGGTCAGGCAAAGCTACAGTTCGGTGGTGCTGATGTGCATCGCCACATGGCTTGTGGGGCAGGCCATGGTCAATATCGGCGTTGTGGTCGGCGTGTTCCCCGTGTTCGGCGTACCGATGCCATTCGTTTCGGCGGGTGGCTCGTCCATGATCATGTGCCTGATGATATCCGGCGTGGCCATCAGCATGATGCGCCAGCAGCCGCAGGTCAAGGCCGCGTCGCAACGCGTTTAGTTCACGGACTATGCTCGGAGATTATGAAAAAGATTGTTCTTGCGGGCGGTGGGACCGCCGGTCATGTCAACCCGTTGCTTGCTGTAGCCGACGCCATTGTCAGGCTTGATCCTGAGGCCAAGGTGAGTGCGCTTGGAACCGAGGTTGGCTTGGAGAAGGATCTTGTTCCAGCCGCGGGCTATGAGCTCGACACCATAGAAAAGGTGCCGTTCCCCAGGCGGCTTAACAAGGCGGCGTTCCAATTCCCTGCACGCTGGCGTAGGGAATGCGCCAAGACGCGTGCGATTCTGGAACGGCGCGAGGCCGATGTGGTCGTCGGATTCGGCGGCTATGCGTCGGCGCCGGCATATTCCGTGGCGCATACGATGGGCATCCCCGTGGTGATCCATGAACAGAACGCCCGCGCTGGCATGGCCAACAAACTGGGTGCCAGGTATGCCGATTTTGTCGGCACCGTATACGAGTCGACGGGGCTGAAAGTCGGCAAGCAAGGAACCATCGAACGGGTCGGCCTGCCATTGCGCCCCGTCATTGCCAAGCTGGCCGCCGAACTTGAATCCAATCGTGAACAGGCACGTGAGCGCGCAGCCCAGGAGCTTGGCGTTGATTCGAGGCGCCCGCTTGTGCTCGTGACCGGCGGTTCGCTGGGTGCGGTCAGCCTCAACCGGGCGGTGGCCGCGGCGTCCAAAGACATATTGTCCGTCGCACAGATCGTGCATCTGACCGGCCGCGGCAAGGCCGACGAGGTGCGCAATCTGGTGGAGGTGAACGCCGGCGAAGGGCATCTTGCCGGCATCGGACCGCAGGCCGCCGACGAGGGCGATTATCATGTCGCCGAATATCTGGAGCGTATCGACCTGGCCTTCGCCTGCGCCGATCTGATCATCTGCCGGTCCGGTGCGGGAACCGTTGCGGAACTCACCGCGCTTGGCCTGCCCGCCGTATATGTGCCGCTTCCCATTGGCAATGGCGAGCAGCGATTCAACGCGCAGCCCGTAGTGGAAGCCGGCGGCGGCATGATGGTCGACGATGCCGAGCTGACCCCCGCATGGGTGCGTAAGCACATCCCCGCGCTGCTGAACGACACGGATGCGCTGCTGGCGATGGGCGGCAAAGCATGGGAGTACGGTATTCGTGACGCGGCCGATACCATGGCACGCCGCATTCTTGACTTGGCGGATCGCCATACCGTGTGAACCTACCGCATGAACCGTGGACTGCTCGCCTCGGGCGGGTGCGCCATGGTTCATAATGAAACACAGTCGAATCAATCCAACAAGGAGCGTTGTCGTGACCGCAACCATCACCCTTACCCCTGCCACCGCAGCATTCGATGCCGATGAACGCATCGAGGTATTGGGACGTACTCATTTCATCGGCATCGGAGGCGCAGGCATGAGCGTTCTTGCCGAGATGCTTCATGAACGAGGTGTTGCGGTCGACGGCTCCGATCGTGAGCGCAGCGCCAAAACCGATCGCCTGGAATCCCTGGGCATCACCGTGCAGTTCGGGCAGAAGGCCGAAAACGTGGACGATGCGGACACCGTCGTGTATTCCAGCGCCATCAAGCCAAGCAATCCCGAAATCGTCGCAGCGGCCCAGCGTGGTGCCCGCATCGTGCATCGCAGCGATATTCTCGCACTGCTGATGAACGGGTGCCGTGCGGTAACCGTTGCCGGTGCGCATGGCAAGACCACGACCAGTTCGATGCTGTCGCATGTTCTCGTGCAGACAGGCAAGGACCCAAGCTATGCCATCGGTGGTTCCATCCAGGGCGCGGACGGTTCGACCCTTGACGGCGGTCACGTTGGCGCAGGCGACGTGCTGGTGGCCGAAGCCGACGAATCCGACGGCAGCTTCGACAAATACCGTCCACAGATCGCCATCATCACCAATTGCGAGGCCGATCATCTCGACCATTACGGCGACGAAGCCCATTACCGTGCCGCATTCGTGCGTCATGCAAGCCATGCGGTGGGCCATGTGGTGCTTTGCGCGGATGACGCCGATGCGCTCGCCGTGCTCGACGCCATGCCGGCCGAGGTGGCATCCAAGGCCGTGGCTTACGGAACCGCCGATCCGAACGGTTTGAACCTGAACGGTGCGGCCTACGTGCATATCGTGTCGGAACAGGAGAGCGCCGGAAGCGGCGTGGAACGGTTCACACTGCGTATGCCGGCCGGTATTGCAGGCGATCAGCCCCGTGATATTCCGGTGGAACTGTCCGTGCCGGGCGTCCATAACGCGCGTAATGCCGCCGCCGCACTCACCGCCGCCATGCTGCTGGGGGTCGATGCGGACGAAGCCGCCAAGGCCATCACTGGGTTCCTTGGCGCCGCGCGTCGTTTCCAGGTGCGTGGCACCGTCAAGCAGGTCACGGTGGTCGACGATTACGCGCATCATCCCACCGAGATCGCGGCCCTGCTGGATGCGGCTCGCCGCCGCTACCCGGACAGCACCATTCGTGTGCTGTTCCAACCGCACCTGTTCTCCCGTACGAAGTTCTTCGCCCATGAGTTCGCCGAAGCGCTCGCCAAGGCCGACGATGTCATCGTCACCGGCGTGTTCCCCGCACGCGAGAAGCAGGAGGATTTCCCCGGAGTCGGCCCGCTGAGCATCGTGCGTGAGACCAAGGGCATGCAGGGCGTCGAGTTCAGCGCTCAGGAAGACATGCGTGTGGCGGCCCAGATGATGGTGATGCGTGCGCATCATGGCGATGTGATCTTCACCGTGGGCGCCGGCGACATCACCGACATGGGGCCGGTCATGCTGCATGCGCTGGAAGCGCACCGCGAAGGGTGTGAGTGATGACGGGAAGGGTGGTTCGCTCGGGCCCCGACCATCAGGGACGCAAGCCACGCACCCTTACGGGCAAGGAACGGCAAACCGCTAAGACGGAGAATGCCGCAAACGGCAGGCAACAGCCCAAGCATCCCATCAAGCCGAGCACCCGCACCCAGTTGCGCAGGGTCGGCGGCACCAAGCAGCGGTCGAACGCGAAATCCGGCGGCAAAGCGTCGAATGCGGGCGCGGCACGGAACGTCGTCGCGAAGGGCGCTACGAGGAAAGCCGCCGTGTCGGCCGGAAGCGTTCCCGGATCCGTAAGCAAACCGAGAAAACGCAGCCCATACAAGTCGGCGGCGAACGGCGGAACGTCAAGAAGCGCCCGGTCGTCAGGCGGCATAATGCCGTCAGGCCAGCGGCGTAGCGTTTCAGGCGGTGCCGCCAAACGTACGGTGGAATCGCATACCGGAACGGTGAACGGACGGGCAAGCCGAAGCGAGCCAGGCTCCTTCGTCGATGCCAGAAAACTCGCCAGCGAAGATCTTGTCGCCAAGACGTTGCGGGAGAGCGCCGGCACATTCGGCATGGCAGCCCGACCGAAGGTCGTGGATTTCACCGCCAGGGCCAAGGAGCGCAAGCGGGTGAATGCGCGCATTATCATCGTGCGGATTCTTATCGCGTTGGTAAGCGTGCTCGCGGTGATCGGTCTCGGCTGGCTGCTGTTCTTCTCACCGGTGCTGAAGCTCAACGCCACACAGATCAGCGTTGACGGGCTTAACGGTTGGGTGTCCGAAGCGGAGGTGCGCAGCCTTGCCGTGGAACAGGTCGACCGGTCGCTGCTAGTGGTGGATGCATCGAAGATCGCCTCGCAGGCCAAGGGCATCCCTGGCGTTTTCGATGCCAAAGTGTCGAGGGAATTCCCGCATGGGCTTGCCATATCGTTGACGACCCAGCGCCCGGCGGCCATGCTAAGGACCCCGAGCGGCACCGTTGCAGCGGTCGATGCGCAATACCGTGTGCTGAACGTCATTTCGAAAAGCGACAGCGTGGGCATACCCGTTATCGAGGTCGGCGATATCGAATCCAGCGTGAGGAACCGTTCCGTCAAGGAAGCGGTGAAGGTACTTGACTCCCTGCCGGAGTCGATGCGCAGGCAGATCACCAAGGTGACTGCGGAAACCCAGGATTCGGTGACCATCGAGTTGAACGACGGCGAGCATTCCGTGGTGTGGGGTGATTCGTCGAATATCGAATTGAAGAAGGCGGATGTCGATAAGATTCTTTCCGATCCGAACGTGATCGGCGACAAGAAGCAGGTCGATGTGTCGTCGCCGTATCATCCGGTGCTGCGCTGAACCGTTGAACTGCCGAATCTGCCGGATGCGCCGTTATGCCTGCAGCGGATTGCATGAGTCGTTGATCGGGTGTACTCTGAAAAGTCCGGTTCAAAACCGGGGCTTGATAATTCAAGATTGGGGCTGATCGGTTTCGACGGTGACCTGTTCGTCGCAGGGAAGCGTGCCGAGAACGCAGGGTCCGCTCGCGATGCCCCCTGCAAAAGAATAAGTGCTAAATCTAACCGCACTGAGTTCGCTCTCGCTGCCTGAGCT
>ERZ506425.292-NODE-292-length-19846-cov-6.20464_pt1 | contig 19846 bp, 18 predicted proteins | sample MGYA00513667_ERZ506425 | MGnify/ENA metagenome assembly ERZ506425
TGACGATGAGGATGACGATTACGAGGAGGATGTGGGCCGTGACAGCGAGCCGACCTACTTCGAGCCCCGTGAACCCCGTGAGTCCTCCCGCCGCAAGGAGGTCCCTGCGGAGGAGCGGCGCAACAAGGTGGTGAACATCCACGCCACCACCCAGCTGAAGGTGGTGCTGGTAAAGCCGGAGCGCTTTGAAAACGCCTCGGAGATCGCTGACCATCTGCGGGAAAAGCGCACGGTGGTGCTGAATCTGGAGGGTACCAACAAGGATGTGGCCCGGCGGCTGGTGGATTTCCTCTCCGGCGTGGCCTACGCCGGTGACGGGAAGATCAAGAAGGTCTCCACCAATACCTATATCATCACGCCCTATTCCGTGGATCTCATGGGCGACCTGATCGACGAGCTGGAGAACAACGGCCTGTACCTGTAAGGGCCGGATAGAGATGTAAATCGGAGGGATAGATCATGTTTACACCGCAGGAAGTTTCCGAAAAGACGTTCCCCAAGGCATCCGGCTTCAACAATGGCTACGGCATGGCCGCCGTGGACGAGTTCCTGGATGCGCTGACGGAGGATTATACCGCCCTGTATAAGGACAACGCCGCCCTGAAGGCCAAGCTGAAGGTGCTGGCGGAGAAGGTGGAGGAGTATCGGGCCACCGAGGACGCCATGCGCTCCACCCTGCTGTCGGCCCAGCGGATGGCGGCCCAGATGGTCTCCGACGCACAGGCCCAGCGGGACAAGATGCTCTCGGACGCCCAGGAGGAGGCCAACCGGCAGGTGGTCCAGCTGGAGCAGCAGGTGGCGCAGGCCCAGCACAAGCTGACCATGGCCCAGAACAGCCTGTCCGATTTCCTGCGCCGCAGCGCAGACCTCTGCGCCCAGCAGGTGAGCTTCCTGCGCTCTCTGCCGGAGGCAGAGGTGGAGGAGGGCCAGCCTGTGACCCTGCCCGCCCCGGAGGAGGGCCGTGTCCCCGTGGCAGACGCTGCGGAGGAGTCCGCCGCACCGGCGGAGGAGGCTCCCGCAGAGGAAGCCGAGGCTCCGGCAGAAGAACCCGCCCCGCAGGAGGCCCCGGCGGAGGAGCCCGCCAAGACGGAGTCCCCCTTCTCGGCGGACTTCAATCTGGACGATCTGAAGTTCGGGCGCAACTATAACAGCGAACACTAAATACCGTGGGGCGGCTCCTGTGAGCCGCCCCTGCTTGCTATCTGCTATCCAGCCCATCAAAGGAGTGACACTATGACCCGCCCCATCATCGCCCTGTTGTACGATTTTGACAAGACCCTGTGTACCACGGACATGGAGAATTACACCTTCATTCCGGCGCTGGGATATACCCCGGCCCAGTTCTGGCAGAAGGCCAACGGCTTTGGCCGGGATAACCACATGGATGGCCTGCTGGCCTATATGTACACCATGATCCATGAGTGCCGGGAGCAGAACCGGCGGCTGGACCGGGACTTTCTGGTGCGCTGCGGACGGGACATGGTGCTCTTTCCCGGCGTGCGGGAGTGGTTCCGCCGCATCAACGCCTTCGGCCAGCAGCTGGGGGTGGAGATCGAGCACTACGTCATCTCCTCCGGCCTGCGGGAGATCATCGAGGGCAGCGGCATCGCCCACGAGTTCCGGGAGATCTACGCCTGCGAGTTCTTCTACAACGAGGAGGGGCTGGCCTGCTGGCCCAAGCTGGACGTGAATTTCACCAACAAGACCCAGTTCGTCTACCGTATCAATAAGGGTGTGCTGGATGTGTCCGACGACAAGACCCTCAACGACTCCATGCCCGACGACAGCAAGCGCATCCCCTTCACCAACATGATCTATGTGGGGGACGGCCTGTCGGACGTGCCGTGCATGAAGATGATGCGGGCCTACGGCGGGCAGGCCATCGCCGTGTATCAGGAGGAGAACCGTCAGGGGGTGGAGGATCTGCTGAGCAAGGGCCGGGTGGACTTCATCTTCCCCGCCGACTATCGGGAGGGGACGGCGCTGGACAGCACCGTGAAAAATATCATCCGAAAAATGGCCATTTGCGACGCACTGGCGGAGGAAAACGCCGCCCAGTTCCGTCAGATCGGGCGCTCCCCCCTGCCCTATCAGGCCAGTCTCTTCGAGGAGACGTAAGAGGCTCTTTTCCAATGCGGAAAATTCTCTGCGTGTATAACGAGGTGCCATCGGGCGCAGCAAGTATCCATCAACGCCGAAAGAACAAGGCTGGCAGGTCAATGACCTGCCAGCCTTGTTCTTTATTCCCTTGGCATCCCGTATATGGGATTTTCGCCCTCTTATTCGCTCCACCAGCCCACAGATTCCAGAAACGCCAGCACATCGGCCTTGTCCTCCTGCGTGGTAAAAACATAGAGCAGCATCTGCCCAATGCAGATCTTCGCTGAAAAATTCGTGGGACTGTCCACGGCATAGATCTGACGGGAAAGGGTATTGCTCTCCGTCACCTCGCCCGTAATCGGGAGGGTCATGCCGCCATAGATGCGGCGGCAGCTGTCTGCGGAATCCATCTCGCATAGATCCAGCCGCAGGGAGCTTTCATACACGGACACGGAGCGACTCAGCAGGGAACCGACGCTCCAGCTCTCGCGGAGATCCTCCGTGGAGTCTGCGGCAGTATAGCCGGCTGCCACTGCGGCCTTGCGGAACTCATCCAAGTCCGCAGCTCCCGACGTAAGGAAAAATTTCACGAAAAGGACGAGGGCGACGAACGCAAGAAGCCAAGCCGCAAGTCGGGGGACCCACTGCTTTGCCGGGATCTTTGCAATGGCCGTTGAATCAAATCCCGTGTCTGTCTCCGGAGCCGATTCATTCGGTTTCCCCGTGCGTCCCTTTTGCAGAAGCTCACGAACCAGACCGATCACTCCCGAGAGGAAAACCCCCACCGCCGCAATGGCCGTTCCCAAAATCAAAAGGACCAGCAGATTGTGGGTATTGGGAGAGAGAATCGCCGTATTCTCTTCCGGCACTTCTGGGTTATATTTCACGGTAATGGTATCACCAATCAGACGGGGCGATGACATACGTCCTGTGCTGCCCGTATAGGTTTTCCCGTCCACGGCATACTCATACGCCATAATGTAGTAGGTACTGCTGTTGCTGCCATGCCTTCCGGGCGAAGAACTGACTACCTCGCTGGAGACATCCGTGACCGTGGCCTCTATGGGAATCCAGTCCTTCTGGCGGGATTGCTCTGCATAGTCCTTGATCCCGTTCACGATCAGGACGATGCCCACGACCATCATCACATAGCCCATGAATCGGAAGTAGGCGAATAATGATCGATTCTGCTTCCACATCTCGATGCCCCCCTTGCTCCACCAGCCCCACAGGGAGTTTTATGCCCTTGTCCCCTTACTGCTCCTTCTGGAACCGATCGGCGGCGATGAGGCGCTTCAGAGCCTCCACGCCCACCTGCACGGCGGAGGTGGTGTCCTCGCTCATGTCCTGATCCAGACCGGCGGCCTCCCGCTCCTGATTCCAGATCACATGGAAGCAGGAGCCGCAGCGGCAGCCCAGCGCATCCGCTACCACGAACAGGGCAGCGGACTCCATCTCGCTGGCCTTGACGCCCAGACGCTTCCACGCCTCCCACTTGTTCAGCAGCTCATAGGACACCGGCATCCTGGCGGGGCTGTGCTGACCGTAGAAGGCATCCTTGCACTGCACCACGCCCACCTGCGTCCGCTTGCCCAGCGCACGAGACGCCTCCACCAGCGCTGTGGTCACCTCGAAGTTGGCCACGGCGGGGTACTCGATGGGCGCATACTCCCGGCTGGTGTGCTCGAAGCGGATGGCGCCGGTGGCCACCACCACGTCGCCGGAGCGGACATCCAGATCGATGCCGCCGCAGGTACCCACCCGGATAAAGGTGTCGGCGCCGATATTGTGCAGCTCCTCCATGGCGATGGCGGCCGAAGGGCCGCCGATGCCGGTGGAGCAGACGGAGACCTTCTCCCCCAGCAGGGTGCCGGTGTAGATGGTGTACTCCCGATTCTGGGCCACGAAGTGTGCGTTGTCAAACAGGGCGGCGATCTTTTCGCAGCGGCCGGGGTCGCCGGGCAGGATCACATACCGGCCCACGTCGCCCTCCACACAGTGGATATGAAATTGTTTCTCCAGTTTTTGCATGAGAAATGCCTCCTGTCATTTTTTCATGGAACTCTCTTTGATTATACTTCATTCTGCGGCACGGCGCAACCGTTTTGTCCGTAGGAGGGGAACAGTCACCACACCTCCACGGTGTACTTCTTCAGCTGCGTCACCGGGTGCAGATCCCGCTTGGCCTTCCGCAGGCCCAGATCCCCCATGTCCTCCTCCCGGTTCACATACGCAAGACCGTCGGCATAGGCGGTGCAGAACTGGCGGCACAGCATCTGATAGGCGCCGGGGTAGTCCCGGTCCGCCTTCTCGATGTGGATGTACAGGGTGTCCCGCAGCACCTCCCCCAGCGTGAAGCCCACGATGGCCCCGTCGGCCCGGAGGACGCCGCCCACCAGACCGTACTGCTCCAGATGCTCCAGCACCTCCTGCACCTTATGGTTTTCCTCCGCCGCCTCGCCGGGGGTGTAGTTGAGCTTCTTGTTCAGGGTGTGAAAAAAAGTCTCCACCTCCGCTGCGTCGGTGTTGTCCAGCGGCTCGAAGCTCCAGCTTTGGCAGGTGCGGAGGAAGCGGCTGATGTGGTTGCGCTGGCCGCTGAACTTCTTGCCGGACAGCCGGATCATCTCCTCAGCGGAGTACAGATAGTCGGCAAAATTCTCCTCCTCCGTGATCTCCACCCGACCCGGCAGCGCCCGGAACAGGGGCAGCTCCGCCTCCGGGATGGTGCAGAACCGCACCGGCCGCTCCGGGTGGCGGGTCAGGCACTGCCGCAGTCCGGCGGGGATATCCTCCCCCAGGGGCAGGTTGTAGTAGAGATTTCCGTCCTCACCGGTGAGGGTGGAGTACAGCACGCCGTCCTCCACCTGCCACGCCATGTGGAAGTAGTCCCGCCACATGAACATCCCGCCTACGGTGAAGTCGCAAGTATTTGTGGTGACGAAGCGGAAATATGGGGCGATCACCGGAATATCATCGATGGTCATTTTCTGAAAAGGCATATGGTATCACTCGCTTTCTGGCCTCTCCGCCGGGGAAAAATCCCAGATATTATACCAGACCCCGCCGCCGGAATCAAGGGGAAGCTCCTGTCGTTGCTGCGGCTCATTCTTCTGTCATTACAAGGCCGCTTTGCAAATGTGTCGTATTTTGTCTCCGGCGAGTGGCTTTTTCTTTTTGCCTCCGCCGGGTAACTTTCTGCCAATAGCAGCAGAAAGATTCACCGTCGAAGACAAAAGAAGAACGGACTGCCCTACATCTGCCCTCAGGACAAGCCTCCTCCCCCCCCCCACACATCAAATTTTTACAAATTCTTCATATTTCTCCGGCTTTGTCAAAATTTCTTGATAGAAAATGCCGGCGTCCGGATGCGAAATCAAATATTTTTGACAAAATGCAACTCATTGCTTTTACCGTCCCCCAAAATCCCCGAAAAATCGCCGTTTCTCAGGCTGGCACGTCACTTGCTATTACTATGGGCAGACGGTCCACGGACCGCAGAATTTATGTTTCACTCTTCGAGTGAGGAAAGGACGACATATGGAGTTTTCACCTACCCTATTGGCCATCGTTCCCCCTCTGCTGGCCATCCTCCTGGCGGTCATCACACGCCAGGTCGTGCTGTCCCTGTTCATTGCCGTGTTCGTCGGCGCCGTGATGCTGTGCGGCGGTAATCTGTGGGAGGGCTTTTACAGCACCTTCTTCGATTACATCCTCCCCGGCTTCGAGGATACCGACCACCAGCGCATCCTGGCGCTGACCACCTTCTGCGGCGGTTTGTCGCTGCTGCTGGAAAAGAACGGAGGTGCCCAAGCCTTCGCCAATGCCGTCAGCCACGGCGCCGGCAAGACCCGCCGGGGCGCTCAGGTGCTGACTTGGCTGGGCGGCGTGTTCGTCTGGTTCTCCGATTCCACCAACCCCGTGCTGGTGGGCCCCATCTGCCGCAGCTTTACCGATAAGGTAAAGGTCTCCCGTGAGAAGCTGGCCTACATCGTGGACTCCACCACGGCGGCCGTCCCCACTCTGTTCCCCATCTCTGCCTGGGGCGCTTACATCATCGGCCTCATCGCCACCTTCTACACCTCCACCGGCTATAACGGCAATCCTCAGGTAGACTTCGCAGCCGGTATCCCCTATCAGTACTACACCATCGGCTCCATCCTCATGGTGCTCATCATCGCCGTCACCGGCTGGGACTACGGCCCCATGAAGAAGGCCGAGGACCGTGCGCTGCTCACCGGCAAGCTGTTCCGTGACGGCGCCGAGATCCGCCGTGAGATCGAGCAGGAGGATCTGCCGGAAGGTGCCAAGCCCTCCATCTGGAATATGCTGGTTCCCGTCATCGTGCTGCTGGTGTTCATCTTCGTGGGCCTGTTCTACACCGGTGACATCAAGACCAATGGCTTCTTTGGTGCGCTGGCCAACGGCAGCTCCCTGCGTGCGCTGGATACCGCCTTCATTCTGGCCTCCATCGCCGCCATCATCATGGGCATGATCAGCAAGGTCTGGAACTTCAAGAAGGCCCTGAGCACCTTCATCGAGGGCTGCACGGGCATGATGGAGGTCCTGATGATCCTCATGCTGGCCTGGGGCATCGGCAGCATCTGCTCCGCCTGCGGCACTTCCACTTGGATCGTCAACACCTGCGAGAGCTTCCTGACCCCCACCTCTATGTGCGCTATCATCTTCATCGCTACCTGCCTGACCTCCTTCTCCACCGGCAGCTCCTGGAGCGTATTCGCCATCTTCATCCCCATCGCCGTGCCTCTGGCCATCTCCATCGGTGCCCCCGTAGGCATGGCCATCGGCGTGGTGCTGTCCGGCGGTATCTTCGGCGACCACTGCTCCCCCATCTCCGACACCACCGTCATGTCCTCCATGGGCTCCTCCTGCGACCACATCGACCACGTGCGCACGCAGCTGCCCTATGCTCTGACGGTTGCCGGATCGTCTCTGGTTGGCTATGTCGTCAGCGGCCTGATGAAAGGCGGTGCCTTCGTGGGACTTGCCATCACGCTGGTGCTCATCTGCCTGGTGTCCTTCCTGCTGAACAAGCACGTAGGCCGTGGTAAGGATGCCAAGGCCCCTCAGGACGCCGCCTGATCCCATCCAACTTTTGGACACGAATAGGAGGATATAACCGTGAAAATTATCGACGCTAAGCTGCAGGTGGTGGAAGTCCCCCTGCCCCATCCCTTCCCCTCCACCTGGAACCCCGGCAATCCGGAGACCAAGCTGTTCGTTACCATCGCTGAGATCATCACCGATGACGGTATCCACGGCTACGGTGCCGCCTGCGACTCCTCCCAGCTGCTGGCGGGTATCTGGGACACCCACATCCGCCCGCTGGTCATCGGCAAGGAGATCACGCAGGTAGAGGCCATCAACACCGGCCTCGTCAACGCCTCCCTGTACGCCTACCGCCCCTGGTGCGTGGAGGTAGCCGTGTGGGATGCACTGGGCAAATACGCCAACCTCCCCATCTATAAGATGCTGGGCGGCGTGCAGGACAAGGTCCTGGCCTACGCCAGCACCGGCTCCCTGAAGTCCGTGGAGGAGCGTGTGGAGGACGCCGAGCGGTTTATTGCCGAGGGCTTCAAGATGATGAAGCTCCGTGCTCACCACGACGATCCCTTTGAGGACGTCCGTATCATCGCCGAGATCAAAAAGCGGGTAGGCGACAAGCTGAAGATCGCCGTGGACGCCAATCAGGGCTGGTTCTTCACCGGCAAGCGGGCCGTGGCCAAGTGGGATCTGAAGAAGGCTCTGAACGTGTGCCGTGCCTTCGAGGAGATCGGCATCGAGTGGATCGAGGAGCCGCTGTACGGCTACGACTTCGAGGGTCTGGCAGAGCTGCGCAAGCGCACCACTCTCCATGTGGCCGGCGGCGAGCTGAACGCTCAGGTCCACGAGTACCGTGACCTCATCAAGCACAACTGCTTCGACATCTATCAGATGGACGTGGTGCTCTCCGGCGGCTTCGTGCAGAACCGGAAGGTAGCAGCCATGGCGGAGGCGGAGAACAAGATCTACACCCCCCACACTTGGACTCATGGTATGGGTATGGCCGCCGCCCTGCATATGGCGGGCGCTGTCAGCAACTGCCCCTTCATCGAGTACTGCTACGATCCTCCCTACTGGCCCTACGAGGTGCGTGACATGATGCTCACGGAGCCTCTGGTGGTGGATAAGGACGGCTACATCGCCGTGCCCCAGAAGCCGGGCCTCGGCGTGGAGATCAACCACGAACTCATGGACAAGTACACCGTGCTGCGGAAGTGATCCAATCCCACTCCCACAGGTGAAAGCAACAGCGGGGAGCCGAATGGCTCCCCGCTGTTGCTTTCAAAAATAAGCTTATGCTGTTACTCCCGGCGGCCCGCCGTGCCGGGGATGCCCAGCTCCTCCCGGTACTTGGCCACGGTGCGCCGGGACAGGACGCAGCCCTTCTGCTCCAGCAGACACCGCAGCTTTTCATCCGACAGGGGATGAGCCTTGTCCTCCCCGTCGATCAGCTCCCGCAGCTGCAGCAGCACCGCCCGGCGGCTGACATCGCTGCCGTCCGGGGCCGGAGCGGAGAAAAAGTAGCTCAGGGGGAACACCCCCTGCCGGCACTGGAGGTACTTATCCTTCACCGCACGGCTGACGGTGGACAGATGCACGTCCAGCGCCTGTGCCGCCTCCGTCATATACATGGGCCGCAGGGCACGGGGGCCGTCCCGGAAAAATGCCTGCTGCCCCGCCGTCACGAACCGGGCGCAGCGCAGCATGGTGCTCTCCCGCTGCCGCAGGGCAAACAACACGTTCTCCGCCTGCACCAGCTTCTCCGCCAGATACTTTTTGACCTCCGGATCATCCGTCTGGCGGTACAGATCCTGATAATACCGGTTCAGGTGCAGCATGGGGGCCGGACGCCGGTGGTCGTCGCAGACGAACTCCCCCTCCTGCTCCACCACAAACACATCCGGGTACACCATGGGGGCCGGCTCCGGCGGGCTGAACTGTCGCCCCGGCCGGGGATCCAGCTGCCGGATGCGCTGCTGGGCCCGGCGCACCTCCTCCTGCGAGATGTGCAGGGTCTGTGCGATCTGGTGATAGCGGTTCCTGGCCAGCGCCTCCAGATGATGCAGCACAATCTGGGTGGCGGGGCCGTCATCTCCGATGCGCTGCAGCTGCAGGTACAGGCACTGGCTCAGATCCGCAGCCCCAACTCCCGCCGGCTCCAGCGTCTGCAGCCGTGCGATGCTGCGGCGCAGCTCCTCCTCCGGCACACCGGCTCCGACAGCCAGCTCCTCCGGCGGTGTGGTGAGATACCCGCTGTCCTCCAGACAGCCCACCAGATAGTAGAGCAGCTGCCGCTGCCGCTCCGGCACCTCCAGTCCGGCGATCTGGCGGCACAGGAAGCTCTCCAACGTCTCCGCCAGACCTCCGTCGGTGCCGATGCGGTTCATGGGGGAATCCTCTTCCTCCTGATTGGGCCGCTCATAGTAGCTGTTCTGGCGGTCGTTTTCCTCCAGCCAGCGCCAGCGGTCCAGCCAGCGCTCGGCCTGTCTGGTCAGGGGCTCCTCCTCGTGGGGCAGCTCCAGTTCCACCGTGGGGTTCTCCTGTGCCACGCTCTCCAGATACTCCCGCATCTCCAGCCGCCCCATTTGCAGCAGCCGCAGGCTGTGCAGCTGCCGCATGGACAGCTGTTGCTCCTGCCTCAGCTCCAGCTCCACTGTGCTTCCCTCCCCAATTTCCCTGCACGGGACTTTTTTATTATTATAGTGCATCCACCGCCCCGGTGCAAGCCGTTTTTTCGCAGGGAGACCGCAGCGCCGCCGTGTTCTGCGTCCGCTGCGGTCTCCTACTTGAGGGGGTGTAGAGAGCAAATTTGTAAAAATATTTTTACTTTGTATCAGTTTTCACTGACTTTCCTGTAAAAAAACTTGCATTTTCCCTTGGTATCTCTTACAATAGGGGCAAGTACCTCAGAACTTCACGAAGGGCGAGAAGTCGAAGGGCTTGGCCTCCGGCAGCTCCGTCTCCGCCCGCAGCAGGGAGTTGACGATGTGAATGGCGTGGCCGAACTTGGGCGGGCCCAGCTTCACCGCCGCCGCTCCGCCGGCGATGCCCATGTCCGCCACAGGGTCGTCGCTGACGCCGCCCGCCCGGATGGAGGGAATGGAGAACATTCCGTGATCCACGGCATACCGCTGGGCCTCCATGGCCTCCGTAACGGTCCCCACCTGATTGGGCTTAAAGACGAAGGCCCCGCAGGCCCCCATGTCCAGCGCCTTGCGAAGATAGTTGATGTTGGTAACGGTGAGGTCGTCGCCGCAGAGGGTGGTACGATTCAGCGCCTTGGCGGCCTTCACCCAGCCCTCCCAGTCGTTCTCGTCCACCGGATCTTCGATGTAGAGGAAGTTGTACTTCTCCGTGGCCTGCTTCAGGATGCCGATGATCTCGTCCAGATCCACTTCCCGGCCGCAGTAGTGATAGGTTCCCCGCTTGGCGTCGTAGATCTCGCTGAAAGCGCAGTCCATATGGAAGGCGATCTTCTCCTCGCAGTGGCAGCGCTTGGCCGTCTCATAGAGGATATCCAGACAGTCCATGAAATCGGTGCTGGGGGCCATATACTCCGACATGGCGCCGATCTCCGGGCGGCGGCCCCCCTGAAACTCCCGGATGACCTCCGGCAGCTTCTTATAGACCTTGCAGAGGATCTCCGTGGCCTCAGCGATGGAGGATGCCTTATAGGGAACAATGGTGGTCTCCTGCACCGGCATGGTGTCGTCCTCATAGCTGCCTCCGGCGAACATATCCGAGGTGGGCAGAGGGATGGTGCGGATGTCACCGGGGTTCAGATAGCGGTACTGGGACACATGGCGCAGCTGGCATCCGGCCCGCATGACCGCCAGCGACGTGCTGTACGTGACATTGCCCCCCAGACGGGACTTATTGGTGGTGCCGTCCAGCTCCATGAGACGGCGGTCCAGCGCCTGCTGGTCCAGCACGTCCATGCCCTGGATGGCAGGCAGGACCACCTTCTCCGCCATCTCCACGGCCTTGCGGACGCCGTTGCCGTCATAACGGCTCTGGTCACCGTCCCGCAGCACCATAGCCTCGTGTTCCCCGGCAGAGATGCCGGAGGGGGACGCTGCCCGGCCCATGGTGCCGTCCTCGGTGATGATATCCACCTCCAGCAGGGGCTTTCCCTTGCAGTCGATGATCTCTCTGGCCCGCAGATCCTGAATTTTCATAATAGTTCCTCCTTACTCCTGTGTACCGATATACAGCACATTAAAATCGCACAAATTGGTTCCCGTGTTCCCGGTGAGCACCGTATCCCCCAGCGGCTCCAGCGCCTCATAGGCGGCGTGCTCCCGCAGCGCCTTCCGCAGGTCGATGCCCCGCTCTGCGGCAGCAGTCCCGGTGGTGCCGTCGGTCAGGCCGCCTGCCACCGGGGTGGTGCCGTCGGTACCCTCGCTGTCCATGGACAGCAGGCACACATTCTTCAACCCCTCCGCTGCCACGGCAAAGGCCGCCGTCATTTCCTGTGACGGGCCGCCATGACCCCGGATGAGGCTGCTGTCAGGAATGGCGGTGGTCGTCTCCCCGGCGGAGAACAGGAAGCAGGGCGCCCGGAAGGGCCGTTCGTTCTTCACCACCTCATGGGCCAGCGAGGCCATAAAGGTGCCGTAGTCCCGGCTCTCCCCCTCGGCGTAGGTGGTCAGCACATGGGCGGGTATTCCCATCTCCTCCGCCGCCTCCAGCGCCGCCTGGCAGGAGTCCGGCAGGGTATTGACGATATAGTAATCCACATCGTTGGTCATGGTCTGGGGCGTCTCCTGCGCCGGGTCATAGTCCAGCAGATACCGGGCCACATTGCGGGGCAGCTTGTCCTCGATGTGGTATTTGCGGAGGATGGCACCGATGTCCTCGAAGGTCACGGTGTCGTAGCCCACAGGGGTTCCCATAATGGGTACCGGCTCCGTGTAATCGGTGATATCATCCAGCCCCACGGCGTCCCAGATCTCGAAGCAGAGGATCTTGGCCCCGTGGATGTGCTGCCCCAGCCTTCCCCGGCTCATGCGGGACAGATGCCCCCGGATGTCGTTGATGTCCATGACCCACATCCCGGCCTTCAGCATCACATCCGTGGCCTCCTGCAGATCCTCCAGTGTGGTTCCCTCCACCGGATAGCCCATCAGCGCCGAGCACCCGCCGGTAAGGCCCAGCAGCAGCAGGTCGTCCGGCCCCATCTGCTCTGCGATGTCGATCATCCGCTGGCAGCCCCGGATGCCCTCCTCATTGGGCAGGGGATGCCCTCCTACATAGACCTCCGTCTTTCGATAGACGTCCTCCTCATCCCGGATCTTGATGATGGTGACGCCCAGCGTCAGATACTCCCCCAGCAGATCCTCGAAGGCCCGTGCCATGTGATTGCCCGCCTTGCCGGAGGAAAAAGCGTACACATGACGGTACTGGCTCAGATCGTGGCGGCGGCTGCCGATGACCAGCTCGCTGCCCTCCCGGTGCATCATCTCATGGAGCCGCTTCCGGGCATCCAGTCGGTGCAGCACCCGCTCCGTCAGCTCCAGCACCTGTGCCTTGGCCCCGGCGTCGCCGTGGGACAGCAGGGCCTCCCTATTTTTGATTTTATAATCGCTCATGGTATCTCCTCACATATCAGGTTGATGCCAAACTAAATAGCAACTCCCGTGCCAGCATGACAGCTTCCACGGTTATTCCGCAAGTTTCGCTCCTCGTCCAGCGGTTTTCACAAGATTTTTCCGGAAAACTCAGCGTTTTCGCCAAATAGTCACCCGATCCGGCAGTGCAGACACCTTTCCCTTCCGCCCTTGCTCTGCGCCGTGTCAAGATTTTTTGTCTCGCCCCTTCCCCATTCTTTTTCTCAGGAGGTATGAACTATGAACAAGAACTTTGAACAAATGCTCCGTCTGGTGGACTATGTGGACGGCCTGATGGTGGTGGACAAAAACTGCATCATCCGCCACTACTACACCGCCTACCCCGAACTGGTGAATCTGCGGCAGGACGAACCTCTGAACCGCAGTCTCTTTGAAATTTACCCCTCCCTGAAGCGGGAGGACAGCTACATCTGCCGGGCACTGGAGACGGGAGAGAGCTTCATCAACTACGAGCAGACCTATATCAACTACAAGGGGGACTCCATGGAGGCCAACTGCAGCGCCGTCCCCATTAAGGAGCACGGCGAAGTGGTGGGCGTCATCGACATGGTCATCTACAAGGACGCCCACGTCACCGAGCGGCGGCTGAGCTTCGACATCAGTCTCATCAGCGCCCTCACCAAGAGCTACAACACCTCCGACCAGTCGCTGGAGGACATCGTCACGCAGGATGGCGAGATGATCCGTATCAAGGAGAAGATCTTGCAGACCGCCGACAGCGATGCCCATGTGCTGGTCTACGGCAAGACCGGCACCGGCAAGGAGCTCATCGTCAACGCCATCCAGAAAACCAGCCGCCGCAAGGATGCCCCCTTCATCAAGCAGAACTGCGCCTCCATCCCCAGCACCCTGCTGGAGAGCATCCTCTTCGGCACCACCAAGGGCAGCTACACCGGGGCCAAGGATACGCCGGGTCTGTTCGAGCTGGCCGACGGCGGTACTCTGTTCCTCGACGAGATCAACTCCATGGAGCTGACGGCGCAGGCCAAGCTGCTGCGGGTGCTGGAGGACAACTGCATCCGCCGCATCGGTGCCAAGGAGGAAAAGCAGGTGAACGTGCGGATCATCGCCGCCGTCAACGAGGACCCGGAGAGCTGCGTAGAGCGGAATAAGATCCGGGAGGATATCTTCTACCGCCTGTGCGTGCTGCGGTACGATATCCCGGAGCTGTACCGGCGGAAGGGGGATATCCCCCTGCTGATGGAATATTTCCGCAAGCACTACAACAAGAAATTCCACAAGCAGATCATGGCATACAGCAGCGAGGTGCAGGATATCTTTCTGGCCTATAACTGGCCCGGCAACGTCCGGGAGCTGAAAAACGTCATCGAATCCGCCTTCCACAACAATCACACCGCCATCCTCACCCGCAACGATATCCCCAACTACATCCTCTCCCGGCTGGCGGTGGACACCATGCACGCCGAGGACGTCCGGGGCCTGCCCCTCCATGAGATGCTGGCTCGGTACGAGGTCCTCCTCATCGAGGACGCCTACCGCCGCAACGGCGGCAGCCTCACCAAAACGGCGGCGGAGCTGCAGGTCAGCAAGCAGAACCTCGCCTATAAGATGAAAAAGTACAATATCCGGTGAAAAACGTGTGCTGTCGAAGGGCGGCGCACGCTATCAGGGCATAACAGCAGGAAGGACACCGGGCGTCCTTCCTCCCTCTGGCTGCCCATAGCTTTTGCTGTCCCTGCGATCAGCGGTATGTGACCGAGACCCAAGGATATTTCTCCTGAAGGTCACTGAAAATCTCCTGCATCGGAGCGGCGTACGCCCGCAGCTCCTGCGGCATGGCGTCAAAGCCCTCCACCACAATGTGCCTTTGCACCGGCTGCAAAAACACATCCGTCAGGCAATCCCACATGGCATCCCAGTTTTCCCCGTAATAGTCGGGAAATCCAAATGCCTTGCGGATACGCTGATGTAATGTACCCCAGTCCCTGCAGCTGTTCAGGCGCAGTAAAACGGGGTCGGCTGTAATGGGCGTATATGCGTTGCGATTCATAACAAAGCTCCTTTCTGTCAAACAATCTCGACAAATGTGGCGTAATGGTCGTAAGTAACAAAAATCAATCCATCGTTGGAGTAGAGAATTCGTTCACCGCCTCGGTAACCAAAAGAGTAATTGATGTCAGCCTCGTACCATATTCGTCCAAGTGCATCGGGGAGCCGCTTGTCTCTGTTTTTGTAAACGCCCTTTGTCAGCATCTTACCAGGTGCAACACTGGCAAGATTTGCTAAAATCGGAATCCATCCTAACTTGGTAGCTTCGTCCTCAGTTATATAGTATCCAGGTAGCTGACGAAAAGTTTTTAGCCACCAATCGGCCCCCCGCAGGCCAATCTTTGTCGCTGTGCCAGCCGTTTTTGCCTCTAAGCGTTGAACAGAGCAGCGACAATTAGGATGGAGCGGTGGTTCTTCTGGAATAATATCATAGAGCAAGTAAATTTTCCCTTGATGCTTTTTGCATTCCATACATCTTCGGAGATCGATGACGGATTTCCAATATTTATACTTCAAGCTACGCACAAGCTTCTTCCTTTCTACTATAACAGATTAGGCCATCCATGAAAAGCCTCTTATATTACTGTGTCAGGCAGTAGTTTGTTGCCCTTGTGTATGCAGCCCTTATAAAATTTTTATGAAAATGTCGCAGCAATTCCCATAGTGCAAATCCCGCAAAGCCTTGTGGCACAACGGTTTACAGGCAAAAGGAAAAGGACTTCAAGGTTTCTCTTGAAGTCCTTTTTTGTGATTGCCCACAGGTTTTGCTGCCCGTGTGCACTCCTGTATATCGCAAGGAAAGGAATGTATGCAAGGGAAACCTTAGTCGGGTTTCCCTTGCATGTTAAATCGCCCGCCCGCAGGCGACCACTTTTGCGGAGCAAAAGTGCTGCTCCAAAAAGAAAGACACCCGTAGGGGTGTCTTTCTTTTTGGAGCAGGGTACGGGAATCGAACCCGCCTCCTCGGCTTGGGAAGCCGATGTACTACCGATGTACTAACCCTGCAGCTCGGATACCTGTTCATTATAGCAGATATCCCCCGGCTTTGCAACCGGAAATTTTGTCGACGGCGGCATGAAAATTTCACCGCCGCATATGCTGGAAACAAAACGGAACGGAGGACTGCATATGAGGCGGATGGCGGGCTTATGGGCGGCGCTCCTGCTGGTGCTGGCGCTGACGCCGGTACAGGCCGGAGCGGTAGAGCTGCCGATACAGGCGGAGGCGGCACTGCTGATGGAGAAGGAGACAGGGCAGGTGCTGTACGCCCAAAATGAGCACGAGGCGCTGGAGCCGGCCAGCGTCACCAAGGTGATGACGCTGCTTTTGACCATGGAGGCCATCGAAAAGGGCAGCCTCCACTACGACGATGTGGTGACGGTCAGCGCCTACGCCGCCTCTATGGGCGGCAGTCATGTCTACCTGTCGGAGGGTGAGCAGATCACCGTAGACGATCTTTTGAAGGCGGTGTGCGTGGCCAGCGGCAACGACGCCGCCGTGGCGCTGGCGGAGTGCGTGGCCGGGGTGACGGAGCTATTTGTGGAGCAGATGAACACACGGGCCAAGGAGCTGGGCATGACGGACACCCACTTCGTCAACTGCACCGGCCTTCCGGCGGAGGGACACGTCACCAGTGCATGGAACATCGCCCTCATGAGCCGGGAGCTCATAGAAAAGCACCCGGACATCCGCCGCTACACCACCATCTGGATGGATACCCTGCGGGACGGCACCTTCCAGCTGGCCAACACCAACAAGCTGATCCGGTTCTACGACGGGGCCACGGGTCTGAAAACCGGCTCCACCGACAGCGCCAAATACTGCCTGTCCGCCACGGCGGAGCGGGAGGGCATGGAGCTCATCGCCGTGGTGCTGAAGTCCCCCACCGGCCAGCAGCGGTTCGAGGATGCCAAGGCCCTGCTGAACTACGGCTTCTCCACCTATGCCCTGCTGCACACGGTGCCGGAGGAACCTTTCCCCGCCATCCCGGTGGTGCTGGGGGAGACGGAGACGGTGCAGCCCTGCATCGACCCGCAGGAAGCGGTGGCGCTGCTGCAGAAAAGTCAGGTCGGGGGTCTGTCCCAGTCCGTCACACTGGCGGAACAGGTGGAGGCCCCGGTGTCCACCGGACAGGAACTGGGGACTCTGACGCTGACGGATGCCGCCGGCGAGACGGTGCAGTCCATCCCCATCCGGGCGGCGCAGAGCGTGGAGCGCCTTACCTTCGGTACCATGCTGCGCCGGATGCTGTCGGCGGCATTTTTTGCCGGCTGAAAGCCGCTTTTGGGTAGGTTTCCTCTTGTATTCCACGGGAAAACGTTGTATGATAAACCAAATTGCACAGAGGAGGCATCTGATATGATACAGATGGATCTGTCCCATATCCGGCAGTTTATCCCGCTGCCCTACGAGGAGGCCCGTGCCGCCCAGCTGCGGCTGGCCCACAGCCACTTGCAGCACGGTGACGGCGCAGGCGGTGAGTTCACCGGCTGGGTGCAGCTGCCCCGGCAGTATGACCGGGAGGAGTTCGCCCGCATTCAGGCGGCGGCCCAAAAAATTCAGCAGGACTCTCAGGCGCTGGTAGTCATCGGCATCGGCGGCTCCTATCTGGGCGCACGGGGCGTCATCGAGTGCCTGTGCTCCCCCAACTATAACCTGAAAAAGAAGGACACCCCCAACATCTACTTCACCGGCAACGGCCTGTCCTCCGACCAGATGGCGGAGCTTATGGACCTGCTGGAGGGGGTGGACTTCTCCGTCAACGTCATCTCCAAGTCCGGCACCACCACGGAGCCTGCGGTGGCCTTCCGTTTCTTCCGGAAGCTGCTGGAGGAGCGGTACGGCCCGGAGGAGGCGGCCCGACGCATCTACGCCACCACCGACCGCCGCAAGGGGGCGCTGAAGGCTCTGGCAGATCAAGCGGGCTACGAGACCTTCGTGGTGCCTGACGACATCGGTGGTCGGTACAGTGTCCTCACCGCTGTGGGCCTGCTGCCCATCGCCGTGGCGGGGGTGGATATCTGCCAGCTGATGGAGGGTGCCGAGACTATGATGGAGGTCTGCGCCAAGACGGACATGGCGGAAAACCCCGCCTGGCAGTATGCCGCCGCCCGGTATGAGCTGTACCGCACCGGCAAGAAGATCGAGGTGCTGGCGGCCTACGAGCCCAGCTTCCGGTTCATGGCGGAGTGGTGGAAGCAGCTGTACGGCGAGTCCGAGGGCAAGGAGCACAAGGGTCTCTTCCCCGCCAGCGTGGAGTTCACGGCGGACCTGCACTCCATGGGTCAGTACATCCAGCAGGGGGAGCGTTCCCTGTTCGAGACGGTGGTGCGCTTCGGCGCTTCCCACCGGCCGCAGGTGGTGCCGCTGGATGAGACCGACGGCGACGGCCTGAACTTTCTGGCCGGGAAGGACGTGGATTTCATCCGCACGCAGGCCATGGACGGCACACTGCTGGCCCATGTGGAGGGCGGCGTCCCCAACATCATCCTCCGCACCGGCCAGATCAATGCCTTCACGCTGGGTGAGCTCATCTACTTCTTCGAGTACGCCTGCGGCCTGTCCGGCTATCTGCTGGACGTGAATCCCTTCGACCAGCCGGGGGTGGAGGCGTATAAGAAGAATATGTTTGCCCTGCTGGGAAAGCCCGGCTACGAGGCCCTGCGGCAGGAACTGGCGGAAAAACTGCACAGAGCTTGACCGCCTCTTTACACCATTTCTACAAATCTGTAAAATAGCGTTTTTTCCATTGCCATTTGGTCGGCAATATGGTATCTTAATGACAGGGAATAACCATCCCGATCTTATCAAGAGGAGTGATACTTATGGTTAGATTGATCATGGGCGCAAACGGGGCCGGTAAGACCAAGCAGCTCATCGACCTGATCCACAACGCCGTGGAGGCGGAGAACGGCAGCGTCGTCTGCATGGAACCCAGCGCCGACATGACCTATAACATCAGCTATAACGTTCGTTTGGTGAACGCCAGCGAATATTCCGTGGATTCTTTTGAGTGCCTGCGTGGCTTTATCAGCGGTCTGTATGCGGGCAATTACGATATTTCCCACGTTTTCGTGGACAACCTGTGCAAGATCGCCGGCACCAGCGACCTGATGGCGGTGGAGAAGTTCCTGAACTGGCTGGAGCGCTTCAGTGAGAAGAACAGCGTCAAGTTCACCGTGACCATCACGGCGGACGAATCTCTGGCCACCGAGGGTATGCGGAACTATCTGTAAGCATTTTCGTAAGAGCATCGGCTCCCTGCCTGTGGGCAGGGAGCCGGTTTCTTTCCCGGAAAAGGAGCATCATATGACACAACAGGAACAGATCTGGCAGGACGTCATGGAGCTTGCCAACCGCCCCGACACCTTCACCCACGGGCTGGGGCTCCACGTCACCGGCATTGGTGACGGCTGGGCCGAGGGAGAGCTGACGGCAGGCGACGGGATGCTGAACCCGCTGGGCATCGTCCACGGCGGGGTCTACGCCGCCATGATGGATCATGTGGCGGGAACGGCGGCCTGCAGCCGTGGCAGCACCTGCCGGACGGTGAACTACGACCTGCATTATCTGGCCCCGGCCCAGCCGGGACTGCTGCGCTGCCGGGCGGAGAGCGTCCGCATGGGGCAGCAGATCGTGGTGATGCAGGTCTGGGTGGAGGACGCCCAGGGCGTCCGCTGCGCCGAGGGCTGCTACACCTTCCGCTGCAAGCCCGCCGAACACAAGGACTGATCCCTCCCCGACAGAGATAAAGACCACCCTGCGCCGATGGCGCAGGGTGGCCTTTGTGCTGAGACTTTCAGGTAAATCAGGGAAAGAAGAGGTCCCTCCGGTCACATGGCCGGAGGGACCTTTTCAACTATTAAGGAGTCTTGTCAGCGCTTAGCCGTACTGCTTCTTGCTGCGCTTGGTGACAAGCAGCACCACCAGAGCGATGATGCCCAGGCCAGCCACAGCCAGCACCACCCACAGGGCGGTCATGTTGCTGCTGTCGCCGGTGGCGGGGGTATCCGGCGTGGTGGGCTTCTCCGGCTGGGTGGGCTGGG
>ERZ506425.299-NODE-299-length-19561-cov-6.12181_pt1 | contig 19561 bp, 15 predicted proteins | sample MGYA00513667_ERZ506425 | MGnify/ENA metagenome assembly ERZ506425
GTCCTGCACGATGATGATCCCCATTTTTCAGAGCTTTTTGAAGCTCTGAAAAATGTCTCGTCGTGGCGAAAAGACTTTTTCGACACGACGAAACCGCCGCAGGAGATGCGGCGGTTTTCTTCCTCATAGCTCATCCTCTACCAGCGGCAGAGCCACCTGCGTGACGAACTTCGATTTGTCCTTGTGGTGGGGCGGGCCCTCCAGATAGATGTTGCGGCAGGTACCCTTCAGCTTCAGGCCCTGCTGCCTGGCGTAGGCCACCAGCCGCTCCCGAACCTCCGGGATCTCGTCATAGTCCCCGTGGAAGAAGATGCACAGAGCCTTCTCCTCCGGCCAGTCCTGCACATAGGGGCCCTTGCTGCCATCCGGCACCGCCACACAGAAGTTGATGTCGTTGGGCTCGTCGATAGGGTAGTCGATGAAGTACATCCGCTTGGCGGAGTCCGTGCCGTACTGGCGCATGGCGGCGGGGATCACGTCCCGGAAGATCTCCATGCGGTCCTCCACCGTAGGGGAGGGGCAGCGGTAGACGTACACCGTCTGGGAGGGGATAGTGCGGATGATGGGGGCGTCGTTGCTGTTCTCCCGGACCCGCAGCTGCAGCTTCTCAATGCACAGGTTCAGCTCGTCCCGTAGTGTCTCCAGCCGGGCGATGATATCCCGCAGGTCGGCGGCATCCTCGAAATAGAGCTTGATCTCATCCAGCGAGATACCCAGCGTCTGCAAGCGCCGGATGGCCCGGATGCGGGTCAGAGTCTCCGGGGTGTAGTAGCGGTTCCCGCCGGAGCCGGTTTTTACGTCGGGCAGCAGAATGCCCTTGTCCTCATAGTTGAGGATCATGCGTCGGGTAATATGCAGGGACTTGGCCACCTCGCCGATGGACATCAGACGGCTGTTGTGCTCACTCATGACGAACTCTCCATATTTTGCCATATTTTTTTTAAAAAGTACTTGCATCGTACATTGGTGTACGGTATATGCTCAGTATACAGAAAGATGCAGGTCATTGCAAGTGGTAACTGCAAAATACAAAAGACCTGCCAGGGAGGAAATCTATGAAAAAGCGAATCGCCAGCGTGCTGGTAGCGTTGGTGATGGTACTGAGTCTGATCCCCAAGACGTCATGGGCGTGGACCTCGACGGTGACTACCCTCGAGCAGCTCAAAAGCGCCATGAGTGAGCTCTCTTACAACAATACCATCGAAATCGTTGTAAGCGGTACCATCGAAATCAGCGAAACTCTGAACATCAGACCCACCCGCACCACCAACGGCAGCATGGCTTGGTATGAGTATTACAACCAGCGTGTGGTCATCAGCGGCGCCGATGCCAATAGCAAGCTGGTGCGTGCCGAGGGCTTCAAGGGCAGCCTGTTCAATCTGACGGGTGAGCAGGGGTATAGCGGCGCAGGCGGCTCGGATCATCCCGCCTATGCCGCCCTGACCCTGAAGGACATCACCGTGGACGGCGGCGGCGACAAGACGGCTGCCACAAATCCTGCCATCTACGTGAGCCGGTACGGCACGCTGACGCTGGATGACGGCGCCGTGCTCCGCAACTGCAAGAGCCAGTATTACGCCGGCGGTGCTGCGGGCCTGTTTGCCGGCACGTCGGAATTTGTCATGAACGGCACCGCCCGCATGGAGGATAACGAGGCCGATTACGGCGGCGGTGTGTATGTGGCGAATATACTGGCTGCCTTCACCATGAATGGCGGCACCATCGCCAATAACACCGCCCGGAAGTACGGTGGCGGCGTATATTGCGAGGCCAACAAGCAGTATGGCTCCAACGACACCGCAAAGATCAATCTCAACGGCGGCACTATTACCGGCAACACCGCTGGGATCGCCGGCGGCGGTGTGTACTTCGGTGGTATGACCACCTGCAAGGTAGCCGGTACAGTGAATATCACCGGCAATACGCAGGGGGACGACAAGGCCGCCAGCAATCTGCACGTGGCTGCCTCGGCGGAGGATCAGGCCGTCCTTGCAGGCAATGTTTCCTCCGACTCCCGCATCGGCCTCAACGCCGATCTGATCCCCGCCTATCGCATCGTGCGGGGCTCCTCCGATACCAATGTGTTTACCAGTGACCGCGCCAACTGCGCCGTCACGAAGAACGGGTCCGTCAACTTCAATCTGGACCTGCTGGCCAATGAGGAGCACACTCACTGCGTGTGCCTGCAGAACCAGAACTATGGTCCCTACCACGACCACGACAAGGACACCAAGTGGGTCGGCATCAGCAGCCTGAAGTCCGTCAAGAGCTACGGCTGCTACTATCTGCTCAATGATGTAACCACCACCGATGAGGGGTGGGGCAGCGATCTGGATGATGTGCGGATCTGCCTCAACGGGCACAATATCATTCTGGAAAACGGGTATTATCGCCCATACATTCATGTGACGAACTATCATACCCTGACCATCACCGACTGCGCCGAGGAGGCCGGTCAGATCACCCGCAAGGACACGGCGGATCCCAAGGGTACCTGCATCGTAGAGATCGACGCCGGCTGCAAATTTAATATGTTCGGCGGCGAGATCACCGGCTTGGACAGCTCCGAAAACAGCGCCCCTTACCCCACCGCTGTGTCCAACAGGGGTACCTTCAACCTCTGCGGCGGCAAGATCACCGGCAATAAGTCCCATGCCGTGTATAATGAGAACGCCACGATGAATCTGTATGGCGGCGAGATCAGCGGCAATGATACCACCTACACCGATGCTTCCGCCGGTGCTGCCGTTGTCCTGGTTTCCGGCTCCACCCTGAATATGACCGGCGGCACCATCAAGGATAACATCTCCAACACCCTCGGCGGCGGTGTATACGTCAAGGGCATCCAGAGCCGCAGCAGCACGATGAACTTCTCCGGCGGCGAGATCAGCGGCAACCGTGTCAACAGCACCAATGACGACCTGGGCTTTGACGGCGGCGGCGGTGTGTATGTGGATCTGTATGCGACTCTGGACCTCTCTGGCACCGCCCGCATCTCCGGCAACTACGCCTGTGCGGTCGACTATAAGGAGAGCGCCACCTTCGGCGGCGGCTTCGGCGGCGGCGTGTACGTGGCAGGCACCTTTGACATGAGAGGCGGCGAGATCTGCGACAACTTCGCCGGTCTGGCCAACTATAAGAACAAATACGGGAACGATGATCGCCGTGGCGGCGATGGCGGCGGCGTGTACCTCTATTCCAAGAGCAGCTTCAGCATGAGCGGCGGCTCCATTCAGGACAATACCGTCGATGACCGTGGCGGCGGCGTGTTTGTCCGTGGTTACGACCATACCATCACCCTGTCCGGCCGCTCCATCATCCAGAACAACGTCGATAAGGACAATCAGGACAACAACCTGTATCTGGAGAACTCGTCGCAGCAGGTCAGCGCCAGAAGACTCAGCAGCGGTGCCGATATCGGCATCAGCAGCGGCAGGACCCTCGCCAGCGGACAGACCGTCCAGATCAGCAGCGACGCCTGCACAGGCAGCATCCAGTACGTCAGCGCCGACCGGGCGGGCTACGAGACCTATCTGAACTCTGAGGGCCTGATCTATCTCCGCCTCAAGACCTATCAGGTCAGCGTCACCCTGCCGAAGGGCCTCGCCTATAAGAACGGCGGCCGGCTGACGCAGGATTGTCTGGACCTGACGCCCATCACCATCAGCGTTACCGATCCCGACAATTACTACATCCCCGACGGGTACAGCGTGACTCTCAACGGCATCACCGCCGCCAAGGTCGACAGCTATACCATCCGTGTCACAGGTACGGCCACGGCGGATACCGCCATGACACTCACCGCCCCCACGGAGAAAACGGCCCAGACCCAGCCCCCCACGGGTCTCACCGTGACCCATCCCCAGAGTCGGACGGGCTACGGCCGCATCAACGGCACCAACAGCAGCATGGAGTATCGCCCCGTGGGCGGCACCAGATGGAGCCAGTGCGGCAGCGCCTTCACCTCCGCTCTGGCCGGCACCTATGAGGTCCGCTATGCGGCTACCGAGACCCGGAAGCCCTCTCCGTCCACTACTGTCACCCTGAACCAGTATCTGGAGGCCATCCCGGTTCCCACGGTCTACGGCCCCTTCACCTATAACGGTGACTGGCAGTACGGTCTGCTGCCCGGCGAAGTCTACGGCTACGAGCTTTTGGGCAGCGGCTATAGTGCCTGCCGCGTGGGCACCTATACCGTTACCGTCCGCCCCGCAGCGGGCTTCAAGTGGAGCGACGGCACCACCGGCGAAAAGAAGCTCCAGTGGGAGATCGTGAAGCGCACTCCCACAGCGGGCGACTTCACCTTCACCGCTCCGGAAAATCTGGAGTATGACGGCACCGCCAAGGAGGCTACCGTTCGCTGGAGCACCGGAGGCGACCGGACCATGGGCATGGGCTATTGGCCCGACAACACCTTTACCGTCATCTATAAGCAAAACGGCAAGGTCGTGGCCGCTCCCACGGATATGGGTACCTATCAGGTCTACGTCACCGTTCCCGGCAACGAGGACATCAACGCCGTCAGTGAGTTGACCGATCCCAGCTGGACCTTTACCATCACCCACACCGGCAACCACCAGTGGGGCGATTGGCAGCACGATGACACCCAGCACTGGCGGTCCTGCGCCGTTCCCGGCTGTCAGGTGAAGGACTCTCTGGGCAGCCATGACGGCACCGCCACCTGCACCGAGAGAGCCACCTGCAGCATCTGCGGCGCTACCTATGGCACCAAGGATCCCAACCATCATGACCTGACCCATCACGACGGAACCGCCGCCACCTGCACCCAGCCGGGCAGCCTGGAGTACTGGCAGTGCAGCGACTGCCACAAGCTGTTCGCTGACGCAGGGGCTACCCAGCCCATCACCGATATCGTCATTCCGGCTACCCACCACGCCAATGCCCAGCGCACGGCAGGCGACCCCGCCACCTGCACGCAGGACGGCTACGCCGCCTACTGGTACTGCCCGGATTGCGGCAGCTACTTCGCTGATGCCGACGGCAAGCTGGACGAGAGCGAGACCTACACCGGCCCGGAGGATTTCTATCAGGAGGCCATGGGTCACAGCTTCACCCACTACGTCTACGACAACAACGCCACCTATGACGACGACGGCACGGAGACGGCTCAGTGCGACCACGGCTGCGGCCTGACGGATACCCGCACCAAGGTGGGCTCTAAGCTCATCGACGAGGCGGCTCCTGCGGTGGAGGGCGTCACGGACGGCGGCACCTACTGCCTGACGGCAGAGATCACCGTTACCGACCCCAATCTGGAGAGCGTGACCCTCAACGGCCAGCCCGTGGAGCTGGTGGACGGTAAGCTCACCGTTTCCGCTGCCGAGGGCGTCCAGACCCTGACGGCCACCGACCGCTTCGGCAACACCGTTACCGTCACCTTCACCGTGAACGCCCAGCATACGGAGGGCGAGGGCACGATCACCACCCCCGCCACCACGGAGCGTGAGGGCGTCAAGACCTACGCCTGCACCGTGTGCGGCCAGGTGCTGCGGACCGAGTCCGTGACCAAGCTGCCCGCTCCCGCAGAGCCCACCACCCCCGCCGTTCCCACCGGAGACACCGGCGGCACCGGCCTGTGGATGGGGCTGGCGGCCCTGTGCGGCATGAGCCTTGCAGCCCTGCTGCGTACCGGCAAGCGCAAAGAGCAGTAAACTCCCTATCACGCACCATAACTCCCTATAAAAAACCACGGGCCCTCCCCCCAAGTGGGGGAGAGCCCGTGGCTGGCGACACAAAACCAACCGGAGCCGCAAATCTCCGGCAGATCTTGTCACAGCTCTGTTTGGTAGGTTACAGACTGCGATGGTCGCTGAGTACCTGGAGCGGCTCCACCGAGGAGCCGCCCAGGTCGGAGGAGACGTTGACACTGGGGCGGAGCTCATAATCACTGCCGCTTGTGCTTCGGGCGCCCTGCGTGGAGCAGCGGTCGTATTCCACCTTCATCACCGAGGCGATGGTGTGGCGGCCGTAGTCGTCCAACTGGGCATACTGATCCAGCAGCTGCTGGGTGTCCTCCGTCAGATAGAAGGAGGCATCGCTGGAGATGGCCTTGATCCCCAGCGTCTGGCAGATCTGCACCACCGTATCAAAGGAGGAACCTCCGATGCCGTTGTGCAGCGCACTGTTGATGGTAGATAGGGGGATATTGACCGCAAAAGCAAACTGCCGCACGCTCTTGTACTGACGGGAAATTTCAGTTTTGACGATTCTCGTTAAGTTATCCATAGTTTAGACCCTCTTTACAAATTTTTCCATGCACGGGAGACAACTCCGATTGTACGTATTATAACACGCTTTTTTTTAAATGCCAATACTAAATAGTGAATAGTTTCTAAATTTTCAGCGGAAAAAACAAAATTTTACAAAAAAGAAACACTTTTGGAATATTTATGATAAAAAACAGGTGGGAGATTTCCGTGTAATGGAAAATCTCCTTTTATTTTGCTCACAGCTGTGCTACAATAATAAGCTGAAACAGGGAGGAGCGAACTATGAGTAAAGCTACTCACCCCCGCACGGCGCTGGGACAAACGGCGGCGCAGATGATCCGCCGGTACTATCTCCATGACGTGGCACGGGACAGCGCAGCCCTGACCTACTACCTGCTGTTCGCCATTTTCCCGCTGCTGATCTTCGTCAGCACCCTGCTGGGTATTCTGGAGCTGGATGTGGACAGCATCGTCACCGGCCTGCGGCAGATCGTGCCGGGGGACGTGGCGGAGGTGGTGCGGGGCTATCTGGAATACGTTTCCGGCAACGCCAGCCGCCAGCTCATGTGGTTCAGTCTGGTGTTTTCCATCTGGTTCCCCATGCGGGCCACCGGCTGCCTGCTGCACTCGCTGCGCAAGGCCTTCGGCAAGGGCCAGCCCAAGAACATCCTGCTGGATCAGCTGAAAATTTTTCTCTTCGCCATCTGGCTCATGGTATCCATCGGCCTGACGCTGCTGATGATCACCGTGGGCCGCCGGGCGCTGTACTTTGTGTCGGGGATCATCACCGTACCGGACGGCTTCATCAACCTCTGGAGCAAGCTCCGCTTCGTGGCGGTGGCGCTGCTGATGTTCGTACTGGTGACGGTGCTGTATATGCTGGCGCTGGGCCGCCGATGCCCGTTGCGGGAGGTGGCACCGGGCGTGGCCGGGTCGCTGGCGGCGTGGATGCTGCTGTCGCTGGCCTTCTCCTATTATGTGGAAAATCTGGCACACTATACCCAGCTCTACGGCTCCATCGCCACCATTGTGGTGGTGCTGCTGTGGCTGTATATGAGCGGGACGGTGCTGATTTTAGGTGGTGAGCTGAATGCGGTGGTGCTGCACCGGCGCACCCAGCGCCGTCGTGCGGCAGAGGAAAAGGCGGCGGAAAAGGCTGCCCGGCCGACACGGCAGGAAGCTGCGGCGCAGAAGCCTTCCGGGTCGACGCAGCCGCCCCGACAGCCACAGCCGCCTAAACCGGCAGAGCAGCCGGAAAAGGCGGATCCACCCAAACCGGCGGAGCCACCTAAGCAGACGCAGGGGCAGCCGCCGCAGGGGCAGCCGCCGCAAGAAGCAATACCTCCGAAAAAAGAGCAGCCGGAACGACCGGGAAAGGAACAGTCAGGCTCATGAAGATCATCATTGTAGGAAACGGAAAGGTGGGCTACGCTATCGCCCGCCAGCTGGCGGTGGAGGGCCACGACATCACCATGGTGGACTCCTCCCCGGTGGCGCTGGCCCGTGCCGACAGCACCCTGGACCTCATGTGCGTGGAGGGCAACGGCGCCAGCATCAGCGTGCTGGAGGAGGCCGGTGCCCGGACGGCGGATCTGGTCATCGCTGTCAGCAATCTGGACGAGACGAATCTGGTGTGTTGCCTCATCGCCAAAACCATGGGGGCCAAGCACACCATCGCACGGGTGCGGAATCCGGACTACCGCCGGGACGCCGCCCTGCTGAAGCGGGAGATCGGGATGGACATGGTCATCAACCCCGATCTGGCGGCGGCACGGGAGATCGCCCGCATCCTCAGCTTCCCCTCCGCCTCCTCCGTGGAGCCCTTCGCCGGCGGCCGTATCGACATGATCGGCATACAGGTGACGGAGCGGGACCGGTTTTACGGGGTGGCCCTCAGCGAGTTCCATCGTATCCGCTCGGCGGAGGTGCTGATCTGCGCTGCCCAGCGGGGGGACGAGTGCATCATCCCCAACGGCAACTTTGTGCCGAGAGAGGGCGACAAGCTCTACATGGTGGGTACCAAGTCCGAGCTCCAGAAGATGCTGCGGGCTATGGGTCGCACCCAGCAGCGGGTCAAGACCGTGTCCCTGCTGGGGGGCAGCCGCATCGCCATGTATCTTACGTGGGAGCTGGCGGTGAGCAATACCAAGGTCTGCATCGTGGAGCAGAAGCACGATAAGTGCCTTCAGCTGGCGGCCCAGCTGCCTACGGCCATGATCATCGAGGGCGACGGCACCGAGGAGGAGCTGCTGACCAGCGAGAATATCTTCGAGGCGGATGCCTTCGTCTCCCTGACGGGGCGGGACGAGGAGAATCTGCTGATGGCCCTGACGGCTCGGCGGGCGGGCGTCCCCAAGGTGCTGGCCAAGATGACCCGCCCCAACTACATGGATCTGGTCCGGGATATGCGGGTGGGCAGCATCGTCAGTCCCAAGGATATCGTGGCCAACCAGATCACCCGCTACGTCCGGGCATTGGCCAATTCCGAGGGCAGCGCCGTGGAGAGCCTGTATAAGATGCTGGGCGGCGCCGTGGAAGCGCTGGAGTTCACCGCCACGGCCCGGAGCCGTGCGGTGCTGAATAAGCCCCTGCGGGCGCTGTCCCTGAAGGACGACGTGCTGGTGGCGGCCATTGCACGGGGCAGCGAGATCATCATCCCCAGCGGCACCAGCATCATTCAGGAGGGCGACCACGTGGTGGTGGTTACCAATGCCCATACCTTTGACGATCTGGGGGACATTCTGGCGTGAACACAAAAGCCGTGGCCCATGGCCACGGCTTTTTTCGCAAGGAGGGGAGACTGCATGACACGGGATCGTGAGACGGCCCGCCGCATCGCACAGGAGGTGCAGCCGCTGGGCGGCAGCGTCTACTATGTGGGCGGTTGCGTCCGGGACCGCCTGCTGGGCCGGGAGAGCAAGGATCTGGATATCGAGGTTCACGGCGTCACCCCCCAGCAGCTGGAGATCGTGCTGGACCGGATGGGCGGCCGTCGGACGGTGGGGGCCAGCTTTGGCGTCTACGGACTGGCGGGCTGCGGACTGGACATCGCCATGCCCCGGCGGGAGACCACCGTGGGTCGGGGCCACCGGGACTTCACCGTGGAGGTGGACCCGTGGCTGGGGCCGGAGAGAGCCGCCCGCCGCCGGGATTTCACCGTCAACGCCCTGATGGAGGACGTGCTCACCGGTCAGGTGCTGGACTTCTTCGGCGGCCGGGAGGACCTCCGCCGGGGCCTCCTGCGCCATGTGGATGACCGCTCCTTTCCAGAGGATCCCCTGCGGGTGCTGCGGGGAGCGCAGTTCGCCGCCCGCTTCGGTTTTACCGTGGCGGAGGAGACGGTGGCCCTGTGCCGCACCATGGATCTGTCGGCCCTGTCTCGTGAACGGGTGGAGAGGGAGCTGCAAAAGGCCCTCCTGCAGGCGCCCCGCCCTTCCATCTTCTTCCGCACACTGGATACCATGCACCAGCTGCGCCCGTGGTTCACGGAGGTGCAGTGCTTACAGGGCGTCCCCCAGCCGCCCCGCTACCACGGGGAGGGGGATGTGTGGGAGCACACCATGGCGGTGCTGGATACCGCCGCCGAGCTGCGGCCCCAAGCAGCCCAGCCCATGGCCCTGATGCTGGCGGCACTGGCCCACGACTTCGGCAAGGTCACCGCCACCACGGAGTCCGGCGGCGTCATCCACGCTTACGGCCACGAGGAGGCGGGTCTGCCGCCGGCGGAGGACTTCCTGCGCCGGGTGATCGGGGAGAAGACCCTCCACCGGTGCGTGAAAAATCTGGTGGCCCTGCACATGAAGCCCAACGCCATGGCACTGAGTGGGGCCTCCGTCAAGTCCACCAACCGTCTGCTGGACGCCGCCATAGAGCCGGGGGACCTGATCCTGCTGGCGCTGGCGGATCACCGTGGCTCCCGGTGCGACCCGCCCCGTCCGGACCCGGAGCCCTTCCTGCGGCAGCGGCTGGAGATCTACCGGGCCGCCATGGCCCGCCCCATGGTCACCGGCAGCGACCTGATCTCCGCCGGACTGACCCCGGATCGGGACTTCTCCCAGCTGCTGGCCTACGCCCGCAAGCTCCATCTGGCGGGACTCGACCGGGAGGCAGCCCTGCGGCAAACGCTGGCCTACGCCCGCAAGCTTTCAAAAAAGCATCAAAAAGAAGGCTGAGCATCCGCTCAGCCTTCTTTTTATGGAGTTTTTTACAGCAGGTGGAAGTTCACCACCAGACCGGCGAACACGATGGAGACCATGCTCAGCAGCTTGATGAGGATGTTGATGGCGGGGCCGGAGGTATCCTTGAAGGGATCGCCCACGGTGTCGCCCACCACGCCTGCCTTGTGGCAGTCGGAGCCCTTGCCACCGAAGTGACCGGCCTCGATGTACTTCTTGGCGTTATCCCACGCACCGCCGGCGTTGGCCATGTAGATGGCCATCAGGAAGCCGGTGACGGTAGCGCCGGCCAGCATACCCACAACGCCCATGTGGCCCAGGATCAAACCCACCACGATGGGGCAAACCACAGCGATGATGGTGGGCAGGACCATCTCGTGCAGAGATGCCTTGGTGCACAGGTCCACGCAGCGGGCATAGTCGGGATCGGCCTTGCCGTCCATCAGACCGGTGATCTCCCGGAACTGACGGCGCACCTCCAGCACCACGCTCTGGGCGGCACGGCCCACGGAGTTCATGGTGAGGGCGGCGAACACGAAGGGCAGGCAGGCGCCGATGAACAGACCCACCAGCACCACGGGGTTCATGAGGCTGAAATCCTGGAAGGTGACGTCAGCGCCCACCTCCTTGACCTTCTCGATGTAGGAGGCCATCAGGGCCAGAGCGGTCAGAGCGGCGGAGCCGATGGCGAAGCCCTTGCCGGTGGCGGCGGTGGTGTTGCCCAGAGAGTCCAGAGCGTCGGTGCGCTGGCGGACCTCGGGAGCCAGACCGGCCATCTCAGCGATGCCGCCGGCGTTGTCGGCCACGGGACCGTAAGCGTCGGTGGCCAGCGTGATGCCCAGCGTGCTCAGCATACCCACGGCGGCCAGAGCGATGCCGTACAGGCCCATGCCGGTGGAGGCAGCGCCGCCGGAGCAGAAGTAAGCCACCAGAATGCAGATGGCCACAATGATGATGGGAACAGCGGTGCTCAGCATACCCAGACCCAGACCGCCGATGATGATGGTGGCGGCACCGGTCTGAGACTTGGAGGACAGATCCTGGGTGGGCTTGAAGGTGTCGGAGGTGTAGTACTCCGTGGCCTTACCGATGAGCACACCGGCGATCAGACCCGCCAGAATGGCGAAGTACAGGCCCAGATGCGCCTTGCCCAGCAGGAAGATCACCAGCGGGCAGGCGATGATGGCGATGAGGATAGCGGACAGGTTGGTACCACGGGACAGGGCCTTCAGCAGGGTGCGCTGGTCGGCCTGCTCGTCGGTGCGGACGAAGAAGGTGCCGATGATGGAGCAGATGATGCCGATGGCCGCCATGACCATGGGGATGGCCATGGCCTTGAAGGCCTGATCGGAGAAGGCGGCCACGCCCAGAGCGGAGGCAGAGATGATGGAGCCTACATAGGACTCGTACAGATCAGCGCCCATACCGGCCACGTCGCCCACGTTGTCGCCCACGTTGTCAGCGATGACGGCGGGGTTCCGGGGGTCGTCCTCCGGGATACCGGCCTCCACCTTACCCACCAGATCGGCGCCCACGTCGGCGGCCTTGGTGAAGATGCCGCCGCCCACACGGGCGAACAGAGCCATGGAGGAGGCGCCCATACCGAAGGTCAGCATGGCGCTGGTGATGGCGGAGGCCTCCAGCTTGAACACGAAGCGCAGCAGGAAGAACCACACGGAGATGTCCAGCAGGCCCAGACCCACCACGGTGAAGCCCATGACGGAGCCGGCGGAGAAGGCCACCCGCAGACCACGGTTCAGCCCCTCCTGGCAGGCATTGGCGGTGCGGCAGTTGGAGGCGGTGGCGATCTTCATGCCGATGAAGCCGGACAGGCCGGAGAAGAAGCCGCCGGTCAGGAAGGCGAAGGGTACGAACCACGTCAGCAGACCGCAGGCTGCCATGATGCACAGCACCACCACCATGCAGGCGAAGAACACGCCTACCACGGAATACTGGCGCTTGAGGTATGCGTTAGCACCCTGACGGATGGACTGGGAGATCTTCTGCATGAGGGGGGTGCCCTCCGAGAAGCGCAGCACCTTCTTTGCGGTGATGACCACAAAGAGAAGTGCAATGACGGAGCCAACAAACGTGGCTAGGACCAGGTACTTTTCCATAAAGACTTTTCCTCTCTTTTCCTTGTTTTCTCCCGGAGCCGGCAGAGGGACGGGAGATTCTTTTTGTCCCACTGCACATTATAAAAAACGCCGTCCGCTCCGTCAAATTTTCAAACTTTTTTTCGAAGTACCTAAAAATTAGTTTGGAGTCGTTCGTCATTTTTATATAATATTTTTCCTGCAAGGAAAACCGCTTAAAAGGGAAAAACGGGGCAAAAATCGGCGGCAGCGGCGGAACGCTTGCGGAATTTGTGACAGGATTTTTCTATGAGAAGTCGGGAAAAATGTTTTTGAAAATTTTTTTCAAAAACATTTTTCCTTCAAATAAAAGCAAATTCACAAAAAATACACAAAAAGACTCCCATTCACTTTTTACGCAAAAACTGATGAATCAAAAATTGGATACAGAAATTCTTTCGTCACTTTTCACAATCATGGAAAACCCCTTCAAATGTCTTGAAGAGCGACCAAAACGGGAGTAAAATAGCCTCATCAATACCTGGGAGGTTTCAAACGTATGGAATATCAGGAAATTTTGAAAAACGCCCGCACCTGCATGGGACCCTACTGCAAGGCGTGTCCCGTGTGCAACGGACAGGCGTGTAAGAATACCATCCCCGGCCCCGGCGCCAAGGGCTCCGGCACCGGCTTTGCCCGGAACTACCAGAAGTGGCAGGAGCTGCGGGTGAATCTGGATACCATCGGTGAAAACCGCCGGGCCGATACATCCTTCGACTTCTTCGGCCACCGGCTGGCCCTGCCGGTGATGGCGGCTCCCGTGGGAGCCATGCAGCTGCACTACGGGGATAAGTACGACGACCTGACCTATAACCGGCTGCTGCTGGCGGCCTGCGCCAAGGCGGGCATCGTCGCCTTCACCGGCGACGGCGTGGACCCGGCGGTGATGGAGGGTGCCACGCAGGCCATCCAGGCCCAGCAGGGCTGCGGTGTGCCTACAGTGAAGCCCTGGGACCGGGAGACCCTGATGCAGAAGCTGGACTTGGCCCTGACCGCCGACCCTATGGCCATTGCCATGGATATCGATGCCGCCGGTCTGCCCTTCCTCCGCAACCGGATGCCGCCTGCCGGCAGCAAGACCGTGGCGGAGCTGCGTGAGGTGGCGGAGCACGCCCGAAAGCCCTTTATCCTCAAGGGCATCATGACCGTCCGTGGGGCGGAGAAGGCGGTGGAGGCCGGGGCCTCCGCCATCGTGGTGTCCAACCACGGCGGCCGGGTGCTGGATCAGTGTCCCGCCACGGCGGAGGTGCTGCCCGCCATTGCCGACGCCGTGGGCGACCGGGTCATGGTGCTGGTGGACGGCGGCATCCGCACAGGGCTGGATGTGTTCAAGGCACTGGCACTGGGGGCGGACGGCGTTCTCATCGGCCGTCCCTTCGTCACCATGGTCTATGGCGGCGGCGAGGAGGGCGTAGCCACCTACGTCCGCAAGCTGACGGATGAGCTGTCGGATACCATGGCCATGTGCGGCGCCCACAGCCTGAAGGAGATCAACCGGGAGATGCTCTGGCAGGGCTGATGCGGACTGATCCGGTCTGATGCACACATCATTCTATTCGGCTATCATGGGAACATATTCTGCTGCTATGGCATTTTGATCGGATCAGTCCCGGGATTCTAAAAAATTCGTGACAGGAGGCGCTTATGTATATCACATGGTTGGGCCACAGCTGCTTTCGGCTGGAGTCGGCGGGCTACGGGCTGGTCATCGATCCCTATCGGGTTGTGGCGGGCTATCCGCCGCTGCGGGTGGAGGCCAACGCCGTCTATATCAGTCACCACCACTTTGACCACGATTGTCTGGAGGCGGTGACGCTGCTGCCCGGCGGGGAAAATCCCTTTACGGTGGAGACGTTCTCCACCTTCCACGACGACTGTCAGGGCGCCCTCCGGGGCGATAACACCGTTCATATCTTCCGGGCGGAGGGCATGACCGTGGTGCATCTGGGGGACTTGGGCTGCGCCCTGACCGCGGCGCAGGAGGAGAACATTTCGGGCTGCGATGCGCTGATGCTGCCGGTGGGCGGCACCTATACCATCGATGCCGCTGCGGCGGCGGAGCTGGTGCGTCGGCTGCACCCCCGACTGGTGCTGCCCATGCATTTCCGGAGAGGGGAGCAGGGCTTCCCGGAGCTGACCACGCTGGAGGACTTTCTCTCCCGCCTCCCGGAGCAGCCGGTACACCGGCTGACGGGGGAGACGCTGGATCTGACGTCCAAAGGGACGTCGGGTGTTGTGATCTTCCCCCGTCGGTAAGGGGAAATTCTGTCCGGTTTTTGTCCGGAAAATGTCCAAAAACCAGAGCAGGTATAAGCCCCTCCGTTTTCGTGTACACTGAGGTATCAGGTACATGGAAACGGAGGGCTTTTACATGGCAGAAAAACGGTGGCGCACTTGGGAGACGGTGGGCCTGCTGGTGGTGCTGGCGGCGGGGAACCTGCTGCACTTTATCTACGACTGGACGGGGCAGAGTCCCATAGCGGCGCCACTGGCCGCTGTCAACGAATCCACCTGGGAGCACATGAAGCTTTTCATCACTCCGTGGGTGCTGTGGTCGCTGGTGGAGCGCATCGCCCTGCAGGGTCACGGCTCCCTGCTGCCCGCCCGTGGGCTGGGGATGCTGACGGGTCTTGCGGCCATCCCGGCGCTGTTTTACACCTATCAGGGAATTTTGGGCCGGGGGATCATGTGGGTGGATGTACTGATCTTCCAGCTGGCGGTGCTGCTGGCCTTTTGGGTCAGCTGGAGCGTTCAGGCCCGGCGGGTGCTGGACGGGCCGGTGTGGCAGATCTTAGGCGGCGTGACGCTGCTGGCGGTGTGGGGGCTGGCCATCTGGTGGACCTACGCACCGCCCCGGCTGCCACTGTTCGTGGATCCCACCGACGGAAGCCGGGGCATCCCACTGCGGTAGGTCTGCGGGGGGGGGAGACGGCTTGCAAAATGTGATAAGCGGGCAAGGGCAGGCACGCCGGAGGGCATGCCTGCCCTTGCCGATTTGCCGCATCCGCTTGCCGGCCGGAACGCATCGTCCGGGTTTCGGCGACCGGAGGGGCGATGACCCGGTGGGACGTCCCGATATTGGGATTTTTTCTTGACCGGGGGGAGCGCATGGGGTATAATCGAACCAACTGTATATGACAGGTCAGAAACGGAGGCGTGCAATGAAAAAGATCGTGCATAAATCGGCTGCGCCCATATACGCAGCGGCGGTGGTGTGGGTGCTGTATGCCCTGCTGCTGCCCCTGTACAAGCCGGGCCACTTTATGATGGCGGCTGCGGCATCGGTAGTGGTATTTCTCATCGCCCGCATCTTCTGCAAGGACGTTGTGGAGGAGGTGGAGGAGAAGCCCCAGCCCACCGGCAACCCGGAGCTGGACAAGATGATCTCCGACGGTGAGCTGGCCATCCGGGAGATGAAGCGCCTCAACGACAGCATCAAGGACGAGACCATCAGCCGCCAGATCGATCGGCTGGAGGAGGTTTCCGGCAAGATCTTCGACTGCGTTAAGGCAGACCCCGAGAAGCTGCCGCAGATCCGCAAATTCATGAACTACTACCTGCCCACCACGCTGAAGCTCCTCAACGCTTATGACCGCATGAGCAGTCAGGGCGTGGAGGGCCAGAACATCAGCGGCACCATGGAGCGGGTGGAGAGTATGATGGGCAACATCGTCACCGCCTTTGAACGGCAGCTGGACAGCCTCTTCGGGGATCAGGCGCTGGATATCTCCACGGATATCACGGTGCTGGAGAACATGATGGCCCGTGAGGGACTCAGCGACGACCCCATCCACCAGACCCAGAAGGAGACTCCGGCGGCGGAGGAGAAGGAGAACGGCGAGGACGGAGACGGCATCCGGCTGGAGCTGTAAAAAGACCCTGAGAGGAGGGCGGCCCATGGGGCGGCGCCCTCCGGGAAATGCAAGTAAACGAACAATATGAGATAGAAAGGAACTATGACCATGACGGACAACATGATGCCTGAACTGACCCTGGAGCCTACGGCGGCGGCCGAGGCCGTTCCCCAGCTGACGCTGGAGCCTACGGCTCCCGAAGTGCCGGAGCCGGAGGAGAAGAAGATCGAGCCGGTGGAGATGGATGAAAAGCTCCTGACCGACGAGGAGAAGAAGGCGGTGGAGGAGTTTTCCCACAAGATCGACGTGCGGGATACCAACATGATCCTGCAGTACGGTGCCGCCGCACAGAAGAACGTGGCGGGCTTCTCCGAGAGCGCCCTGAATAACGTCCGCAGCAAGGATCTGGGCGAGATCGGGCAGGACCTGAGCCGTCTGGTGGTGGAGCTGAAGGGCTTCGGCGACAGCGATGAGAAGAAGGGCCTCATGGGCCTGTTCAAGAAGGCCGGGAACCGGCTGGAGAGCATGAAGGCCCAGTACAGCAAGGTAGAGGCCAACGTGGAGAAGATCAGCCAGTCTCTTGAGCAGCACCAGATCACGCTGCTCAAGGACGTGGCCATGTTCGATCAGATGTATGAGCTGAACCTGAAGTACTACAAGGAACTGACCATGTATATTCTGGCCGGTAAAAAGCGGCTGGAGGAGGTACGCAGCGGTGAACTGGAGGAGCTTCGCAAGAAGGCGGAGCAGTCCGGCACGGCAGAGGATGCACAGGCCTATAACGATCTGGTGAACCTGTGCAACCGGTTTGAAAAGAAGATCCACGATCTGGAGCTGACCCGGATGGTGTCGGTGCAGATGGGCCCCCAGACCCGGCTGCTGCAGAACAACGACACGTTGATGATCGAGAAGATCCAGTCCTCGCTGGTGAACACCATTCCCCTGTGGAAGAGCCAGATGGTGCTGGCGCTGGGACTGGAGCACAGCCGTCAGGCCACGGCGGCTCAGAGCGCCGTGACGGAGATGACCAACGAGCTGCTGAAGAAGAACGCCGACACCCTGAAGATGGGAACCATCGCCACCGCCAAGGAGGCCGAGCGCTCCATCGTGGACATCGAGACGCTGCAGCACACCAACCAGCAGCTCATCGAGTCTCTGGACGAGGTGGCCCGCATCCAGCAGGAGGGCGCCGCCAAGCGCAGAGAGGCCGAGGCCCAGCTGGGCCGCATCGAGGGCGAACTGAAGCAGAAGCTGCTGGAGCTGCGCGGTTAAGCTGAGAGATACGCCTTCTCCGTGAAAGGAGACTACCATGAAATTTTATCAAAAACGTGGCTTTGCGCTGGTGGTGCTGGTGCTGGCCATTCTGGGCTCCTGCGTCTACGGCATCAGCAAAAAGCCCGCCGACCTGCCCCAGGTATCCTACGGCAACTGGCTGCGGGACGACGCCGACCTGTTGACGGACGAGACGGAGGCCTCCCTGCGGCAGTATGACCAGAGCTGGGACAGCGACTATCGGGCCATCATCGCCGTGGCGACGCTGGACACGCTGAACGGCTGGACCTATGAGAAGGCGGCGGCGGAGCTTGGCTCCCAGTGGGGGCTGGGCGGCAATGATATGCTGCTGCTGTTGGTAAAGGACAGCGACTACTACGTGGCGCTGGGCGACAACGTGCTGGACGCCATGACGGACACCTATCAGGCGGGCCTGCAGGGCGCTGTGGAGGCTCCCTACTATCAGGGGGACTACGACGCAGCGGCGCTGGCCTTCTTCCGGCAGGCGGATGTGTTCTATGCCCAGACGCTGGGCCGCCAGCAGAGCGGCGGCAGCTATTCCGATCATGAGGATAACGGTGCGTGGCAGGGCAATGACTCCGGCTCTGTGGCGGCTGTGGTGCTGCTGGTGGTGGGCATCTTTGTGGTGTGGATCCTGCTGGATGGCCTGCGGTATCGCCGGTATCGCCGCCGCCCGGTGGTGGTAGGCGGGCCTGTGTACTATCCCGTGTTCTGGGGACGGCATCCCCGTCCGCCCCGGCGGCCTGCACCGCCCCGTGGCCCCCGTCCGCCCATGGGCGGCGGCCCTCGGCCTCCTATGGGGGGCGGCCCCAGACCGCCCATGGGAGGCGGTCCTCGGCCCGGCAGTCCTCGTCCCGGTACCCCTCGACCCTCCCGGCCTTCCGGTTCCCGGCCATCCCGGAGCTTCGGCGGCGGGAGCCGCAGCGGCGGCTTCAGCGGCAAGGGCTTCGGCGGGAGCTCCCGTTCCGGTGGAGGCAGCCGTGGCGGCGGCTTCAGCGGGAAAGGCTTCGGCGGAGGCAAGAGATAAGCTAAATAAAAAAATAGCGGCAGGAACGAAGTTCCTGCCGCTATTTTTAGATGAATGGCGATGAAAAAAACCGTGGAAGCACAGCTTCCACGGTTTTTTGAACGTAAATTTTACTCGGCGGGGTAAACAGAAACCTGCTTACGATCCTTGCCCAGACGCTCGAAGCGAACCACACCGTTGGCCTTGGCGAACAGGGTGTCGTCGGAGCCACGGCCCACGTTGGCACCGGCGTGGATATGCGTGCCACGCTGGCGAACCAGAATGTTGCCGGCCAGAACGTGCTGACCATCCGCACGCTTGGGACCCAGGCGCTTGGACTCGGAATCACGGCCGTTCTTGGTGGAGCCCATACCTTTTTTGTGGGCGAAGAATTGCAGACCAATGTTCAGCATATTTCAGTACCATCCTTTCTGTAAGGGTAGAGAAGAGGAGGGCGGTCAGCCTTCCATAACTTCAATGTTATCGGGATACTCGTCGTGAAGCTGCGCCAGATAGACCATCAGCCCCGTCAGGAGATTCTGACAGGTGGACTCGGCCGTGTTGGCCAGTCCGCCGGGGAGCCGAAGGGAGATCGAGGCATCCGCTTCCCGCACCTTTACCGCAGCACACAGACCCATCACGTCGTTTACGGTGGCCTCCACCAGACGGACGGCGCTGGTAATGGCGGCGCAGACGATGTCTTCGCCGGATTCTCCCCAGCCGCTGTGGCCCTGCACGTCAAACCCGATGATGCGTGCATCCTCCGTGAGGAATGTAACGGTCGTCATGCCTTAGAAAGAGATCTTGCCGATCTCCACCTTGGTGTAGGGCTGACGATGACCCTGCCGTTTGCGGTAACCCTTCTTGG
>ERZ506425.347-NODE-347-length-17086-cov-10.479_pt1 | contig 17086 bp, 10 predicted proteins | sample MGYA00513667_ERZ506425 | MGnify/ENA metagenome assembly ERZ506425
AATCGAACTGGAACGTGTTCGCGCCGTTGTAGACGAGCGTCACCTTCTTGAAGTTCTTGGTGACCAGGTCGATCATGTCGCGCTCGGTCTGGGACAGCTGCAGGAAGTGCTCGCCATCCTTGAAATCTTCGTAGTCCTTGGAATTGTTGTTGTAGGTGATGCCCTTCGCCTTCATGTTCGTCGGCAGGTCAGCGCCTTCGCCGCCGACGCGGGTGATGGTGATGACGGCTTCGTCGGAGAAGTCCTTGGCGTCGGAGATCAGCTTGTCGGAATACTGCTTGGCCGGAACCTCAGGCAGGGTCCAATCCTGCGACCACATAGCCACCATCGGGCGGTCCTTGCGGTAGTCGGTGTACAGCTTGGTCAGCTCGGAATTGGTTTCGATGCCGGCCTGCTTCATGCCGTCAAGCATGGAAACGGTCTCGTACTGGTCGGACATGGAGCCGGAGCCGGTGCCGCCGTAAACCGGGTTGGTGGAGCCCCAACCGAACACGTTGACCTTCTTGTTGGACAGCGGCAGGTTGGAATCGTCGTTCTTCAGCATGGTGATGGCTTCCGACTGCACTTCCTTGGCCAGCTCGTTGGCTTTGGAAACGGTGGTGTCGGACAGCATGTACTTGGTGGTGGTCGCGTTGTTGAGCAGCGTGGAAAGCGGACCGGTCAGCATCATGGACACGGCCACGACGATGCCGACGAGCGCCACCAGCCAAGATTCGGAATGGACGATCTTACGGGTCGCCACTTCCTTGACCGTCTTCTTGTTGACGGCAAAAGTGATAATCAGCGCGAGCACGAACAGCACGCCAATCGCAATAAGGTACGGCGTCAATGAGCCGATGACGTTCATAACGTCAGCCATGTTGATTTGCAGCATGGTCTGCCTCCTCCTTGATTCTCATAACCAAACGACACGTAGGCTCCGATGCCTTTATCGGAACCGCGAAACCATTCAACACTGCCCCGCATCTCATGGTTTCGGTGAAGTGGCTGCAGATGCGTGCGGCAAGTGAAGACACTTCTTCATGTCGATGATTCGATTTCATCAGACTTCAACGTGCGGCACATGGCGTTTTCCCCAGCCTGTCAATTCGCGTGCATAATCTGCACGCCAAGTACGATGGAAGTATGAGCGACTTAAGCGCATTGAATCTGGAAGCAGGCAGCCTGGTTGGCGGCTACACGTTGATTTCCCGGCTTGGTTCGGGTGCCATGGGCTCGGTATGGCGTGTGCGGGACGATGGCGGCCATCAATATGCGATGAAGATTTTGCGCGATTCCCTCTCCGACGACGATTCCCCGCAGCAGCAGCGCGACGAGTTGACCGCACGCGAGCGCCTGCGCAGGGAGGCGATGGCGTTGCAGAAGGTGCGGCATCCGGGCGTGTGCGGCATTGTGGATATGGAACTTGACGACGCGTTGGCTTTTATTGTGACCGAGTTGATCGAAGGCAAGAATCTGCGTGAGGATGTGCGCGTCAATGGCCGATATGTGGGCGACGATTTGGAACGGCTGGCACGCAAGCTGATTGAGGCGGTGCGTGCCGTGCATGCGTCCGGCATCGTGCACCGCGATATCAAGCCGACGAATGTGATGGTGTCGAGCACCGGCCCGGTATTGGTGGATTTCGGCATCGCTATGGGCGAAGGCGAAAGCCATGTGACGCGTACCGGTCTGGTGATGGGCACGCCGGGGTTCATCGCGCCGGAAATCATTGATGGCGCGGAATCGGATGAAATGACCGATTGGTGGTCGGTGGCGAGCGTATTGGCGTTCGCCGCTACGGGTGAGCCGGTGTTCGGCACGAAGCCGATGATGACCGTGTTGGAACGTGCGGCGGCAGGCAGCGCCAATCTTGCGGGACTTCCTGCGGGCACGATGGCCGCGTTCCGTTCGGCGCTTAATCCGGATCGGACGAAGCGGTGCACGCCGGACGATTTGCTGCAGGCGATCGCCGTGGATGCGTTGAATCCGCAGGCGTGGGTTGCGGCCGACAATGGTGGCGCAGCGGATGGCGATACGGAGGCGATGCCCCCTTTTGTTGAATCGCCCGACAATCCGCGCACGTTGTGGCGATTGCAGGACGATATAACCGGCGAAAACGCCATCGGCACGCGCACGATGCCAAGGCTCAGCGAAGCAACGCAGGCGATCGGGCAGCCCGATGTGAGCGCAACTCAAGTAATCGGGAAACAAGTGACCAGCCAATCCGACGCGAGCGCAACGCAGGTGATCGCACCTGTTGACGATGCCGAGACCAGCGTGCTTTCCGACGCACTTCCCAACGTGGACAGCACGCGCACGATGCCGCAATCGCAAGGCACGCGGGCGATGCCGACAGGCACGCAGGTAATGCCGCAATCCATGCCGTCAACACAAATGCTGCCGGCCCAGAACGCATGGAATCCAGCGGAAGCGCCGACGCAAGTCGACCCGACCATCAAACCCGCGTTGCAACGCATCGCCATGCGGCAGCCACCGTCCGTCATACCGCAGGCCACGGTGGCCGCGGCGCAGCAATCGCCCGCAATGTCATTCCCGCCGGTACCCGGTATGGATGGGCCGAACGTTGCGGAAGCACCCAATCCCGCCGATGTGAAGCGTGGCGCGATGTTGGGCCGGGGCATGCTCCCCTGCGCGCTGATGGCGATTCCCGTGGCCGTCTGCGGACTGTTCTCACTGTGGACGGCGATGGCAGCCGCGTTGCTGTTCGCCTGTGCGCTGGCCACCATCGGATTCAACACGGAGGCGCAGCTCGAGCGCGAAGGCAAACGTGGCGGCGAGAAGAAAAGTTCCGACTGGCTGCTGCGATTGGCGGGACTGCCCTGGCACATCGTGAAGGGCTTCGGCGTCGCCATCGTGCGGACGCTGATCATGTTGGCCGTGGCCGCGCTGGGTTTGTCGCTCACCACGGTCGTGCTGCAGCTTCCGTATGCCGTGATGGATACGTGGATATTTGGATTGACGATTCCGATGCCGACGCTGCTTGGCGGTCCGCTTTCCGAAAGCGGGCTGGCGCAGGCTGCGTTCTGCGCGATCGGCTGGCTTGTGGCCGTGGCCGCTCCGGGCGCGATCGTACTGCGATTGGGCGGCGGCGCACTGCGTAAACAGCCGTATCTGCGCCACTTGAGCGAGCTGCCGACGCAATCGCAAGGCAATACGGAATTCCCGGCGAATCGATAGCAAGGCATCGCTAGTATGGTGCCCAGCATAACAACGTGAGGTCGAAAGGAATATCGATGGCCCAGAACAGCAAGGATGCGCAGAAGCGTACCAGCCGCGCCGAGCGTAGGGCCGCTGAGGCCGCGGCGATGAAGGCGCGCGCCGAGCAGATGGAGAAGGAACGCAAGCAGCAGACGATCATCGGCGGCATCGTGGTGGCGGTGCTGGTGATTCTGGTGGCGATCGGCGCGTTCACCGTGTACCACAACATGCATAAGAAGGCCGAAACGAAGGCTTCCACCGAAACCGTGCAGGAAGCGTACACGGCGTTGCAGAAAGTGAAGAACACTCCGAAGCTCGTCGATAAGAAGGGCGGCCTGCTGATTTCCAAGAACGGCTACGGCAAGGCTGTGGAGGGCGCGCCGACCGTCGAGCTCTACATGGATTTCCTGTGCCCGGGCTGCGGCAACCTGCACCGCCAGTTGGACGCCGACCTGCAGAAGATGGTCGATGCCGGCCAGATCAATCTGGACCTGCATTTCATGGCGTTCATGGACCGTTGGTCCACCGACGAGTATTCCAGTCGCGCGGCGAACGCGGCCATCTACCTGGCCGAGCATGACAGCGACCCGAACCATCTGATCTCCTTCCTGGAGAAGGTCTACGCCGAGGATTTCCAGCCGGAGGAAGGCTCCGCATACAAGTCGGTGAGCGACGCCAAGATCAAGGAGCAGATGATCGCCGCGGGTGTTTCCAAGGATGTTGCGGACAAGGCGTTTGGCCGCGATTATCAGGAATGGCTTGATGCGATCGACACTTACACGCCGAAGCGTTCCGAACTGTGGCATCAGTCCGGCAGCTACAAGGGCAGCATGACCACGCCGACCGTGATCATCAACGGCAAGTATTGGGATATGGACCAGCTGACCACCGCCCAGACGACGGTTAAGGACGGTCTGTTGGAATCGATCGGCCTGAAGGACAGCGAAGTCGGCGTTGCCGGCAAGATGCCGTCCATCGGAGCCAAGAAGGGGCCGATTTCCGTCACCACGGGCGAATAACCCCTTACGGGCAGCCGGCGCGTCTCAACCCGCAATACTAAGTTGACGGCGGTGGAAGCGCTGGTTATGCTATTCATCGTTCCTCTGTTGTTTTCATAGCAAAAGAGGACATGCCTCCTTAGCTCAGATGGCCAGAGCGGCCGCCTTGTAAGCGGCAGGTCGTCGGTTCGATCCCGACAGGAGGCTCGAACCCGTATGACGGGCTTGGACCTCTTACCATGGGTAAGTGCTCCAGAAGTCTTCCCCCAACTTGAGACTTCTGGCAAAGCGGACGAGACGTCCCCCAACCTGTCTCGTCCGACCGGGGGCAGGACATCCCCTTCTCTCCTGCCCCCTTTTTATTTTTCGCTTTTCGCACCTGCTTTCAAAAATGTGGCGGTATGGATAAAACCATCGGAAAGCACGGCGACCGTTCCAGCTGAGCCGTTACAATAACGGCGTTGTAGGCAGCGCTGAAAAGAGGATAAATGACGAGAAGGTGGACCCCTCGGAGATTCGTGACGCTTCGTCGTGTCCGCGTCATGGCATGCGTGGCCTCATTGACTTTGACTTCGGCGTTGGCGTTTGGTGTGGGCGCGCGCAAATCCGTGGCATTGACCGTCAATGGGGAGACCACCACGGTGACCACATATGCGATGAGCGTGGACCGTCTGCTGCAGGAGCAGGGCGTGAAAGTCAAAACGCACGACCTGGTGGAGTCGACCAGCCCGACCAGCATGCTGAAGAACCATGATGTGGTGAACGTGCAGAGCGCATACCAGACCACCATCACCATCGACGGCCAGGAAGTGCCGTTCTGGACGGTCGCGTCCAGCGCCGAGCAGTTGCTGGACTTCTTCAACCAAAACGAAACCGAAGCGGCGAAAATCACCGTCAATATCAGCAACGTCTACAACAAGCTCACCGGCGGTCTCATCATCAACCAGAAGGGGCCCGTCACCGTCATCGCGGACGGCAAAAGCTCGGTGGCGCCGAACGGCAAGCTGCCCGCCGCCTCCATTCTTGACGCCAAAGGCATCACGTTGGGCAAGGAGGATCGCGTCAGCGTCGAAAAGGACGGCAAAAAGACCATTCTGCGCGTCCGCCGCGTGACCCACGGCGAGGAAACACGTACGAAGGAAGTGCCGTTCGGCACGCAGACCATCATCGACCCGAACCTGCAGCCGGGCGAAGTCACGATACGGCAGGAAGGCGAAAACGGCGAAATCCAGCAGACGTACGCCGTCACCTACGTGGATGGCGTGAAGGAAAGCGAGACGCTGACCGAAGAGAAGACCACGAAAATCGCCATCGACAAAGTCATTGCGGTCGGACCGGAAAAAACTACGGACGATACCGACAAATCCGACAACAGCGGCAACGGCAACAGCAACGGCGATAACGGCGATTCCGGCAAGACGGACGACGGCAAGAACGATTCGGGTAAGAACGACTCGAATAAAAACGACAATAAGTCCGATTCGAACAAGTCCGATTCCGACAAAACCGATTCGAACAAGTCGGATTCCTCGGATAAGAACAATTCGAACAACAACTCGAATAACAATTCCAACAACACCAAGAAGGACGATCCGGCACCGACCCCCACACCAACCCCTGCACCGCAGCCGACTCCCGCACCCCAGCCCAAACCGCAGCCCACGCCGCAGCCGAGCAATCCTTCCGCAGGCTGCCGCTTGTACCATCCTTCCGCGGCACAGGCACAGGCCTACGCTTCCGGCGCGGCGGCGCAGCGCGGCTGGACCGGCCAGAACTGGACGGATCTGGTCAAACTCTGGAATCGCGAATCCGGATGGAGCTGGAGCGCGGAAAACGTGTATTCGGGCGCATACGGTATTCCACAAGCGTTGCCGGGCAGCCAAATGGCCACGTTCGGCGCGAATTGGAAGGACGATGCCGCCGTGCAGATCGACTGGGGTCTGAGCTACATCGCACAGCGGTACGGCAGCCCGTCCGCGGCGTGGCAGCACTCCGAACAGACCGGATGGTACTGATCCGGCTAATCGCCAACGATTTTCGTACCGGCATGAACGGATAATGAGGGAATGACAGAAAACGTGAACGAGCATACGCAGGGCCATTTGCTGGGGGCGGCCGACATCCGACGCATCGCCGCCGACGCGGGTATCAGCCCGACGAAGAAATTCGGGCAGAATTTCGTGATTGATCCGGGAACCGTGCGTCGCATCGTGCGCGAGGCCGGCGTGACCGCCGACGACCATGTGCTGGAAGTCGGTCCCGGACTGGGTTCGCTGACGCTGGCGATTCTGGAAACCGGCGCCACGATGACGGCTGTGGAAATCGACCCGCCGGTCGCCGAACGCCTGCCGAAAACCATCGCCGAATTCATGCCGGACGCCGTGGACCGCTTCCGTGTGGTCAACCGCGACGCACTTACCGTCAATCCGGAGAATCTGCCCGATTTCAAGGATGACGATTCCTTCACGCTGGTGGCCAATCTGCCGTACAACGTGGCCACGCCGATTCTGCTCACCCTGTTGGAACGTTTCGACAATCTGGGCACCTTCCTGGTGATGGTGCAGAAGGAAGTGGCGGACCGTTTGAGCGAGAAGCCCGGTTCGAAGATCTACGGCACGCCGAGCGTGAAGCTCGCATGGTACGGCACCGCGGAACGCGTGGGCGTCATCGGCCGCAACGTGTTCTGGCCGGCCCCGAACGTCGATTCCGCGCTGGTGCTGTTCAAGCGCTACCCGGGCGGTCACACCCCCGCCGCGGACAATGCGGACGGTTCCGTGGTGGATCGCGAAACCGTGTTCCGTTTGATCGACGCGGCTTTCGGGCAGCGCCGCAAGACCCTGCACGCCGCATTGAAGAAAATCGTGCCGTCCGAAGCGTTCGAGAAGGCCGGCATCGACCCGACCCGTCGTGGCGAGACGCTCACCATCGACGAATTCGTGGCGTTGGCACGCGCGTTGGATGAGGTGTTCGCGTCATGAGCACCATTGATTCGCCCGCCATCGGAACGGCCACCATCAACGCCGTGAGCGTGGACTGCCCGGCGAAAACGAATCTGACCCTGCATGTGGGCCCGTCGCATGCCGAATGGGGCGGCCGTCATGAACTCGACACCATCTATTGCGCGGTCGGCGTATACGACACCGTCACCGCCACGCGCAAAGCGCCGGGAAGCGGCTTCTCGCTGAATCTCGAGGGCGCGTATCTGGGCGACCTGGCCTCTTCCGGCAGCGATATGCGCCGCAACCACGCCGTGCTGGCATTGTTCGCCATGGCCGAAGCGAGCAGCCATGAGCCGGACGTGGCGTTGAACATCGACAAGCGCATCCCCGTCGGCGCGGGCATGGCCGGCGGTTCCGCCGATGCGGCGGCGACGATTCTGGCATTGAACACGTTGTGGGATCTCGATTGGCCGATCGAACGCCTGCAGGAAGTCGCGGCCACGCTGGGCGCGGACATGCCGTTCTGTCTGACCGGCGGTTACGCGCGCGGCACCGGTTTCGGCGAACGCATCGAACAGCTTGATGACGATGGCGATATCGTACGCGATCTTACGGAACGTGGGTTTACCGGCCATCTGCTGGTCGGCGCATACCGTGCGGAACTGCGCACGCCGGAAGTGTATGCCACATTCGATCAGATCGGTGCCGGCGATGGCGATGAGAACCACCTGCAGAAGGCGGCGGTCTCCCTGCATCCGCGTAGCGGACAGGCGATCGAGGAAGCCTTGCGTGCGGGAGCCAGCCAGGCGTTCGTCTCCGGTTCCGGCCCGTCCGTCATCGCGTTCGTGCCGACGGAGGATGCGGCGGACGCCGTGCAGCGGGCATGGCAGGACAGCCGTTGCGTCGATCGCATCATCGCCACGAACGCCCCAGCCCGACCGATTGTGCATATCACCGCATGACACATATCACCGCATGACAGTAAAGTTGATGGCAATTGGTTTGTTCAAAAGGAATTCGTAAATGACCCAGGCTAACGACGAGCGCGCCGCGCGCAAAGAGTACATTCGCCGCCGTCAGAAGACGGTGTTCAGCATCGTCGGAGCCGTCATGGTGGTCGCCATGGTGGTGTCCCTGCTGTTCTTTTTCCATGTCGGAGGCCTGGGCAACGTCAAGTCGGCCGCCGTACAGCCGAACTACGGCCAGCAGGCACCGTGCCCCATCAAGGAAGCCGACGGCAACAAGGCCAAGTATGTGGAGAATCGCAACATCACGCTGCGTGTGCTCAACGGCACGAAGTTCTCCGGCTTCGCCAAGGCGGTGAGCGACGCGTTGCAGAACCGCGAGTTCAACCCCCAGACGCCGGGCAACTACACCAAGAAGGTGGATCGCACGATGATCGTCTTCGGCAAGAACGGCGTGAATCAGGCGTACACCGTGGCAAGCAATTTCACCGATGCCATGCTGGTTATGGACGACCGTCAGGACCAGCTGATCGACGTCATCGTGGGCGCCACGTTCGACAATCTGCAGGATACGAAGAAGGTTCCCGCCGCAGGCAAGGCGATCACCGGCATCCAGGGCTGCGTCGCGGTGGACAAGATGACCGACCTGCCCAAGGCGCCCGAGCATGATGCGGTGAATCCGCAAAGCTGACCGCCAATCGAAATCGATATAGGCAATATGAAAAACCCGCGCTCCCCCAATCGGGAACGCGGGTTTTCGTATTCGAGCTGTTCCATGCATGCGGCGAAACCACCGCATGTCAATCGCTATTCGCCCTGCTCCTTGTACCAGCGTTCCAGCTCGGCAACGGCCACGTCACGCTCCACCGGACCGTTATCGAGGCGGTATTCCAGCATGTGCTTGTACGCCTTGCCGACCATCGGGCCTGGTTCGATGCTTAGCAGCTGCATGATCTCGTCGCCGTTGAGGTCAGGACGGATCGCGTCGAAGTCTTCCTTTTCTTTCAGGTCGCGTACACGCTGTTCCATCTCGTCCATGGCCGCCGAGAACATCATGGCCTTGCGCTTGTTCTGTGTGGTCGTGTCGGCGCGCGTAAGGCGGTTCAGACGCTCGTACAGCGGGCCAGCGTCCTTGACGTAGCGGCGGACCGCAGAATCCGTCCACGGCTCCTCCACGTAGCCGTGGAAGCGCAGATGCAGGTTGACCAGCTCGCTGACGTCCTCGACCATGTGGTGGTCGAAATGCAGTGCCTTCAAACGCTTGCGCGTCATCTTCGCGCCGACGGCGTCATGACGGTGGAAGCTCACCTTGCCGCCCGCTTCGAAACGACGGGTCTTCGGCTTGCCGATGTCGTGCAGCAGAGCCGCCAGACGCAGCGTCAGGTCCGGGGCCGGCACCGGACCGTCGGAACCGGTTTCGAGGGCGACGGCGCGTTCGATGACGATCATGGTGTGTTCGAACACGTCCTTATGGCGATGGTGCTCGTCGATTTCCAGCTGCAGCGCGGGAATTTCCGGCAGCACGATGTCGGCAAGACCGGAATCGACCAACGCTTCGATGCCGGCGCGCGGGCGATCGGACAGCAGCAGCTTGACCAGTTCGTCGCGCACACGTTCGGCGGAGACGATTTCGATGCGATCGACCATGTCGGACAGCGCTTCGGCGGTTTCCGGCTCGATGCGGAAGCCGAGCTGCGCCACGAAACGCACGGCGCGCATCATGCGCAACGGATCGTCGTCGAACGACTGCCGCGGATCGACGGGGGTACGCAGCACGCCTTTGGCCAAATCGTTCGCACCGCCGAACGGATCGACGAATTCGAGTTCCGGAACACGCAACGCCATCGCGTTGACGGTGAAATCGCGGCGGGAAAGATCGCCTTCCAGCGTGTCGCCGTAATTGACTTCCGGCTTGCGCGAGTCGGGGTCGTACGTGTCGGAACGGTAGGTGGTCACCTCCACTTTCACCTCGGTGCCGTCCTCACGCCTGCGCATCGCGCCGAGCGTGCCGAATTTGCGGCCCATATCCCAGAAGCCATCATGCCCAAAACGGCGCAGAATATGCTCAAACTGCTCGGGACGCGCCGATGTGCAGAAATCCAAATCATGCGATTTGCGATGCAGCAGCAGGTCGCGGACAGGACCCCCGACCAGTGCCAGTTCGTAGCCTTCCGCAGCAAACATACGTCCTAATTCAATGGCCTCTGGCCACACTTCGAAGTTCACGCCATACCTTTCAACACCACAAGTTTTCCGTTTACCAGCATACCGTTACCCCACCTGCACACAGAATTGAGTATGGTTGGAATCATGATTACGCCCGCAGACCTTGCACGCATGCTTGCCCATGCTGCGGACGACCATGCCCAAAATCCGCTGGAACCGGACGAACTGCTGTACACATCGCAGTCGGTTTCGCTGCAGCAGCTGCAACAACTACAGCAATTGCAGCAGCGCACGATCATCACGCCGAGCGCGCCTACGCCGGCGATGATGCCGCGCCGGCGCACCGCGGATGGTCCGACCACGTTCGCATCGCTTGACGCGCAGGAGCTGCCGGTGGTGCGCGAGTATTCGGCGGGCGGGCTGGTGTTCGACGACAAGGGTCGCGTGGCGATCATCGCACGTCATTCACGCAGCGGGCATTTGGAATGGTGCCTGCCGAAGGGACATATCGAAAAAGGCGAAACGCCGCAGCAGACGGCCGTGCGCGAAGTGCATGAGGAAACCGGCATTCTGGGCGAGGTGGTCGATTCCATCGCCACCATCGACTATTGGTTCACCGGTACCAGCCAACGCGTGCACAAGCTGGTGCACCACTTCGCGTTGCGGCAGATCGGCGGCGAGCTGACCGTCGAAGGCGATCCCGACCATGAGGCCGAAGACGCCATTTGGGTGGATTTTGCTGATTTGGACGATGTGCTGAGCTATCCGAACGAACGGAAGATAGCATGGTTGTACGCAAGGAAACTCAACAGACAGGCGTAATAGTGAATCAATCCGCACAACGGCACGTTTCGCGTGGCCTTCGCGCGTTATCATCCATCCTCGCCATGGTATTGACCATGGCGTTGATGTTGTTATACGCACCCACGCCATCGGCAAGGGCCATGGAATCGACCACATCGGCGGAGTCGACGGACGGTATGTTGTCCATCAACTCTTCCACGGCCGTATTGACGGACACCTCCGGATACCATCTGAACGCCACGGTGACCAACACGACCGGACAGGAGATTCCCGCGGGAACGCTGACGCTGGCCATGAACGCCTTCTACACGTTCGTTTCGCGCAACGACATCCAGGATTGGTCTGAAGGCAACGGGCGAATCCCCACCCCGCAATCCGTGGGACAGGCCGATGTGCCCGCGTTGCAGCCGGGAGCCAGCGCCAACGTGAGCATCGACGCGGACGCCCATCAGGAATCGCTCGCGGCCATCAACTCTTGGGGGTCGAAGCCGGTGCTGCTGAGCTATTCCGCCAACGGAACCCCCCTTGCTCAATCGCATACGTTCGTGACGCGCACCGGCGCGGGACTCCACACGCCCAGCACGCCGGCGCTGCACATCACCGTCGCCCAGCCGCTGGCCGCCAACGGGTGGACCACCGACAGCAAGCTGCTTGGACAGCTGGTCGATGAAGGGGGTATTTCCTCCTCGAAACTGGCGAAAATCGCCATGCCCAGCAAGGATGACGACGCACGGCTCAAATCGTTGCAGCAGACCTTCGCCAAGCACGACATGCTGCAGGTCGTAGGAGATCCGACCTACCTGCAGGCGATGGCGATGCCAACGCGGGTCGACGGCATCACCCAGCCCGCATTGTTCGACATAACCGCCTACAGCGCCATGAACAACGCTCCGGCCTACAGCGCAGCCGGTATCAACGACCGTCAATGGTCCGCAGCCAAAGCCCGGAAAACCTATCAATCGGCATTGGGTGACAGCAACGCGGACATCACCGCATACGCGTGGCAGGGCAACGGCAATTGGACCCTACAAGCGTTGACGAAGGCCCGCCAGCAGGGGTACGGCACCGTCATCGCCACGCATGACTTCGAAGAGGACGATGCGGCTACCGTACGTACCGGCAAGACGGTGGTCTCCACCGACGCCGGGGACGTCACCGTGCTTTCCGCGCAGAATGTGCTTTCCGGCCTGGCCCAAGGCAAGGCGACCAGTGACGATGCCAACGCCGACAGCGAGGGAACCACGGCCGGCAGATTGGCGCGATTCGTCGCGCAAAGCGCGTTCTACCAGATGGAACAGCCTTATGCGGAACGCAACCTGCTGGTCTGTCTGAACGAGGATTCCGACCCCAGTGTTGTGGACGCGCTGATGAGCGACATCGAGCAGTCGCCGTGGCTGAACCTCACTGACCTTGCCACGTTGAAGGATGCCGACATCTCCGAAGATGCGGCCAGCATGTCAACCGATCTTCCCCAAACGGACGGCCTTACCGATAGCATGCGCAGCGACGTCCAGCAGACTCTGAGCGCGCTGGCGAACTCATCGAGCAACATCAAACGTTTCAATACGTCGATCCTCGTCAAGCCGAACGGAAAAGACGAATCCGACGTCAACACCTGGAGCAGGCAGCTGACGAACGCCCACACCATCATGGCCCTGCACGCGTTGGGCGGCGAAAGCCCTTCCAGAAGCACGATGGCGGAAGGCGCGAACCAGCTCGCGGCCCTGCTGATCAACGGTGTGGCGATCACGCCGACGGAAAGCGTGAACGTGGTCAGCGAAACCGCGAAAATGCCGGTGACCATCAGCAACAGCCACCCGTACCCGGTGAAGGTGAAGGTCTCGTCGCTGACCGATTCCATGCAGATCGTCACGTCCCGATTCGACACCGTGCAGGTGCCGCCCCACGGCGAGGCACAGGTGGCGTTCACCATCCGTGTGTCCACGTCCGGCACCGCCAACGCCACCATCAGCCTGTTCGACAGGAATGGTGCAGCGTTTGGAGCCACGCAGGTCACCCACATCACCAGCGCGCTGCAGATCAGCGACAAGAGCGGTTTCGTCATCATCGGCTTCGCCGTGCTCTTGGGCGCTGTGGGACTGTGGCGTCAATTCAACCGTAAGAAGGATCCCGACGAATGAGTTCTTCCGTTGGCCGTAACTCACTGATCATGGCCTCCGGTACCGCCGCTTCGCGCGTGACCGGCCAAATCCGCACCATCCTGCTTGCCTGGGCCTTGGGCACCACCGGCTATGCCGCCAACGCCTACCAGGCCGGTTCGATGATTCCGCAGGTCATCTACACACTGGTTTCCGGCGGCATCTTCAACGCGGTGCTTGTGCCGCAGATCGTGCGCACGCTGAAATCGAAGGACGCCGAAACCAAGCTCAACAAGCTCATCACCCTTGCCATCACCTTGTTGTTGGGTGTGACGCTGCTCATGGCCGTTGCCACGCCGTTGTTGACCAAACTGTATGTCAACGGCAGCGCCGAAACCATGGCCCTCGCCACCTCCTTCACCTTGTGGTGCATGCCCCAGATCTTCTTCTACGGCCTGTATACGGTGATCGGGCAGATTCTCGCGGCGAAGGACCATTTCGTCACGTATGCGTGGAGCTCGGTCGGCGCGAACATCATCAGCTGCATCGGTTTCGGCGCGTTCATCGCGATGTTCGGCAGGGCCACGGAACGTCCGCTGGACTTCTGGACGCCGACGAAAATCGCGCTGACCGCCGGCACTTGGACGCTTGGCGTGGCGTTCCAGGCGCTGGTGCTGTTCATTCCTTTGACGAGAATCGGCCTGAAATACCGTCCGAAATTCGGCGTTCACGGCATCGGACTGCGTTCGATGGGACCGGTCGCCGCGTGGAGCCTCGGCATCGTCGGCGTCGATCAGATCGTCAACATCATCGTCACCCGCGTGGCCACCAGCGCGCCGTTCAAGGCTTCGGAACAGCTGCATATGAGCCAGTTGGACGTGGCCGGCAACGCCTCGTATCAGAATGCGTACACCATCTACATGCTGCCGTATTCGCTGATCGCCGTGTCCATCGCCACTGCGATCTTCCCGAAAATATCGAAAGCCATCGCGGACCGCAATATCGACGAGGCGCGCAAGGATCTGAGCTCGGCCCTGCGTAATCTCAATCTCATCATGTGCTTCTTCGCAGCGGCGTTCATCGTGCTTCCGTTGCCGATCATCCTCGCACTGCTGCCGTCCATCAGCGTGCGTGAGGCGCTGCTCATCAGCGCGCCGCTCGCCGCTTTGGGCATCGGCCTGCCACTTTCCAGCTCGTATTTGGTCATCCAACGCACGTTCTACGCGTTCGAAGACGGCAAGCATCCGTTTATTTTCATGGCGATCACCATGGCCATCCAGGGTGGCGTCATCATCGCGTCGACGTTCATTCTGCCGCCCACGCAGTGGATCACCGTCATCGGATTGGCGATTTCGGTGAGCTTCATCCTGCCGTATCCGCTGCTTACGCACATGCTCCGTTCCCGTTTCGACGGCGATGTGGACGACAAGCGCATCATCACCGCCTATGCGAAGGCGCTGGTGGCCACGATAGCCGCCTGCGTGATTGGCCTGCTGTGCCGCAACGGCGTCTACCGGCTGGTCGGAGCGCATATCGGCCCCGACGACGGCACTATGAACTGGGGTCAGGCGGTTCTGTCCGCGATACTGCTCACCATCGTCATCGCCATCGTCTATCTGGCGTGCCTGTGGGCGCTGCGTGCCGAGGAGCTCACTTCGGTCGTGGGCATGCTCGCCACCCGCATACCAGGGCTTGGCAACAAGCCTAAGTCTGGCGGAACGGCCAGCCCCAACGGTAAACTTGAGCAAAGTACCGCCGAAAACGGCGACCAAGAATAACAGCGTAGGTAGAACAATCGTTACAGAGTTGAAGGAAACCATGAAACCTCAACTGGGAGATACCATCAGCAACCGCTATGTGCTGGTTTCGCCATTGCGCGAGGAAACCGGCTTGCAGGTTTGGAAGGCAAGCGATCACGTGCTTGCCCGGGATTGCCAGCTTTTTATCGTCAACAACCGCAAGGCTTTGCAGGACGTCAATGCGACGGCCTCCATGCTGGCGATTTCCCACGACGCCCATTTCACGCAGGTGCTGCAGCTTCAGCACGTGGGCGAGGTGGCGTTGGTGATCACGCAGCTCGATGCCGGCATGTCGTTGAGCGAGTATCTCACGCAGTCCAGCAAGCCGCTGAGCTTCACCGCGATCCGTTCCATTCTTGGTGAGGTCGTCGAAGCCCTGCACGTGTTGCAGAAAGACAATCTCACGCATTTCTCGATCAGCACGGACACCGTGCGATTGACCCGCAACGGCATTGAAATCGCCGACGCGCCGGTAAGCATCATGCTGGCCGATACTTCGCGCGTGCAATCCGTGGAAAACCAGGAGCAGCTTGCGATTCGCCAGGTCGCTTCCCTGCTGTATTCCCTGCTGACGCGCACGCCGTCGACGCTGTCCACGAACTACCATCTTGACGCGATTTCACCGAACGTGCCGATGGAGTTCCGCGTGATTTGCAAGCGTGGTCTGGATCTCAAGGAGAAGGACGGTTTCCCGACCGTTCCGATGGCCACCATCGCCGAATTGGAGGCGTTGCTGGGCGACTACGAGCCGCTGGCGAAGCTTAACGGCCCCGATATTGCGTTACCGTCCGCGGATTCGGAATGCTCGATTGTGAACGTGCCCCTGCTGCAGATTCTCGAGCAGGATGCCATCGCCTTGCCCGATACGCTGGCTGAAACCGGAAGCATTCCGGAAATGACGTTCGAAGCGCCTGAACCACACACTGATTTCTCCGACAGCAAGGAAGCCTTGGCCAAGGGTATGGCCGCGACCGGCGGTGCCGTGAAATCGCTGTGGAACAACAGCCGCGAACTACTCAGCGAAGAGGACCTCGACGGATCCTCCGAAGATGTGGATTCGCCGTTCTCCTTCCCCATCCGTGTTTCCACGCCGTCGCCGCAGGGCGATTATCATACGGACGATTCGCAATTGGAGAAGACCGGTCGCATTCCGGTGATCGGACCTGACGGACGGGTCATCGAGCCGGGCGAGGAATCCGCACGCGCGTTGAAGGCGGAGCAGGAAGCGATCGACGCGGCATATCAGAACGAAAACGGAGCCCCCGTTGCGGTGCCGCCGAGCTTTGCCCCTAAAGCCTCTTCCTCCAGTCCGGCCGAGGTCGCCAATGCCAAATTGTTCGGCAAGCTCACCACCAAGGTCGTGGCCATTGTGGTCGCGTTCATTGTGGTGGCCGTCGCATTGGGATTCGCCATTCATGGTTTGACCAAGAAGCCGGATGACGGCATCACCAATACGAATTCCAACAATCCGTGGCCGGAAATGAACCTTGACGACGTGCCTTTCGGCGATAATGGCGATTCCGGCAATGGCAGCAGCTCCGCCAGCGATGCAAACAACGATTCCAACGATGCCAACAGCTCCGACAACGGCAGCTCCGATTCCAGCAAGCCGAAGAAAACCACGAAGAAGAGCCATTCCGCCAAGAAGGACGTCGACAAGGTGGTGACTTCGGATAAGAAGGTGCGGAAGGTTCCGGAACCGAAGATGCCGGAGAACACGACTCCGTATGAGATCGACAACCGCCAGTTCCTGTCCAATCCGGACGGACAACAGGGTTACGGTTATTACCTCCACCTCAGCCAGCCCCAGAAAGCGTATCGCATGGTCATCAAGATCCGTTCTTCCGGCGGCCAGGGCTACATTCGCGTGAACGCCAAGTCCAGCCCGAACCAGGGTGAACAGGTCGCCCAGTTCGAGTTCGACGCCAGCGGCACCACCGAAATCAAGTTCAACAAGGCCGTGGAGACCCAGGACATCCTCTTGTGGGTGCCGTTCGACAGCCTTCCCGGCAACCAGCTGTACATCGATTCGGTGCAGATTTTCTGACGCATCGGCAGACAAGGAGGGTGTGCGGATTGTTCCGCACACCCTCTTTTTGTTTCACGTGAAACAAC
>ERZ506425.355-NODE-355-length-16653-cov-6.57049_pt1 | contig 16653 bp, 16 predicted proteins | sample MGYA00513667_ERZ506425 | MGnify/ENA metagenome assembly ERZ506425
ACGGCGGGAACTCATTCCGTTGAAGTTACGGCAGATAACTGCGAGGTATACAGCGGCAATATAACGATCACTGCCGATACGGAAACCCACACGCAGACGATTGCAATGACTTATTTACCTGCCGACTACTCCAAGGTCGACGCAGCCATCGCCAAGGCAAACGCCCTGAACAAGGACGACTACAAGGACTTCTCCGGTGTGGAAGCTGCCGTTAATGCCGTCGTCCGTGACAAGAACATTACCGAGCAGGCGGAGGTTGACGCAATGGCGAAGGCTATCGAGGATGCCATTGCCGCCCTTGAGAAAAAGCCTGCGGAAATCAAACCGGAACCGGGAGACAATTCTCCCCAGACCGGCGATACAAGCAATCTCATGCCGTGGATTGCATTGCTGCTTGCCAGCGGCGGTGTTCTGACAGGTGTAACGGTATTTGATAAGAGGAAAAGGCATTCCGCCAAATAATCAAAGATAAGCAACAAGTAACGATCCATCACGGAAACATCGCAAATACGGCACAGCGGGCATAAAAACCGCTGTGCCGTATTTCTTTCCTTGGCGACTGTTTTTGAGAAATAAGCAGTTTCTCGGTCATAATCCAACAATTTTTTGCCGGATTCCATGTGTACTGTGTATATCACACTTATGTGTCCGACTGCATCAGCAAGAGAATTAAGGCAAACAATGGCGAAAGGAACAAATACTATATCGAGAATAACCACCCTGCAATCATTGACACAGGCACCTTCGCAAGAGTCCAGAAGGAAATCGCAAGGCGCTCCGGCAAGCCAAAGGTCAAACAAAAAGGCACGAAAACCGAACTGAGCCGATATTCAAGCAAGTACGCTCTGAGCGAACTACTGATCTGCGGCGAATGCCGAACACCTTACCGCCGATGCACATGGACAGCCAAAGGCAAGAGGAAAGTGTATGGCGATGCATGAACCGACTTGACTACGGCAAAAAATACTGCCACCACTCACCGAGCATTGAGGAAAGTCTGCTGCAAGACGCCGTTATGAGAGCCATCACGCAGACGGCAAAGCAAAATATTGAGGTGCTGAAAACGCTGAAAATCCATATCGGGATGGGGCTTACAGACGAAGTCACCGAGGGCAAAACCCTCAACATTCAAATCCGAATTGCCGAAATTGACGCTGAGTTTCAAAAAATGTTCAAAGCGGTATCCGCCGACAATGCAGGCGGCATCGATGAGGAACGCATCACCGAGCTGATGAACGAAAAGCAAGGTCTGACCGTACAGCTCAAACAGTATGCAACTATGCGGCAAAAGAGAGAAAGCGCAAAATCCCGACTCGATGAGATTTTCACTATACTTGACGGACTGCAAAATCACCCGATGGAATATGACGATACGCTCGTCCGACAGATGATTGAATGCGTAGTGGTGGAATCAAAAGAGAAAATCAAGGTGGTCTTTATCGGCGGCACGGAAATCGAGATGACGCTGTAAACCGCCTTGAAAACAGAAACGGAGTGATGTAGAATGATTGTGACGAGTGTTCAAATCAAGACAGCGAAAACGCAAAACATCTCTATTGTCTTGTCTTCATATAAGTCCACCGTAATTTTGATAGAATTACGGTGGACTTTTTCTATGCCCGAAAACCGCTTGAAATCAGGCTTTTCGGCTGTTCAGGCATATAACAAACCCCGTCACAGAGCGATTCTGCGGCGGGGTTTTGTGCGTTTTAGGAGGATAGTGGCTTCCTGTGCCGTTGTAATCGTTAAACAGCCGAGTAATCGTTGAATTACTGGGGGTAATCGTTGAATTATAGGTGCAATCGTTAAATGATTGTTTTTCAATCTTAGAGATTTAACGATTGTAGGTTGAATTTAGTATTATCAATATCATGCTTATAATACGCAGGATACTATCTTCGGCGGTTTCGCACCAAACAGCAGCTCGGCCGAAACGCTGTCCAAGGCGCTCGGCAGCCGCACGGTCATGAGCGGATCTGTCAGCCGGAGTAAAAACGATCCGTCACAATCACTTCAAATGATAGAGCGACCGCTGCTGACACCGGACGAACTCAAGTCCTTGCCCAAGGGCGACTTTATCGTCATGAAAACAGGTGTGCATCCGATGCGGGTACACCTCAAGCTGTTCTTCAAATGGGGCATTGAGTTTGACGATGAACACCCTTACGCCGTACCCGACCAAGGCACCCGTGAGGTCAGGTATGCCGACAAAAAGGAAATTCAGGACGACATCCTCGAAAAATATCCGCCGGAGTGGAAAGAGGAAACGCCTGCACCGAGCGACGCTGACGGCGGAGGTCAGGCACAGCAGGACAGCCCCAAGAACGAGCCGCAGAGAACTCCGCCAAAGGGTGAAAAGCGAAGCGGCAAGCCCATCCGTGCCTCACCGCCGAAAAAAGAAACTGCTCCCGACATAACGGAAGCAGAAATCACAAAAGACTTAACCGAAACGGAGGTGCAAAGCAATGAGCCGTCTTGATTTTCTTTACCGCACCGAGCTGCCGCACAGGGCCGTTGCGGTATATATCTATCTCGCCGACAGGACAAATGAGAACAACGAGTGATGGCCTGCCAGCCCGACCATAGCCTCAGACCTCAAGCTCTCGCCCTCCACCGTCCGCCGCGGGATCCGTGACCTAAAGAAGCAGGGCTTCTCGAAACCGAGCAGCGATACCGCAAGAAGGGCGGCAAAAGCAGTCTGCTGTTTCGGCTGAAAGCGGCGTGAAAAAGCAAAACGCTCCGCCAAGGGGCAACTGCGTTCTCGGGGTCCCCAAAAAGCTATACAGCTTTTTGGGGAGAGGAGGAGCAACGGAGCAGATGAGCTTTTGCCGTTCTACGGCAAAACGAATCGTGCGGAGTTTGCGACGACGAAGTGACAGGTTCCACCTGTCATGGTGATAGGAGAAAGTGAACTTACCCAACTGAAGAATAACTACAGCAGAAAGAAAAGCAAGAGGATATATGCGGTTTGTAAGGGTCTGTTATCCGGCAGATATTCGGCGAGGCAAATCGAACCTAAACCGACTGTGCTTTTTCTTTCTGCTGTAGTGAAAGCGTGAAAAACCACAAAAAATAAATTTATCGCTTTATAATCCGTTGTGTTTTTCACAGAAATATGCTATTATATTTTTGATAGTCACTTCTGCTGTTTTCGGATTTTGTTCGGAGGAAGCAAACCCTGATTGAATCGAGGCTGACGATATGAATATTAGCTATAAAAAGCTCTGGAAATTGCTGATTGACAGGGATATGAAAAAGAAGGACCTGGAAAAGGCTGCGGGCATCAGCAACTATGTCATTTCCAAAATGACACGGAATGAAAATATCACGGTTGAAACCGTGGGAAAGATCTGCAAAGCACTGAATTGTACGCCGAATGACATGTTGGAATTCGTGTCCGACAGTGAGTAAGAGGTTTGATTATGAACAGCATTTTGAAAAAAATCAGGCAAAGCGATGCCTTTAATGAGGAAAATCGAATTCCCTATACAAAGGCGATCGTGTTGATGAGCTTATTTACTTTTGTGTTTCTGGGCGCGGAATTTCTGTTTGTCAATATGATCTCCCGCACGGTTTCGGGGAATCAATCGGTAAATGCCCAAAACTATGCGCTTGGTATCAGCGTCATCGGTTTCGTTCTGTATCCTGTTTTCTCTCGATTTTGTAAAGGAAAATGGCAAACCGCACTTGCAATGTGCGCTGCGATTTTGTCGGTTATTTGTCTTTTTGTGATATGCCGCCATGCCTCTTATGCACTTACACTCGGCATGGGACTCTTGCTGTTTCTGATTCTCGGCGCGTTTGGAAGTGGCGTATTCTACAAAACACTATGTCTGATAGAGGACAACACCTATATTGCACGACTGACAGGTGTTTCCTATATGCTTGGAATCTTGCTTCAAATCGCAAACAACAATTTGGTTCATATAGATCACATAGAAGCCGGCATACTTTCTGCATTTATACTATTGCTGGCATTTATGCTGATAAAAGCAGAAAAAAACAGCGTTGTCCCTGCCTTCTCCAAAAGCAAAACCGAAGAGGAAAACGACGAAAGCGGAAAGGATAGCTTGAAAATCATTTTGCTCCTCGTCCTATTTGTCGCACTGATGGCCTGTATTTTCGGCACCATGGACAATGCGGTCACCGTATACCACGCAAACGGAACGGTGAATATTGGTCAGTGGCCGAGAATACTTCTCGCACTCAGCGGTCTTATGGCAGGTTTTTTGTTTGATATCGCAGACAGAAAATATATGAGTGTGATCATGTACTGCGTAATGCTTCTGTCTACGACCTGCCTTGTCATTATTCAGTTTGCCGGGCCGTTCACGGTGGGTCTGGTCATATTCTATCTGTCTGCCGGCTTCTTTGCCGTTTTCTTTACCTCTTCCTTTATGGAGATCGCCCGATACACGGATACCCCCGAGTTGTGGTCAGGGTTTGGCAGAGCCGTCAATAATCTTGTTGCCGCTGCAATCTCGGGAGGCTCCCTTGCACTTTTGCATTCCGAAAACAATATTGTCATGATCACCATAGAACTGATTTTATTCGTGGCCACCAGCATTGTCGCGCTTTTCTATACCAACAAAAGAAAAGCGTTTTTTGACAGGCTTGCCGAAGCGGACAGCAGCGAACTAAGCGACGGTGAAAAACTGCAAAGGCTGGCAGAGCAGTTTTCGCTGACGCAGAGAGAAACCGAGGTTTTCGGACTGCTTGTCAATACCGAAGACGGATTGCAGACGATAGCCGACGGTTTGTATGTCTCCAGACGAACCTTAGAGAGATATGTCTCCGCCATATATGAAAAAACAGGTGCAAAATCCCGGATCGGGCTTGTTACTCTTTATAACAACGTATAATTAAACATAACAAAAAGCATTTTATCCTCCTGCCGATGTGGGAGGATATTTTTTTGCGGTTTTTTCAGGGAAAACCGATATTTTTGCCTCGATTTTAAGAATGGCGGAGTTCCGCCACCCCATTTTCGGCAGATTGGCGGACTTCCCTTATATCAAAATCGGCACTCTGTAAGTATAATTATATGCAAAGACGGCCGGGAGGGATACGAATTGCAACACAAACTCTTATATTTGATCGAAAGGTATCATACGAAGTATTTGCCCAAAATTTTAACTGTCCTTTTGCTTGCAAGTTTGGCTCTGAGTGCCTGTGGCAAAAAGCCTTCGGAAACATACAGTTCTACATCAATCCCAGAGCCTTCACAAAACACATCTACGCAGGCGGAGCCGGTAACGCTGGAACAGGCGCTTCTCAAGGAACGCGGCAAGCCGTATGACCAATCGGACTACAAGACATTTGTCGGCGGCGAGGGCATTATAAACGAATACGCCGAATTCGACTGTAATCTGGATCACGGCTACAGTAAAACCGTCAACGATCTCGTGGTGGCTGACGGAAAGCTGTATCAGGCAAATTTCAACTCCGTTCTGGCAAACGGCAAGAACATACAGGAGGTCGGCACCCTGCCCGGAAAAAATATCCGATATTGGCGCCTGACCCATGACGGTGAAATGGGAGAGATCTACTTAAATGACGGCTCCGGCTATAAGGTCAGCAGCCCGCCGTTTACGGCCTCGCCGATGGATCAGGCGCAGCATCCGCTGTTCCGAAAGGTTTACCGCTATGCTTCCGACGGAAAGACGCTGGAGGATCATACGGCAGAATACTTAAATGCCGATAAGGTCTACTCCGGCGATCCGATGATCGCCGTTGCCGGTGATAAAGTCAGTCTGCTTTTTTCGGGCAAATATCTTGATAAGGGTACGACCGGCTGGAATTGGTATCGGGACATGGTCCGGCGGGAGTACATTGCCTTTGATTTGGAGCTGTCCGAGCTTGCCGGTGAAACACCGATCCGGCTGTTTAATCGGAACATTCTGATGACCAATTGTGCCTTTTATGAGATCGTGTATGCCTCGGAGCCTTTGGACGACAGCGACACAAATGCGCAGCTTGCGCCGGACGGCTCGGTGTCTCCCTACTATCCCGCAGCGCAGCATCTCAACTGCAATGTAAAGCTAAGAAAGCTTGATCTGCTCACCGCTTTTTACAGCGATGTCCGCAACATCAGCACAAGCCATGTGATCACCGAGGACTATACGATGCTCCCCCTTGCCGAGGTGCTTACAGACGGATACGGTGCGTATCAAAAATACGATCCCTGCCGTTTCTATTGGGACTATAATCAGGATTAAGGAAAAAAGGAGAGAAACACGATGAATGCAAAACGAATCACGGCGCTTGCGCTGGCTTTGGTCATGACCTTGCTTCTTGCCGCATGCGGCAGCAAAACCGTTGTGAACGATGACGGCACAAAAACCGAACAAACGGAAAGAGGCGTGAAGGTCACGCAAACGGCGGCAAAAGCCGTGCAGACCGAAAAATACGAAACCGCCGATTTCAGCATGACCATCCCCAAGGGCTGGACGGTAACGACCGGCGGAACAAATATCTACCACAGTATTCGGGTAAGCGACCCGAACGAACCACTCAATCAGATGTTTGTGCTGCTCAAAGCCGATGTGTTGCTGCACAGTCAGGCAGGTAAAGATGCATGGCAGCAGAACTACAATATGGGCGATACACAGGCGGCGCTTTTTGCTAAGGCCGCTGTGCTTGATAACCCGTCTACAGAGGGCTTTTTCAAAATATTCTCACAGTATACTGCATTTGCATCGGAGGTGGAGCCTGCTTATTCGGGATATGCCTTCCCCCGGTTTGATAATTTTACGGTAACCGACCGCTATCCCTCTGCCAGCCCGATGAAGTCCTCCGCTCTCGGCGACGAGCAGCTTCGCGCAACATTCACGGATAACGGCAAAGAGGGCGAGGGCCTATTTGCCGCCTCTGTCGTGGACTTCGGCAGTTATATGATCTCCGGCGGCAATGTGGTAGGCTATCAGCTCCAGGCGGTGGACGGCGGCTACTATATGGCTTACAACATCGTTGCTGTTACCGCCGCAAAGGACACCTTTATCGAGTGGGAAGGTGTGCTGACCGATTGCTTCAAAACCCTGCAGTATTCCGACAGCTTTGTCAGTACCACCAATCAGGCAAGCAACGAAAAGGTCGCCCTTGCTCAGCAGATCAGCCAGAACTTCAATGCGACCATGGACGGCTTTATGTCATCATGGGAAAGCCGCAACAGAAGTCAGGACATTATGAGCCAGAAGCAGAGCGACGCCATCCTCGGCTACGAGCGCGTTTACGATACCGAGACCGGCGAAATTTACAAGGCTACCAACGGTTTTACCGATGTGTACGACGGCAAACGCTATGAACCCGTCACCGACGACAATATGTATGCCGAACCTATCAGCGGGTATATTGAAAAGCAATAACACCATAACAAAACGGTTTACCGTAGAATTGTGATGAAAAGGAGGTGACAGGCGGTGAACAGGCAGCTTTCCGCTTTGCCGGACAGTAAAACAACAAGAATAATCCTGCCGTATAAAAGGCAATATGTGATCTTCGCCGTTTATGAAGTGCTGGATAAAAACGGTGCCGAATATGAAAAAGCAGACGCATCCACCATTTTAGCAGAGATGTCGGTATACGGTAATTTAAGCCGGTTTTCCGTCTCCGTAAATGAACAGAAAACGGGAACGGAACTGACCGTAACAATGATACATCCTTGCCAGGGACTGTCCGATACCGGTATCCGAAGGGCAACGACCGCCATAGCCGACAGTATATCGCAGCATTTGGAAAACGAGCTTGTGATAAACAAGTTGAAGGCTTGATTTCAGATCATATCTGTTCTATGAAGCTCTTGTGAAAAAGAAGGCGTTCCAAACCGAAGAGGGTTTCCTTGTTCCGGCAGACAAACGGGATGAAGTATTCCGCCGGGTTCTTGCGGATTATGGATTCAATGAGTAGGAAACAGCCGACTTCATTGAGTACTGGTCCGATTACCTGACAAGCGGTGAGGACTACGTCATGTATCCGATACTGACCGACGGTGTTGACGCCGCCATGCCGGTGTCCTTCTCCGTCAACCCTGACAGCATAACCCGTATATGGTTTGGCTTTGCTCACCATGACGAAAGTGAAATAAAGAAACCCGAGATCACACCGATCGAACGAAAAGGATTTACTGTTGTTGAATGGGGAGGTGCTGTTCTGGATTGATTGACAGAGCAAAATAAAACCGTTCTAACGAAATGTATAGCAGAACGAATGGAGGCAACCAAATGAATGAGTCGCGAGTATTTATGTTAAATGGCACGGACGTGCAAAAGATCGTTACCCGCTTAGAGGGTTTCTTTCGCACCGAGAAGGGTATGGAGGTGCAAAGATCCGAGACTACGGAGGGCTATGTTATACAGGCGAGCCAGCCGAAGGACGGATGGAGAACTCTTACGGGAATGCGGCTTGCCGTTACCGTGCAGATGACGGTTATGGGAAATCAATTGAATGTAAACATCGGCGAAGGACAGTGGTCGGATAAAATCGGCGCCGGAGCAATCGGTCTGTTTGTTGCATGGCCGCTGGCGATCACCGCCGGAATGGGTGCATTCAAACAGAAAAAGTTACCAGACGAGGTGTTTCAGGTCATCGAAACTACCATTATGACCGGCGGCCAGCCTGTGGTTGTGACCGGTGCGGGTCAGACGGTGGCTGTGGGAATGATCGTGTGTCCGAGCTGCAAAGCGCAGCTCACCGCCGGCTCTAAGTTCTGCAATCATTGCGGAACAAAGCTCAACACAAAATGCCCGAATTGCGGTGCAGATATTACACAGGGAAGCGCATTCTGCTCCGAATGCGGACAAAAACTTTAAGAAAGGATTTTTAAATTATGAAAGAACGCACACTTATAACAAAATTGCTGACCGTTCTGCTGACGCTGTGCATGGTGCTGTCGCTGGCACCGATATCGGCATTTGCGGTGGATTCGACAGTCAGCAATGAAACGGAACTGACGGCGGCACTTGAAAATGCGGACTGCGCGGAGATCAAATTAGGCGGAAGCATTGAGACCACTTGGGAACTTGATGTGGGGCGCACTGTAACTCTTGATCTTAATGGATATACCCTGAGTTGCAGCGGGACAGATGAGGATATAATTCGGGTGCGCAGCAGCGGAAGCCTGACAATAAAGGATAGCAGCACCGGCGGCAAGATCGACGGGCAGAACAAAAACTGCGGAATTGAAGTCAAAGGCGGTACGCTGACCCTGGAGAGCGGCAGCATCGTGAACTGCACGGATGCCGACGGCGACGGCGGTGCAGTGGATGTTTCCAACACTGGTGTGACGGAAACACAGGTCAAGTATGGTAAGTTCATTATGAACGGCGGTGCCATCATGGACTGCAAAGCCGGCGATGACGGCGGTGCGGTGGACATTGGCAGCGGCTGCACTTTCATTATGAACGGCGGCACCATCAGTAGTTGCAGAGCCGACGATGACGGCGGCGCAGTATTTATTAAGCAGAGCGGCTCTTTTGAGCTGAACGGCGGTGTCATTCAAAATTGCTCTGCCGGTGCCAACGGCGGTGCGGTAAATATTTATCAAGATGGCCGCTTCACCATGACCGGCGGTACTATAAAAAGCTGCAAGGTAGACCTGGGCGGTCTTGGCATGGCGGTGTACGGCAGCAACGACAAGGCCGTGGTCACCATGACCGGCGGCACCTTTGAAGACTGCGGTGCATACCCTTATTCCTTTGATGAATTTACCGTAACCTTTGACTCTGACGGCGGAAGTGCTGTGACAGCACAGAAGGTGTTGAATTCTCCGGCCATTAAGCCCGCCGATCCGACAAAGAACGGGTACCTTTTTGCCGGCTGGTATCTGGAGGATATGCAGTATGCCTTCGACACAACGGTCACTACAGATATTACCCTGAAAGCCCATTGGACACCCACATCAGCGTCGACTGCCATCAGTGCGGCTACTATCGAGAATGCGAAGTTCGACTATCAGCCGGGCGATGCCCCGCGGGCAACCGCCGAGGTGCCCAACTACGATACCGATAAATACGAAATCGCTTATGAATGCTGGCAGGAATTTGAAAACAACGAACCCGTTGCCGCCTGGTATTCCGATAACGACTCGCACGGTTCTCTGCCAACCATCACTGCGCTTGAAAGCGGAAAGAGTTATGTGTATTCCCTTATGCTGAAGCCGAAGGACGGATATTCCTTCAGCAGCGAAACCGCCGTTACAGTGAATGCGGAAAGCGCAAAGTCGAGTCTGAGCGGGGAATTCCTCTATGTCACTGCTGTTAAAACGATTACGATGCCTACCATAAAAGTCATTGATGTGGTGGAGATCAACGGTGCCACCGTCAGCTTCCAGGACGGCGATAAACCCGTGTTCACCGGCGATGTGCCCGATGATGTATACTACGTACTCCGGGCTGCGTGGTGGGAGCTGAACAGCACGACCGGCCTGATCTCTACAGAACCAGAGTTTGGAAGCGGAATTTATGAAAATAAAATTACGACTTTTGAAGCCGGAAAGACCTATCATTACGGTGTATATGTGGTGGCCTATGGCGATGTCGGAAATATCCGCTATGTATTCGGCCCCGACACCAAGCTGAAAATCAACGGTGAATTTGTGAACTATAAGCGCTATGAAGGCGCTGAGAGCGACGGCTCCGACGGAACCATGTGGGTTCTCACCGATCTGACTATGACCCCCGAGGCAGGCGGCACGACTCCTGCCGAGAAGTACACCGTTACCTACACCGATGGTGTGGACGGCGAAGAGATCTTCAAGGATCAGGTTTATACCGTGGAATTCGGCAAGGCTACCCCTGCATTCAACGGCACGCCTGCCCGTGACGGCTATACCTTTGCCGGATGGAAGCCTGCGGTTGCAGCCACAGTGACAGGCAACGCTACCTATGAGGCAACTTGGAAGTCCGACTCTGCAACGACAACGCCGAGCGATAACAAGCCGAGCACTGGCGAAACAACAAGCCCGAAGACCGGCGATACCAGCAATATTGTTCTGTGGGCTGCGCTGCTGTTCGTCAGCTGCGGTACATTGGCCGGTACTCTGGTAATTGATAAGAAGAAAAAGACCATGAAATAAGCGACCTTTTGAAGGGCGGTTCGCCGACTGCATGACAGGCGGTGAGCCGCCTTTTATAGCCACATATCTTTCAAAATTTTACACAATCCCTGTAAAATGTGTTGCTGATGGTCAGAACCAGATTATGATTATTACGGTTTGTTGTACATTTCTGCCGCCATCCTGTCCTATGCCGTTTGCAGCGTGGGCGCCAACGCCAATGTTCTGGGCTTTGCCTTTATGACTGAGGCGCAGCTGGCGGAAAAGACCGGAGCGCGGCAGCTCTATCTGGACGCACGGACGAAAATCATTCTCTGCCTTACTGTGTCTTTCCTCATGTTCTCTTGCGAGTATACCGGTGTCATGCGCTTTGTTCTCCCCGTTCTGGCGGCGCTTCCCTTTGTATCCTTCCTGATCCTGCGAAGATATCGGAAAGCGGCAGTCTATGGGATAGTGTATGTGCTCTGCCTTATGCTTCCGATGCTCCTTCGCCAGCTGGACGCGCCGGTTTTCAGCATCATCTCCGGTGCGCTGGCGGCGATCTTCACGCAGATGCTGCCGGGGCTCGCCATGTTTGATGTGCTGCTCTCGTCCACCACGGTCAGCGAGTTTATCGGAGCCATGGACGGCTTTCACATCTCCAAAAAGTTCTCCGTTCCGGTCTCCGTCATGTTTCGTTTCTTTCCTACAATCCGTGAGGAATACGGAATGATTCGGGATGCTCTGCGGCTGCGGGGTGTCGGAGGCTTGGAGCATCCGTTGGAGATGCTGGAATACCGGATGGTGCCGCTGCTGACGGAGCTGATGCAGGTGGGCAACGAACTGTCCGCCTCGGCCATGACGCGAGGGCTGGACACACCGGGCAAACGCAGTAATGTCTGCCCTATGGGATTTCGTGTGCAGGACATCGCTGTATTTCTGCTCTGCGTGGCGGTGGTTTCGCTGTTCATATTTGCAAAGGTGACAGGACGGTAAGATGATCGAGATCAAAAATGTAAGCTATTCCTATGAAAACGCCGTGACGGACGGCGCACTGAAGAATGTCAGTCTCTGCATCCCAGAGGGGCAGACGGTACTGCTGTGCGGCGAATCCGGCAGCGGCAAGACAACCTTCGGGCGGCTGGTCAACGGTTTGATCCCCTGCTATTACGAGGGAAAGCTGACGGGCTCCGTCATGGTGAACGGAAATGACACCACCCAACTCCAACTCCATGAGCTGGCCGGGACGGTCGGCTCCGTGTTCCAGAATCCCAAGTCGCAGTTTTATACGCTTCTGACCGACACGGAGATCATATTTGCCTGCGAGAATATCGGCATGGAGAAGCGGGAAATATTGCGCCGCTTCACAGAGACCGTTCAGGACTTCCGGCTTGAAAAGCTGCTTGGGAAGAATGTCTCCCAGCTCTCCGGCGGCGAAAAGCAGAAAATTGCCTGTGCCTCTGTCAGTATGCTTAGGCCGCCGATCCTCGTGTTGGATGAGCCGACCTCGAATCTGGACATTTCCGCCATCCGGGAGCTGCGGGAGATCGTCGCAAAGTGGAAGGCGCCGGGAAAAACTGTCCTCATCGCCGAGCAGCGGCTCTGGTGGCTGAGGGGCCTTGTGGATCGTGTGGCGGCATTTCAAGAGGGCAGCATCGTCGAAGATGTACCGGCAGACGAGTTCTGGCGCAGAACACCGGACGAGCTTCACGCGGAAGGGCTGTGCGGTTCCTGCCGCTTTGCCCCGCAGGTGAAAGAGCGCCGCGCAGACGCACAATATATCATCTCTCCGTTTCGCAGTTCCGATGGCGAATTTACGCTGAATATTCCGGAACTGAAAATTCCCAAAGGCGCAGTGGTGGCCGTCCTCGGCAACAACGGCGCAGGAAAAAGCACTTTCGCAAGGTGCCTGTGCGGACTTGTCCGCAAGTGTAAGGTACAGATCATCGACGGTGAAAAACGCTATGCAGGGCGAAAACTGATCAGTCTTGCCTACATGGTATTTCAGGACGTCAACCACCAGCTTTTCTCCGAGAGCGTGTCGGAGGATGTGACGCTGGGGCTGCGCCTATCCGAGGATGAAAAGCGTTCCACTGCCGAAGAAATGCTGTGGCGCATGGAGCTTTGGGGCTATCGGGAGGCACATCCCATGGCGCTGTCGGGTGGACAGAAGCAGAGGCTTGCCATCGCAGGCGCACTGGCGGCACAAAAGGATATTATCTTCTACGACGAACCCGCCAGCGGTCTCGACTACCGCAACATGGAGCGCATGGCAGAGAATATCCGGTGCCTCTCTGAGATGGGGAAAACGCAGTTCGTCATCACCCACGACCCAGAGCTTGTGGAGAAATGCTGCGACCGATTCCTGTTCTTTGAGAACGGCAAAATTACCGACTCGGGCAGTTGGACGGCAGAAGCACTCGAGCAAGTCAGAACGTATTTTATAACCCTCATATAGGAGCAAACAAACTGTGACTGGCGCATTTTTTGTTGAAGAAAGTATCGCATTCAGTTCATTTAGCCGTTCCGATTTGGCTTTCAGTTCTTCCTCCTGGGGGAATGGCTTCTGCACCTCGGCCTTTGCATTTTCAAGCTGAACCCGCATATTCTCCAGCTGCTCGACACATGCCGCCATTCTTTCCTCAAAAGCACCGAGGGCGTTATCCGGTCGCTGAATATTGTCGAAGATGTCCGTACCCAGCGTGACCGTATGCCGCAGCTGATGAATCAGCGTGATCTTATATTCTCGGCTGAAGGTGTCGAAGGACAGTTCCATATCGAAGCCTCTGTACTGGCCGATGGGAATCGGATCGGGGCTTGTCATGGACTTGCAAAGGCCAAGAATGGCATCGCCGGCAGCCTTCTTTTCCCTTACCGTGCCGCCCGGCATAAACATCGGAGAGAAGCCGTCCTCGTTGGGCCGATATTTCTTTTGCGCTGGTCAACATCCGCATGATAGCCCTCAATGGACATTGACGGGGAGGAGCTTTCGCCGGAGCGGGAGGACATTGAACTTCACCATGTAGATTTCTCCTACGGCAGCAAGCCCATTCTGCACGATGTATCCCTGACCATTCCGGAGAAAACGACTGTCGCCATCGTCGGTCCCTCTGGCGGCGGCAAGACCACGCTGTGCAATCTTATGGTGCGGTTCTGGGATGTGCAGTCCGGCAGCGTGCGCCTCGGGGGGGCGGGATGTGCGGGAATACAGCTACGACAGCCCCATCCGCAATTTCTCCTTCGTGTTCCAGCGGGTCTATCTGTTCTCGGACACCATCGCCAATAACATCCGCTTCGGAAAGCCCGATGCCTTCATGGAGGAAGTAAAGGCTGCGGCGAAAAAAGCACGCTGCTATGACTTTATCATGGCGCTGCCGGACGGCTTTGACACCGTCATCGGTGAGGGCGGTGCGACCCTCTCCGGCGGCGAGCGCCAGCGCATCTCTATCGCCCGGGCCATCATGAAGGATGCGCCTGTCATCATTCTGGACGAAGCTACCGCCAACGTGGACCCGGAGAACGAGACGGAGTTGATGGAGGCCATTGCAGAATTGACCCACGATAAGACGGTCATTATGATCGCTCACCGGCTGAAAACCGTGCGCCATGCCGACCAAATTTTTGTGGTCGATCACGGTGAGATCGTTCAGCAGGGCACCCATGACGAGCTGGTTGCTGTTGACGGGCTCTACCGCCGCTTCGTGGTGGAGCGGCAGCAGGCCGCCGGGTGGAAGGTCTGATTTCGCTTTGCATATTATTCAACAAAGCCCGTACCAGTTAAACTGATACGGGCTTTGTTATGCTCCGCGTTTATCCGCCCCCCTAACGCTAATAACACAGCGACTGCAAGGAGCAGAGAAGCACCTTGCCGCCTCTCTGCTCCCTCACTTTCTTGCTTATTTTCGGGGATTTTCTTCATCGTCCAGCAGATCGGTCATATTCCGCAGGCTGATGCCCAGGGTGGACCCGTTGTGCAGCAGTGCCGAGGTGGCAGGTGGCAGTACCCCCGCCACGCCCAGCGCAATCAGCGTCAGGTTGAAGCCCACGATGAAGCGGTAGCTGCCGTGGATACGCTCCATCAGTGCCTCACCGAGCCTGCGCAGCGTTACCAGCGCAAACAGATCCTCCGAGGAGACGGTGATATCGGCGATCTCCCGGGCGATGGCCGCACCGGTGGAGATGGCGATGCCCGCGTCCGCCTCCGACAGAGCAGGGGAGTCGTTGACGCCGTCGCCCACCATGATAACGGTGTGGCCCTTCGCCTTTTCCTGCCGGATAAACGCAGCCTTGTCCTCCGGCAGCACCTCGGCGTACACAGCGTCCACGCCCACCTCGGCGGCCACGGTCTCCGCCGTGCGGCGGTTGTCGCCGGTCATCATCACCACATTGGTAAAGCCGCTCTTGTGCAGCGCTCTAACCGCCTCCCGTGCCTCCCGGCGCAGGGGATCGTGGATGCAGATGACCGCCGCCAGTTCCCCATCCATGCAGAGATACAGGTGGGAATACGCAGCGGGCAATGCGTCAAATTTCGGCTGCTCTCCCTCCGGGATGCGGCAGCCCTCGTCCTCAAAGACGAAGTGGGCGCTGCCGATGATGACCTTCTTGCCCTCCACCATGCTGGAGATACCGTGGGCCACCACATACTGCACCTGCGAATGGTACTCCTCGTGGGTGAGCCCGTGCCGCTTTGCCTCCGCCACCACGGCGTTTGCCATGGAATGGGGGTAATGCTCCTCCAGACAGGCGGCAAGCCGGAGCATTTCCGCCTCATCGTGTCCGCCGAAGGGGACGACCGCCGCCACGGTGGGCGTCGCATAGGTCAGCGTGCCGGTCTTGTCGAACACAATGGTGTCCGCCTTGGCCACCGCCTCCAAAAAGCGTCCGCCCTTGACGGAGATGTGATAGCCGCTGCTCTCCCGCATGGCGGACAGCACTGCAATGGGGATGGCCAGCTTCAGGGCACAGGAGAAGTCCACCATCAGCACCGCCAGCATTTTCGTCACATTCCGGGTCAGCAGATACGTCAGCGCCGTGCCGCCCAGCGTATAGGGCACCAGCCTGTCCGCCATCCGGGAGGCCTTGTCCTCGGCGGTAGATTTTAGCTTCTCCGACTCCTCGATCATGTGAACCACCCGGTCATACCGCCCGCTGCCGGAGGATTTCTCCACGGAGATGACGCACTCGCCCTCCTCCGCCACCGTCCCGGCATAGACGGGACTTCCGGGATGCTTGGCCACGGGCATAGACTCGCCGGTGAGGGAGGACTGGTTCACCATGGCCTCTCCCTCCACCACCCGGCCGTCCAGCGGGATCATGCCGCCGGTGCGGATCACGATACGGTCCCCCGGCTTCACATCGGTGATTTTCGTCAGCACCTCGGCGCCGTTTGCCTGCAGCCAGACGCTGTCCACCCGCAGGCTCATGGCGGAGGCGAGGTCGGCAACAGACTTCTTGTGGGTCCACTCCTCCAGAATTTCGCCCAGATGCAGCATGAACATAACGGAGCCGGCGGTGGCAAAGTCTCCCCGTGCCATGGACACCGTAACAGCGGTGGCATCCAGCACGGCGACGGACAGTTTGCCGTGCCACAGTGCCGAAAGCCCCTCCCGGATGTACTTTACGGA
>ERZ506425.361-NODE-361-length-16270-cov-7.55227_pt1 | contig 16270 bp, 16 predicted proteins | sample MGYA00513667_ERZ506425 | MGnify/ENA metagenome assembly ERZ506425
GCGCGCCCCCGTCCGCGCGGCGACCGCGGGCGAGACGCCGGCGCGAGGCGGCCGTCGGGCGGCTATGAGCGCATCAACCTGAACGACGACCCCGGCGCGCGCCTGCGCAATGACCGCGGGCGGGACCGCGGGCCGCGCCGCCGCTAAGGGGGCGCGGGTCTCGGCCCGCGCACTTCTCGCCGCGCGCAGAAATGGTGGGTCCCAGCCCCCGACGGCGGCCCTGCGCTAAGAATCGCCGAGCCCCAGCCACCGGCGTCGACCTCGCGCTAAGAATCCCCGGGTCCCAGCCACCGGCGGCGACCCCGCGCTAAGAATCCCCGGGTCCCAGCCCTCAATTCACGGCTGGAACTCGGGGATTCTTAGCGTTTGCGCTTTTCACGCAGCTGGAACCTGCGGTTTCTTAGCGCCCTCGCTTCTCTGTCCAGGCAAGAAGGTCGCGCGCTTCCTCGACGCTCTCCCGCGCTTTGATTGCCGCGGGGTCGAGCTCGGACACTCCCCAATGCACCCCGTCAATCGCGTCCAGCTCGGCAAGAAGGGCTTCTCGCCGAGCGAGCTCGAGCGATTGCCGCTCCTTCGCCGTGCGATGTCGAGGCATCCCGAGCTTGCCGCGGATAACGCCGTCGAGCAGACGGTCCATGTACGCGGTGCTCTGGTACTGCGCGTGCCAGATCGAGAACGGCTGAAGCCCGAAGGCGAGCAGCTCGTTGGCCCTGACGGAGTCGGCCTCCGCGCGCCCCTCCTCGCCGTGGGCCCTTCCGTGGTAATCGAGGCAATACCCCGGAGCATCACCGTCGGGGAGCGAGAACAGGATGTCCGGCTTGCGTACGTGCGCCGCCCCGAGGTTGCGCGAGATCCTCTGCACCTCGAGACCCTGATTCATCGAGAGGATGGGGATGCCGTAGCCGCCGTCGCGCCGACTCCACGAGACGCGCGCCGCGAGCTTGCTCTCCATGGGCGAGCCGGAGAGGGAGATCGCGAGTTCGCAGGCACGCCGCAGCTTTGCCGCCGCGGGAACGCGGCGCAGGCCCGCGGCGAAGTCGGAAAGCGCGGCGAGCTCGACGATCGGGGCATCTCGCTGGGCCATGCTGCCTGAGTCGGACGGGCGGATGGCGTAGAGGCCGCAGAGCTCGTCGATGAGCATCACGAGCTCGAGCGGGGTCGCGACCCTGGCCATCTGCAGGACGAGGATTTCTGGCGCGACCACGGCGACGTTCCCGGAGATTCGCAGGAGCGCGCCCTCGGGAAGCTCGCACGACAAGGCGTGCGAGCGAAAGACCTCGTTCGACCTGCTGCTCGCAGGGTCGGCGACGAGAATGTCGAGGGGCCGGGGGAGAGCGCGAAGCAGCGGGTCGGACTCGGCCCAAAGCCTCGCCTCGGCCTTGGCGGGCGCCTTGCCGGGCGCGATGCCGAGCGCTTCGGAGCGTGCGAGGACCTGGGGGAACCTCGCAAGTCTCATGGCCTCGAGGGCGGTGGTATGTGAGAGGACGTTGATCATAATGGCGGCATGGTATCCCGGATGGTCGCTGGGGTGGCTTCCCGTTGTCTGCGGATAGCTGGCGGAATGCTGCCGGAATTCTGCTAATTGCGATGATTGCCGACGTCGGGAGCCGCGTCTGGGCCTGATGGCGCCGGGCGCGTCGTTGGAAAGAAGCGCTCCTCGCACGATAAGCACACAGCCCGCGACCGCTCGCCGGGCCCCTGTGCCGCTCGCCGGCGTTTCTTCGTAATTCTGCGGACATGCGCTTCGAAGTCGGTCGGATTATCGACAACTGGCAGGCCATCGCAGGGGCGCTCGGGTCGCGCTAAGGATCATCAAGTCTCAGCTCCAAGTGGCGCCCCTGTGCTAAGAATCCTCGAGCCCCAGCTCTGTTCGATGTCCCTGCGCTTAGAATCGCCGGGTCCCAGTCCTTCTTGCCAAGCTAGGACTCGCATTTTCTTAGCAATAAGGGCGCTCCGTCGGCTGGGACTTGCGGTTTCTGAGCGGGCACAATCCTCTGCGTGCAAGTGGCCTATCTCACGTCCACCCACTAACGTTGACAAAAAAGCTGTTCACGTTTGCGCTGCTCAGAGCCTTGTCGCAAAAGTATGGTAGCTTCAGCTACAGACATCCGCGCCTGTTTGAGCTACATAGGTGGCAGAACATAGCAAACGATGGGAGGCAAAGATGGGAAAGCTCGCTCTAATCCTTGGGTGCGTCGCCGCGGCATCTCCAAACGCTCTGTGCGGGTCGGGGTTCTTTGTAACAACGGCGGGGGTTGCCACCGCTCCCGCCCTTGCGGTTGCTGCCCTTTATTTCCTTATCGTGGCTCCACAGGTATCGACGCTATTTGAATCATCTGTTTTTCGCTCCCGGCTCGCCAAGCTGTCCGTCGCTCTCTCAGCCGTGCTTATTCTCATTGAATACGGGGCCCTTGTCGCGCTTGCCGTGGGTCGACGCGAAGGTGTTTATGCCGTGTTCGGTTTCGAACAGGCGCTTCATTTTGCGGCGCTTGCCATGGCGTTGGCGGCGGCTGGCCCTTTCGGAGCATGGGCAGGTCCTTCCGCCATTCGTTGGGGGTCGTTTGCGCTTGGCGCCCTTAGCCTTGCTTGCTCGATCGCGATGAGCGCGATGGGGCCGGGTTTTTTGGGGCCATGGACCGTTGCGGCCTTCGGAGTTTGCGCCGCGGTGGTTCTTTCTATCAGCTATTACGTGACGGCTGACGGCGCTCGCTGCACGGGAACATTCTTTTGCGGCTCGCTTTTGATGAGCGCGATTCAAAGGTTTATCAACTGGAGATGCATCTCGATTTTCGAAATGCCTGCGTGGGCGGCCATCTCCCTCTGTTTGACAACCATAGCCGGCGCCGTGGCTCTTTTCGTTCTCGCACGGTGGCAGGGGGAATCGATTCAAGAAGGACCGATAGGCGCTTGCGGCGATGAACGCCCATCTGCGGAGGACCCGGCCAGCGTTGTCCGCGAGGCGCTGCTCGGCCTCCGCGGGGGAGGTGCCCTCTCGGAGCGAGAGCTCGAGGTCGCGTGCGGGCTTGCCTGCGGGCACTCTGTGGCTGAAATCGCGCAGGAGCTCGGCGTGTCGGCATCGACCGTTTCGACGTATCGCGTACGTGCATACGAAAAACTTGGCGTTGAGACTAATGCCCAGCTGGTGGCCTCGTTAACGAGGCCGTCGTCACAGCCGGATTCGGAAGATGCGCAAAAGCCTAAATTTCGGTCGCGCCTGCTCCCGGGGGTCGCGCTCGCGGCGGCGTGCATTGCCGGCTGTCTTTGCGGGTGCTATGGGGATGACGGCGCCCTTGTGGCATACAACGTCGCACTTGTTGCTGCCGGGGCGCTTCTCATTGCCGTTGGGCTTATTCGGATTGGGGAGGAAGGGCAGAGCCTCGGGCATTCGCTTGCGGGGGTTCTTGTGGGGCTCTCGATGAGCGCGGTTCTTGTGTTGTCGTCTAGGGCTCCGGGCGGTTTTCTTGGCGTTGCTCTTTCTGCTTTCGTTTTGGCCATATCCGTTGCGGAGAGCGTTTGGGCGGCTCAGGAGGGCTTGGGGTCGCGACAGGCCCTAGGGGCGGGGTTGGGGCTTTTGGCCATGATCTCTGTTTCGTATAGCGGAAGGTACATCAGCCCCTGGATGCTGCTCTGCTTTACGCTTGCGTGTATTGCGGCGGCAGCGGTCCTCTTATGGGTTGGGGCGCGAGGCAGGCGCGGAAAGCTCGTTGAAAAAACGCTCGATGGGGAGGTCCGCGCTCGTTTGTACCTTGAGGGCAGGGGGCTTTCCTCCCTTGAGGTGGGCGTCGCTCTGATGGCGGCGCGCGGCGCAACCGCGACCGAGACTGCGCTTGCGTTGAGTGTGAGCCCGTCAAGCGTCGCGGCCTACAGAAGCCGGGGACTCAAAAAACTAGGCGTTGAGGGGATTGTCGAGCTTCGCGAGCTGCTGAAGAAGGACGCAGGGTTGGCGTTAGCGGTCGGCCCGCGCTAAGAAACCGCCGGTCCCAGCTCTGCTCGACGCCTCAGCGCTAAGAATTTCCAAGTCCCAGTCCTTCTTGCCGGGCTGTGACTTGGACTTTCTTAGCAAGAAGGGCTCCCCACCGGCTGGGACTCGCATTTTCTTAGCAAGAAGGGCGCACCGAAAGCTGGAGCCCGCGTTTTCTTAGCGCGAAGCGCGCCGCCCGCGCGCCTCCACAGTTTGGGACAAAATCCCCCGTCCCTTTTGTCCCACCGGAGTGCGATGGCGTAGGATGGTGCAGGAAAACTCGCTCGCGCGAAGGAGACAGACGCATGAGAATCGCAATCGCTGCCGGCGGCACCGCCGGCCACATCAACCCGGCGCTCGCGCTCGCGGAGGAGCTGCGCGACCGCGGGCACGAGGTCACGTTCTTCGGCCGTCCGTCCAAGCTCGAGGGCACACTCGTCCCGCAGGCGGGCTTTTCGCTCGTCGACGTCGAGGTCACGGGCTTCGATCGCTCGCGCCCCTGGACGGCGCTCTCGTCTCTTTACCGCGTCTGGTCCGCCAAGCGCGACCTCGCCCGTCGCTTCAAGAAGGAAGGCGCGCCCGACGTCGCCATCGGCTTCGGCGCCTACGTCGAGGTCCCGCTGCTCGGCTGGTGCAAGGAGAACCACGTTCCCTACCTCGTCCACGAGCAGAACTCGGTCCCCGGTCTCGCCAACAAGATGATGGCGACCGCCGCCTCCAAGGTCTGCATCTCGGTCCCTGCGGCCCGCGATGTCTTTGAGCGCGAGGGCGACCTCGACCACGTGGTGCTCACCGGCAACCCCGTGCGCCGCTCCGTCATCGCCGGCGACCGCGACCGCGGGCGCGCCGCCCTGGGCGTGCCCGCCGACGCCACGCTGCTGCTTGTCTTTGGCGGCAGCCTCGGCGCCCGCACCTTAAACGAGGGCATGGCGGCGCTTAAGGGCCGCCTGCTTTCCATCGAGGGCCTGCGCGTTGTGCAGTCCACGGGCAAGGGCGGCTTCGAAGAGGCGGTCGCGGCCCTCTCGCTTACCGACGGGGAGGCGGCGCGCTGGGACCTGCGCCCCTACATCGACAACATGGGCGATGTTCTGGCCGCGGCCGACCTCGTGCTCTCGCGCGCCGGCGCCTCCTCAATCGCCGAGATAGCGGCCCTCGGGGTGCCCTCCGTCCTCGTTCCGTACCCCTTCGCCACGGCCGACCACCAGACCACCAACGCGCGTTTCCTCACCGACGCCGGCGCGGCCCTTCTCTTTAAGGACGAAGAGGTCAAGGCGCCTGAGTTCAGGGATGCCCTCGTGGGGCTCCTCGAGGACCCCGCCCGCCTTTCCGCCATGCGCGCCGCCGCGAAGGGGCTCGGCCAGGACTCCGCCGCCGCGGCTCTCGCAGACCAAGTGGAGAGCGTCGCGCGCGGGTAAGTTGCGCCGCCTTTTGGGATAAAGTAGATGGTTAGGCCGGGACGCCCGAATGGCCCCCGGCGGCAATGAACGCTATACCGAGAGGGGCATACATGAGCGAGGTCTCTTCCAACGCGAAGATCGAGAGCGCGCACTTCATCGGCATCGGAGGCGCCGGAATGAGCGGCATCGCCCTTGTCCTGCACGAGCGCGGCTGCAAGGTCACCGGCTCCGACCTCAAGGCCTCCCACTACGTCCGTGAGCTCGAGGACGCCGGCATCGAGGTCCACGTGGGTCACGAGGCGGCCACCATCGACGCCGCCATGCCTCAGGTCATCGTCACCTCCACCGCCATCCCCGAGACCAACCCCGAGGTCCTGCGCGCCCGCGAGCTGGGTATTCCTATCTGGCCGCGCGCAAAGATGCTCTCGTACCTCTCCGACGACGCGCTCACCGTGGCCGTCGCCGGCACCCATGGCAAGACCACCACGTCCTCGATGGTCGCCACGATGCTCGACAAGCTCGGCCTCGACCCGTCCTTCCTCATCGGCGGCGTCGTTGAGGGCTACGACACCAACGGCAAGAACGGCGACGGCGGCTACTTCGTCTGCGAGGCGGACGAGTCCGACGGCTCCTTCCTCTACCTCAACCCCGACGTCGTCGTGGTCACCAACATCGAGGCCGACCACCTCGACCACTACGGCACCCTCGAGAACATCGAGAAGACCTTCTGCAAGTTCATGGACCTCGTTGGCGAGAAGGGCACCGTGATCATCAACGGCGACAACCCTCACTACGTGGAGCTCGCCCGATCCACGGGTCGCCACGTGGTCACCTACGGCTTCGACGAGTCGTGCGACTACGTCTGCCGCCCCGAGGACACCCACCACAAGATCGAGAGCAACTTCAGCGTGGCCACCCCGTCGCACGGCGAGGTCCACGTGACCATCGCCGCCAACCCGGGCCGCCACAACATGGCCAACGCCACCGCCGCGCTCGCCGTGGCCGACGTGCTCGGCCAGGGCGTCGACGAGGCCGTTCGCGCCCTGTCGCAGTTCAAGGGCGCCCGCCGCCGCTTCACGCACGTGGGCGACATCGCTGGCGTGACCGTCGTGGACGACTACGGCCACCACCCCACCGAGGTCGCCGCGACCCTGGCCGCCGCCAAGGATCTCCAGTTCTCGCGCATCGTCTGCGTCTTCCAGCCGCACCGCTACAGCCGTACCCAGGCGCTGGCCGACAAGTTCGCCCATGCCTTCAAGGACGTCGACGTCCTGCGCGTCATGGACGTCTTCTCCGCCGGCGAGATGCCCATCCCCGGCATCTCGGGCAAGACCATCTCGTCGGGCGTCGCCGCTGCCGGCGAGGTCGCCGACGTCGAGTACGTCCCCAACCGCCGCAAGCTCGTCGAGGAGCTAGTCGACCTCGTGCGTCCCGGCGACCTGCTGATCACCCAGGGCGCGGGCGACGTCACCCAGATTGGCCCGCTGTTCATCGAGGCCATGCGCGAGCGCGCGGCGAAGGAGTAGCCCACGTGAGCGTATTCAACGCCTACATGAGCCTCTCGGGCGCCACCGACGCCGACGTCCTGCGCGACGAGAAGCTCTCGCGGCGCACGTCGTATAGGATCGGAGGCCCCGCGCGCCTGCTGGTCCTCGTCCACAGCTACGCCGCCCTCGGCAAGGTCGTCGACGTCCTGGCCGAGGAGCACGTCGACTGGGTTATTCTGGGCAAGGGTTCCAATGTCCTGGCCTCCGACGCCGGCTACGAGGGCGCCGTCATCATCCTCGACGACGAGTTCGCGCGCGTGACCGTGGACGCCGAGCAGGGCACCGTCACCGCCGGAGCGGGCGCGCTTCTTTCCAAGGTGGTGGCCGACGCCGCGAAGGCCGAGCTCTCCGGGCTCGAGTTCTGCGTGGGCATCCCGGGCACCGTGGGCGGTGCCGTCTCGATGGACGCCGGAACGCGCCGCGAGTGGATCGGGCGCTGCGTGCGCGACCTTGTGGTGTACCGTCCCGGCGAGGGCCTGCACCGATACGAGGGCCACGAGATCGAGTGGGGCTACCGCTGCACCTCGATCCCCACGAGCGAGATCATCCTCGAGGCCACCTTGGCTCTAAAGAAGGGCGAGCGCGCCGCGATCTCCGCCGACATGGAGTCGCGCCTTGCGCGCCGGCGCCGCACCCAGCCCATGGGCAAGCCCACCTGCGGCTCCGTATTCCGCAACCCGACCGACGGCTCGGCGGGCAAGCTCGTCGAGGCCTGCGGCTGCAAGGGGCTCTCCTCCGGCCGTGCACAGATCTCGACCGAGCACGCGAACTTCATCGTGAACAACGGCGGCGCCTCCGCGGCCGACGTGCTCTCGCTCATCCAGCTCATGCACGACTCGGTGCTCGCAAACAGCGGGGTCGACCTCCGCTGCGAGGTCAAGCTCCTGGGATTCGGCGAGTAGGGAACCCATGGCTTACTCGTCAAAGAAGGGCACGCCCCGCAAGGGGACGGCGCGCTCTGCCTCCGCCCCCTCCGCGGCCCGCGCCCCCAAGGCGCCGCGCGCGCCGAGGGCCCAGCGCTCTCCGAGGGCCCCGCGCACACCGAAGGCGCCGCGCACGCCCGTGGCCCCGCGCACACCGAAGGCCCCCCGCGCGGCAAAGCCCGCGCTCCGGATGCCTGACCGTCGCTCTGCCGCTCCCAAGGCCCCCGCCACGGGCGCCGTCCCGGCGTTCCTTGGCCGCGCCGCCCAGCAGGCGGGCCGCGCCGCAACGACCCCCATGAGCGGCAGGGAACGCCGTGAGCAGCATCAGCGGACAGATCGCGTGAAGCTCATCGGCGGCGCCGTCGTGGCTGTGTGCGCCGTCGGCCTCGCCGTGCTCATCGCCTTCTTTGTGCTGAGGGATTCCGCGGTCTTCTCGGTGGACGACGTCGTGGTCGAGGGGTCGACGCACGTGAGCGAGTCCGACGTGCGCAACCTGTTCTCGCTCGAGGACGGGACCACCCTGCTCAACATCGACAAGGACCAGATCAACGAGCAGCTCAAGCGCGACCCGTGGGTGGCCTCCGTCGAGGTTGAGCGGCAGTTCCCCCACACCGTCAAGCTCACCGTGGTCGAGCAGCAGGTGGACATGCTCGTCGTCATGAACTCCGGCTCGCTCGGCTGGTACCTGGGCAGCTCGGGCTCCTGGATCGAGCCGACGAAGATCGAGGTCTCCGAGGGCCAGTCGGTCAACGACGCGGCGCTCGCCAAGGCGCGCGCCGAGGGCGTTGTGCTCGTGACGGGAGTCCCCGCCACCGTCAACCCGGCATCCGCCCAGCCGGCGACCGACGACGTCCTCAGCGCGGTCAAGTCCTTCCGCGAGGGATTCTCGAGCGAGTTCGCGGCGAAGATCGTGAGCTACGACGCCTCGAGCGCTGACGCCGTCTCGTGCGTGCTGGAGAGCGGCGTGCAGATCTCGCTGGGCGCCGCCACGAGCATCTCTTATAAGGAGCAGGTCGCCTCCGCGCTTCTGGAGAAGTACCCCGGCCAGATCACCTACATCAACGTGCGCCAGCCCGCGAGCGCCTCGGTGCGCAAGGTCGGGTCCGCCGACGTGACGCAGGGGACGGGCGCCGACGGCGGCTCGCCGCAGCAGGGGCAGCAGGGCTCGGGCGGCGATGACCCCGGCGACGGGGGCTCCGGCTCCGGCTCCGGCTCCGGCGCGAGCTCCACGGGCGACTCGGCCGAGCCTCAAGCGACCGGCGAGGACTCGGCGACGGCTGCGGACGGTGCGGGGCAGTAGAGGGCGACTCAAGGTTGGTCGAGGGTTTGGATCACTTCTCTTTGCATCGTTTACCTGCGCACTTCACGTTCTCTCCATGGCGGTTGACTCCAAAACCCCCGATGTGCAAAACTACCTCGCTTTGACCGAGGCCTAAGGTTTAACTCGAGGTTTAGGGTTTATCGCCTCTTCCAAGCATGCCAACAAGCGACCGCAAGGACACACGATGGCAAAGACGTCAGCTAAGGCCCGCAGGGCTTTTAAACAACCGGCTCGTCGCCCCGAAGGGCCCGCGGCCAAAGAGGAGGACACGATGATCAAGGACACGGACACCCTCAACAACTACCTCGCCGTCATCAAGGTCGTCGGCGTGGGCGGCGGCGGCAACAACGCCGTCAACCGCATGATCGAGGAGGGTATCCGCGGCGTCGAGTTCGTCGCCGTGAACACCGACGCCCAGGCGCTCGCCATCTCCGACGCCGACATCAAGGTCCACATCGGCTCCGACATCACCAAGGGCCTCGGCGCCGGCGCCAACCCTGAGGTCGGCAAGGAGGCCGCCGAGGACTCCCGCGACGAGATCAAGGCCGCCCTTGCGGGCGCCGACATGGTCTTCATCACCGCGGGCGAGGGCGGCGGCACCGGCACCGGCGCGGCGCCCGTCGTGGCGGACATCGCCAAGAACGACGTGGGCGCCCTCACCGTCGGCGTCGTCACCAAGCCCTTCACCTTCGAGGGGCGCAAGCGCTCCGGCTCCGCCGTCGAGGGCATCAAGAACCTCTCCGAGATGGTCGACACCCTGATCGTCATCCCGAACGACCGCCTGCTCGACCTCTCCGAGAAGAAGACCACCATGCTCGAGGCCTTCCGCATGGCCGACGACGTGCTGTGCCAGGGCACCCAGGGCATCACCGACCTCATCACGGTCCCGGGCCTCATCAACCTCGACTTCGCCGACGTCTGCACCATCATGAAGGCCTCCGGCACCGCGATGATGGGCATCGGCACCGCCTCCGGCGACAACCGCGCCACCGACGCCGCCTCCGAGGCCATCTCGAGCCGCCTGCTCGAGGGAACCATCGACGGCGCCACCCGCGTCCTTCTTTCCATCGCCGGCAACAAGGACCTCGGCATCCAGGAGATCAACGACGCCGCCGACCTCGTGGCCCAGAACGTCGATCCCGACGCCACCATCATCTTCGGCACCGTCGTCGACGAGTCCCTTGGCGACCAGGTGCGCGTGACCGTCATCGCCACCGGCTTCAACGACGCCAATGTCCAGCAGCCGCTGCCCACGATGACCATGCCGTCCAGCCGCCCGGCGGCCTCCCGCCCGGCCGCCCGCGCCGCTGCTCCCGCGCCTGCCCCCGCTCCTGCCCCCGCTCCGGCGCCCGCGCCCTCGATGCCGATCAACGTCAGCCGTCCCCAGACGAGCTCCAGCAACGAGTTCGACATTCCCGACTTCCTCAAGCGCAGCCGAATCTAGGTTGAGCCGTGGCTACTCTTTGCCGATATAGAGCAGAGAGCGGCGTGACCCTGCTCTCGGACGAGAAGCCCGAGGGCGGGGTCACGTTCGCATTCACCGAGCGCACCGGCGGCGTGAGCGCGGCGCCTTACGCCTCGCTCAACCTCGGGGACCGCTGCGGCGACGACCCCGCCGCCGTCGCCGAGAACCGACGCCGCGCGCTCTCCGCGATCGGCGCCGAGGCCTGTGCCGACGCCCTCGTCACTCCGCACCAGGTCCATGGGGACACCGTGGTCGTCGTGCGCGAGACGAACGGGCCTGCGCACGACGAGGCCGCCCGTCTCGCCGACGCCGGCGCGGACGCCGTGGTCTGCACGGCCCCCGACGTGCCCGTGCTTCTCTGCTTCGCAGACTGCGTCCCCGTCGTCATCTGCGCCCCCGGCGGCTTCGCCGTCGCGCACTCCGGTTGGCGCGGGACCATCGCGCGCATAGCCCAGAAGACCGCCGGCGTCCTCATGGACGAGACGGGCTGCTCGGCCTCCGACCTCCGCGCCTACGTCGGCCCCCGTATCGGCGGCGTTGACTACGAGGTCTCCGCAGAGATGGCGCGTGACTTTTCCGCCGAGTTCGGCGAGGGCGTGCTCGTGGGCGTCGCCGCCAGGCGCAAGCTCGACCTCGGCTACGCCGTCGCCTGCGCCTTGACCGACGCGGGCGTGACGAGGAACAACCTCGCCATGGCCTTGGGCTCCACCGCGAGCTCGACCGACCGGTTCTTCTCGTACCGGGCCGAGCACGGCGTCTGCGGGCGCCACGCGGCGCTCGCCGTCATGACGTCTTCCGGCGCCCCCGCCTGGGAGCGCCTGCCTTAACAAAGAAGGGAGGACGACGTGCCTTTTCCTAAGCTGGACATAGAGCTCGACGACGCCTACCAGGCGTTTTTGTCCGAGCGGCGCCTGGCCATCCGCGAGCGCGCGGCCGAGGCGGCCGCCCGCGCCGGGCGCGGCGCCTCCGACGTCGCGATGCTCGCCGTCTCCAAGTCGGTCGAGCCCGAGGCGACGCTTCTGGCCTGGCGCGCCGGCTGGCGCGCCTTCGCCGAGAACCGACCCCAGGAGCTCGCGCGCAAGCTCGAGTTCGCCGAGGGTACCCCCGAGATGGCCGGCGTGCGCTTCGACGCCATCGGCAACCTCCAGAAGAACAAGATCAACCAGGTCATCGGCAGGGTCGAGCTGCTCCACTCCGTGAGCTCGCTAGAACTCGCCGAGGCGGTGTCCAAGCGCTGCTGCGCCCGCGGCATCGTTCAGCCTGCCTTGGTGGAGGTCAACGTCTTGCGTGAGCAGAGCAAGTCGGGCTTCTCGCCGCAGGAGGCCCGCGAGGCCGCCGAGGCGCTCGCGGCGCTGCCGGGCATCCGCCTGGAGGGCCTCATGGCCATGGCGCCGCGAGACGACGCCGACGCTGCGCGCAGGACGTTTTCGGGCGCCCGCGAGCTCGCGGGCGAGCTGCGCGACCGCACGGGGCTTGCCCTCGGTGTGCTCTCGTGCGGTATGAGCGACGACTTTGCGATCGCCATCGAGGAGGGCTCGACGCTCGTGCGCCTGGGCCGTGTCGCGTTCGACCCCGCATACGAGCTCTCGTAGGCGGGACGCTATACGTTACGTAAGCAGAGCGTCGCTTCCCGCGGCGCCGCGTGAAAGAGGGAAGACCATGGGCTTTCTCGATTCTCTGAGGGACCGCTTCGCCGGCAACGCGGGCGATGACGACGACTACTACGAGGACGACTACTACGAGGACGACTCGGCCGGCTACGCCCCCGAGTCCCGCCGCCGCGACACCGGCAGCGCCACGCGCCTGCTCGGCAACACCCCGCGCCCCGAGGCCGAGAGCGTCTCGGTCTACACCCGCTCCGGCCGCCCCGTGGGGGCGCAGGTGCCCGCAAGCATCCCCTCGCCGGCGCGCGGCGGCTACGACACCCAGGAGACGAGCGCCATCCCCCGCGGCGGTTGCGCGGCCCCTGCGGCCCCCGCGCCCGCCCCTGAGTTCGGCGGCGCCGCCCGCCGCATAGTGGGCTCCGGCCAGCTGCCGCCCTACGTCCTGCGCCCCGTCTCCTACGACGACGTGCAGACGGTAGTGCGCCGCGTGCGCACCAACCAGCCCGTCGTGCTCGTGTTCCGAAACACGAACATCGAGGTCGCCAAGCGCATTCTCGACTTCAGCTTCGGTTTCTCTATGGGCATCGAGGGCGAGGTCTCCGAGCTTGGGGACCGCTGCTTCGCCGTGCTCCCGCAGGGCGTCCAGCTAACCGCTACCGATATCAACAAGCTCGTCGCCGACGGCGACCTCGAGCGTTAAGGAGGGCTCCTACCTTTGGCTAGAAGCGACCTTTTCATCGGCATCATCGGCGCTGGCTCCATGGGCGGCGCGATCGCGTCGGGCCTCGTGGAGGCGGGCGCCTGGGACGCAGCGTCCATCCTCGTGGCGGGCCACGACGGCCACGGCTGCGCGCCGCTGGCCGAGCGCGGGATCCGCACCTTCGACAACTCCGCCGACATGCTGGCCTGCGGCCCCGACGCCGTCGTGCTCGCGGTGAAGCCCCAGGTGCTGCCCGGCGTCATGGCCGAGTGCGCCGAGGCGCTCGCCGGTAGGCTCGTGGTCTCCATCGCCGCCGGCGTGCCCATCTCCGCCATCGAGGCGGCGCTGCCCGGCGCCCGCGTGGTGCGCGTGATGCCCAACCTCTGCGTTCAGGTGCTCTCGGGCGCCTCCGCCGTCGCCGGCGGCCCGAGCGCGACCAAGCAGGACGTCGACCTCGCCGTCGAGATCTTCGGCGCCCTCGGCCGCGCGGCCGTCATGCGCGAGGACCAGCTCGAGGTGGAGGGCGCCGTCGTCGGCACCGCCCCCGCGTACTTCTCGGTGTTCGTCGACACGCTGACGCGCGCCGCCGTCAAGGCCGGCATGCCGTCTTCCGCCGCGCGCGAGCTGCTTTTGGCCACCATGCAGGGCTGCGCCGAGCAGCTCCTGGCTTCCGGCGAGCACCCGCGCGCCTACGCCGAGAAGGTCACGAGCCCCGGCGGCACCACCGCCTGCGGCCTCTACGAGCTCGAGCCCATGCTCTTTGAGGGTTCCTTCGCCGCCGTCGACGCCGCGCTGGCTCGCTCCGCCGAGCTCGCGGCGGGCAAGTAGGGCAGAGCGATGAGCATCTACGGGATCGCGACGCTCATAGCTCGCCTCTTCAACGTCTACGAGTTCCTCATCGTGCTGTGGTGCCTCATGAGCTGGGTTCCGCGCGGTATAGGACGCGGCACGGTGGACGACTTCCGCGACGCGCTCGGCATGCTCGTGGAGCCGTACCTGGGCTTCTTCCAGCGCTTTATTCCGCCCTTCGGCGGCATTGACTTTTCGCCGATTGTCGCTATATTCGCGCTCAGCATCATTGAACGGCTCGTTTTTACTATTATTCTGTAACTGTATGAGGCGCCCGCACGGCGCTTAACGACGAAAGGGATCCAGAATGGCAATCACACCAGCAGACATCGAGCAGCAGACCTTCTCTCCCTCCAAGCACGGCTACGACACCGAGGAGGTCGACGCCTTCCTCGAGCAGCTCTCCGCCGAGGTCGACGCGATGCTCCAGAAGATCGCCGACCTTAAGGGCCGCCTGAACAACACCGAGCAGCAGCTCGCCGCCTCCCAGGCCGAGGTCGCCAGCCTCGAGGAGCGCGTGGCCAACGCCGCCGCCCCCGCCGCCACCGTCATCGCCCCCGCGCCCGCCCCCGCGCCCGCTCCCGAGCCCACCGGCCTTGCTGCCTCCGAGCGCCAGATCTCCCAGGTGCTCATCGTGGCCCAGCAGTCCGCCGACAAGCTCGTCGAGGACGCCCGGGCCAACGCCGAGAGCATCCGCAACGACGCCGACCAGAAGGCCCGCGAGGTCATTCGCCAGGCCCTTGCCGAGAAACAGAACGAGCTCGACGAGATCGACCGCCTCAAGGCCTCCCGCGAGGAGTTCCGCACCGAGTACAAGAAGCTCCTGCAGCACTTCATGGACGACGCCGAGAGCGTCTTCCCGGCGCAGGGCCTCGGCACGAGCCTCTCGGGCTCCAAGGGCACCACGCACACCGACGCGGCCCCCGCGCCCGTCGTGACGCCTGCCCCGGCTCCCGCTTCTGACCCGGCTCCCGCCCCCGCGCAGGGCACCGTCTCTGGCTTCGGCGACTTCGGCGACCTCGACTAGGTTAGCCGTGCGTCGACTGCCGTCTGCTTCGACCAATGGGGACAGGCATGCGAATGCCTGTCCCTTTTTTGTTCGCGGGCGACCGGCGCTTCCTTGCGGCTGCGCCGGCGGAAAGGATGACCCATGAAGATCCTCGTGACCGGCTTCGAGCCGTTTGGCGGCGAGAAGGTCAACCCGTCCTTTGAGGCGGTGCGCCGGCTTTCGCCGAGGATAGGCGGCGCGGATATCGCCCGCGCCCAGATTCCCGTCGTGTTCCGCAAGGGACCCGCCGCGGTCGAGGCCGCCATCGAGGCCGAGCGCCCCGACATGGTGCTGTGCGTCGGCCAGGCCGGCGGCCGCGCGCAGATAACGCCTGAGTTTGTGGGCATCAACTACGCGAACTTCCGCGCCCCCGACAACGAGGGCAACCAGCCGCTCTCGCAAAGGCTGGTGGAGGACGGCCCCGACGCGCACTTCTCGACGCTTCCCGTGCAGGCGATGGCCGACGCGGCGCGCTCGGCGGGGATTCCCGCGTCGGTGAGCTACACCGCTGGCACCTTCTGCTGCAACGAGGTTCTCTATTGCCTCCTGGATACGCTCGAGCGGCGTCATCCCGGCGTTCGGGGCGGGTTCGTGCACGTCCCCTACCTCGACTCTCAGGCGGCTCGCCTCGGGTCCCAGGTGCCGTCTATGAGCCTCGAGCGGATTTGCGAGGGGCTCGCGGCCATGATTGCGGCGATGGCCGCGCACGAGGGCGCTGACGCCGTCTCGGCGGCCTCGGGACGCGAGTTCTAACTCGGTGTCGTAACAAAAAGGGCCTTGAGACCGGAACCGATCCGGCGGTCTCAAGGCCCTTCTTTGCGTGTTCGGCAAGCGGCGCGCCTAGCTCAGGTGGTGCTCCGGGACGACGCAGAAGACCTCGCAGGGCTCGGTCTCGCTGGCGTTGAACATCGCGTGGCCGTGGCCCTCGGGGCAGTAGTGCGCATTGCCGGCGGTCACGACCTCGTCGACGCCGTCATAGTTGAAGCGTGCGGCGCCCGAGATCACGTAGATGATCTCGGCGTTCTTCTCGTGAAGGTGGTAGCCGGACGAGCAGCCGGGCTCGACGCGGCCGCGGATGATCTTGCACTTGCCGTCGTCGTGTATCTTTGCGTCGAAGTGGCCCTCGCCGCCCTTGAAGTTGGGGATGCCGACGAAGTCCTCGTGCTCGAAATCGATGACCATGATCTTTCCTTCCTACAAAGAAGTGCTGTCGGCGAGGGGTGCGCGCGGGTGCCTTGGCCCCTTGCCGGTGTTAGCTGCTAAAGCGCGAGAGTGCGGGCGCGGTCGATGCGCGCGAGGCAGTCGTCGCGGCCGATGAGGGCCATGGTCTCGCCGAGCGGCGGGGAGACCATGTTGCCGCACTCAGCCACGCGCACGGCCTGGAAGACCACGCGCTTCTTGAGGCCGAGGGCCTCGGGCAAAGGCTCGAGGGCGGCGTCGATGGCCTAGATCGGA
>ERZ506425.371-NODE-371-length-15981-cov-23.6589_pt1 | contig 15981 bp, 19 predicted proteins | sample MGYA00513667_ERZ506425 | MGnify/ENA metagenome assembly ERZ506425
TCACGGCGATGCCGGTGTCGCCGAGCATGGTCTCCGGGCGGGTGGTGGCCACGGTGAGCAGGTCGAACTCCGTGACGTCATAGGGCCTCTCCCCCGCCGCGCTGCGACGCGCGTTCACACGCTCGCCCGCCGTGACGGCGGCGGTCATGCCGCGCGCGAAGCTCTTCTCGCTCACTGGGCGACCCATGACCTCCATGCGCTCGGTGAGGCACACGAGTTCGGGCGAGGTGTAGAGGGCGGTGCGCTTGCCCTCGCCCATGAGGATCGCGGCGGTGTAGCGCGAGGTCGAGGTCTTGCCGTTGGTGCCGGCGATCTGGACGCTCTCGAAGTGGTCATCCGGGTTCCCAAGCTCGGCGAGCATTTCCTCGACGGTCTCGAGCAGGGGCTGGATTCCAAACTTCTTGGTGGAGCGGAGCCTCTCCATCGCCACGTCGTACGTGTAGGAGGGAATCTCGAACGGAATCTGATACATGGTTGCGAATCTCATCAGGATGACTGTGACGTCTGACCGCTGCGCCCGCACGGCAAAGCGGGTCTCGAAGGCTGACGGAAACGCCGGGCGCGCGGCGTCTCGCGCAGGTACCTGGCCTACTCGTCGCGCCCGCAGACGAACCAGTAGCCAAGGGCTACGAACACGGCTCCTCCCACGATGCTACCCAGCGTGGCGGCGGAGATGTTGGCGAGCACGCCGGCCGCGGTGAGGGCGGAGACGTCCGCGCCCGCGGCGGCATAGCCCAGGGCGTTCGCCACGAGGCCCATGGACAGGAAGAACATGTTGGCGACGCAGTGCTCGAACCCGCACGCGACGAAGCACATAACGGGCAGGATCGCGACGGCCAGCTTGTCCACGACGGTCTTGCCCCCGAACCCCATCCACACGGCGAGGCACACGAGGACGTTGCACAGGATGCCGCGAAAGAACGCGACCCTCCAGGAGAGGCCAGCCTTGCCCGCGGCGACGGCCACCAGGGTCTCCCCCGCGCCACCGCCCGCCATGTCGGCAAAGCCCGCACCCACGAGCAGGGCGACGAGCAGAAGCGCGCCTGCGAGGTTGCCCACATAGACGACAAGCCAGCTCTTCGCGAGGTCTCCCCAGGCATAGCGGCCGTGCATGCGGCCGATGAGCATGAGAGAGTTGCCCGTGAAGAGCTCGGCGCCCGCCACGAGGACGAGGAAGAGACCGAGCGAGAAGGACAGGCCGCCGAGGAGCGAGGACGCCGCGAGGGTGAGCGTCGCGTCGGACTTCACGAGCGTCATGAACATGGCGCCAACTCCGACGAAGAACCCTGCCATCACGGCGAGGACGAACGACTTCGCAGGACTCATGCCGACTTTGGCAGACCCCACTTCCGCGGCCTTCGTCTCAATTTGCTGGGGCGTGAGAGCCGTGGGATCCGGAAACGCGGTGTTGTCCTGCACCCTGGCCCCTCCTTTCCTGGTCCATTCGGCAGGGATGGGACCAGAGCGGCGCTACCTGCCAAGGAGGCGAAGGGCCTCCTCGCGAGTCTTGTTGTCTGTCTTGAGCGTGCCTCGGACGGCACTCGTGACGGTCATGGCACCGGCCGCGCGGATGCCGCGCATCGTCATGCAGGTGTGCTCCGCCTCGATGACGACCATGACGCCCTTGGGATCGAGCTCAGCCATCATAGCATCAGCGACCTGGCCGGTAAGACGCTCCTGAAGCTGGGGACGGGCGGCGAAGCCCGCCACACAGCGGGCGTTCTTCGAGAGGCCCGTGATCCGGCCGTCGCGCGGGATGTAGGCGACGTGGGCACGGCCGATGAACGGCAGGATGTGATGCTCGCACATGGAGTGGAACGGGATGTCGCTCACGACGACGAGCTCCTCGTTGTCCTCCTCGTGGAGCTGCTTGCTCAGGTGACGAGCCGGGTCGTCGGCCAGGCCCGAGAAGAGCTCCTCGCAGGCGCGGGCGACGCGGTCCGGCGTGCCCACGAGGCCCGGGCGGTCCGGGTCCTTGCCGATGCCGACGAGCAGCTCGCGGACGGCGGCCTCGATGCGCGGGCGGTCCACGCCGGCGGCCAGGGCCGCGGGCGCGTCCTGGGCGGGCGCCGCGGCAGCGTCGGGCGCAAGCTCGGCGCCTGTCTGGTTTCGAAGGTCTTCGGTCATGCTATTCCCCCTCCGCGCGGGCGGCGGCACGCTCAGCCGCCTGCACCACATGCGTCATAAGTACGGCGGTGGTGAGCGATCCCACCCCGCCAGGAACGGGCGTCACGGCGCCCGCTATGGGCTCCACGACGTCGAAGTCGACGTCGCCGACGAGCCTGCCGGCGCCCTCGTCCCAGTTGATGCCCACGTCGATGACCACCTGGCCGGGACGCACGCAGTCCGCGCCCACCATGCGCGCCCGCCCGCAGGCGACGACGAGCACGCCCGCCTCGCGACAAGCCCGTGCGAGGTCACGGGTCTTGGAGTGGCACATGGTCACGGTGGCGTTCGCGGCCTGGAGCATCATCGCGACGGGCCTACCGACCACGAGCGAGCGGCCCACCACGGTCACGCGAGCCCCCTCGAGCGGCACGCCGGCGGCGTCCAGCAGGTGCATGACCGCGCCCGCCGTGCACGGGGCGTAACCCTCGCCCGAGCCAGCGAACACGCCGGCGAGCGATGCCGAGGTGAGGCAGTCGACGTCCTTCTCGGGAGCGATGGCCTCGCAGGCGGCCGCCTCTTCGAGCGAGGCGGGCAGGGTGCGAAACATCAGGATGCCGTGGACCGCGGGGTCCGCGTTGGCGGAGGCGACGGCAGCCATGAGCTCGCCTTGCGAGCAGGTGGCGTCGAGGACGACCTTACGCACGTCAACGCCGGCGGACGCGGCGCGCTTGAGCAGGCCTCGCTCGCAGGAGAGGTCGTCGGCGCGCTCGCCCACGCGAATCAGGCAGAGCGTCGGCACCACGCCGCGCGCGGAGAGCGCAGCCGAGCGGGAGGCGGCCTCCTCCGTAAGCCTCACCGCGACGGGCGCGCCCTTGAGAAGCTCGGCCATGCTAGTCCCTCCCCCTCACCGCGCGAGCGGCGGCGTCGGCCAGGGCGTCCGCGCGGGGAAGCCAGCGTTCGAGCAGCTGCTCGCACTCCTCCTCGAGCTCGCAGGCGCGCTCGCGGTCGGCCATGGCGGTGGTGTTTGCGTAGAGCGTGAGGCTCGCGCTCATGAGGGCGGCGCGGCAGAGCTGGGCCCCACACGCCACGTCCGAGATGAGCAGGCGCGAGACGTGGTCGCCGAGCTCCTCGAGGAGCGCCAGCGAGCGGGCGCAGGCCACCATGATGCGATACGGCGGGAGCGCCGCCTCGTGCAACGCCGCCTCGACGGCCTCGGCGCGGCGCGGGTCATCGCGACCGATCGCAAAGGCGGACGAGACCGCCGCATACGCGCGGGCGTCCTCGTCCATCAGGACGAGGAGCTCGTAGCGGATGCGGTCGGTCGCGGCGATGGTGTGGCGGATGCTCTCGTCATGCGCGGCGTAGACGGGCTTGCCCTCGGTGAAGCGGCAGACCATCGTACAGAGCGCCGTTCCCAGCGCCCCCACGTAGGCGGAGGCCGCGCCGCCACCCGGGACGGGTTCCCGGGCGGCCAGGTGCTCGGAGAACTCCGCGCAGGTCTTCTCGGTCATAGAAACACTCATGAACTGGGGTGACTCCCTAGAACAGGCCGGTGATGCGGCCATCCTCATCGACGTCGATGCCCTCCGCGACGGGACGCTTGGGCAGGCCCGGCATCGTCATGATGTCGCCCGTGAGCGCGACGACGAAGCCGGCGCCGGCGGAGACCTTCACCGAGCGGACCGTGATGCGGAAGCCCTCGGGAGCGCCCAGCTTCTTGGCGTCGTCAGAGAAGGAGTACTGCGTCTTGGCCATGCAGACGGGCATGTTCGTGAAGCCCTGCTCCTCGAGCTGGGCGCTCTGCTTGGAAGCGGCGGGCGTGAAGTCGACGCCGTCGGTATAGAGGGCGCGCAGAACAGCACGGTCTTAGTGCCCAGCCCCTCCGGGTCTAGATACTCCTCAGCCAGGCGAAGAGACATAAGGGTCTTGCCCGTGCCGCAAGCCATAATCGCCTTGCAGCAATCGTTATTCTCGAAGGCTTGCTCAATCTTGGTGACCGCCTCCTCCTGGTGCGGGCGCAGGTCATACGTCACGCGCTCGGATGCGGGGGTACCATCGATGAACGGCGTCCAGTCGAGGTTGGAGACAGCCATCTTCTGGGTGTCCACAAAGACGGCGCCCGACTTCTCGAGTTGCTGTTCGAGGTGCTTGCCGGCTCTCGCCGCAGAGGTCATGATCATGAGCTCTGCGATGTCATCGTCATAGGCCGCGCGGGCGAAAAACGAGTCGCAAACGCCCTTGGGCAGGTCCTTGGACGCGTCATAGCACTTGCACTGGATGGCACACCAAAAGCCACCAATCTCAGTCTGAGCGACGAGATCTATGCCCGTATCCTGAGCGTCGTGGATGGGACAGTCACTCCAGCCGAAAGCCTGCTCGAGCGTTCCCACGCGAGAGAAGTAGCCGGCCCAGAACGGATCGTTTCGCAGATACCAGACGCAGGCAGCCTCGTACTTGGTGCCCTTCTCCTTCTCGGTAAGGCTCCCGTTGACTATGGGGTCGAGCGCGTCATAGACGGACTTCATGCGTTGTCTCCTTTGCCGGTGCGCAGATGTCTCCATTTTATGGGTACAGCGGACAAAAACACGACTCGAATCGCACTTGACCATCGTACGCAACCTTGTCTAGAATTACCGTTAGTTGGTAATCGTTACCATGTAGGAATTGAAGGAGAGAGCAGATATGAGTTCAATCGTGGGAAGGAGGCTGGCGGCCCTGCTTTCCGAGCGCGGGATGAGCCAGAAGCAGCTCGCCGAGGCGACGAACCTCACGCCAGCCGCAGTGAGCAGGTACGTCAGCGGAGCGCGGGAGCCGCGCGCGATAACGATTGCCGCAATGGCGAAGGCACTTGGCGTCACGCCGGCGGATATCACCGGCGACGAGGTTGAAAGGGAGACGGACGAGGCTATCAAGCTCATCGCCCGCAACGCCCACGCACTCACCAAAGAGCAGAAGGCGGAGCTCATCGCCGCCTTGGTCCAGGACTAGGGGGACGCTTGGTTTCACGCGAACGCCAGATCGAGATTGAAGTCGAGATCGTCGAGATGCTCAAGGACTACGGTCACGCGATGTACCCGATGAGCATCGGCAAGGTCGCAGAGGCACTGGGCATCGACATCGTTCCGTATTCCTCCCTCGATGAGGGGGAGAGAAGGCTGGCTCTTGCCGCGTCCGGGGACGCATTCAGCATACACAACGCCGACTTTACGATTGCGAAGATAGTCGTCAACGACATGACCGGGTCCTACTACAACCGATCGAGGTTCTCTGGCGCGCACGAGGTCGGCCACATCCATCTGGAGCACACGGAGGACACGCCGAACCGCGAGACGGAGGCCGACTACTACGCCGGATATCTCCTCGCACCCCACCCGCTCATCCTCACCATACCAAAGGGGGGCATCGATCGCCGACAGGTTCGGCATCAGCCAGCCGTGCGCAGACTTCGCGTACGACCAGGCACAAAACCGGCTCAGAGAGGGCGGTGCCTGGAGGCCCCATGAGAAGTGGCTCATCGAGAACGCGACGTGGAGGGGAGGTGGTCTCATTGGACGGCCTTAGATAAAAAAGCCGCCGGAGCGCCAACTCCAACGGCTATCGGCTGGCGTGCGGATGCACACCTTGTAGCAAAGAACAGTATCTCACGCCAGCCCTTTCTTGTCATCAGATTGCCGAGAATCGGCAGAAGGGGACTGGTCGAGAACCATGTCAATCGATTTGCGCCAAAAAACTCATTGCTGCCAGGGGACACTGCCGGGCATTCCGCCCGAGAACCGCAGACAGCGCGGATCAAACCGCGACGTGGCCCATGCCTACATGACAAAGGGGGTGATCATCGACCAGACAAACGGCATGCCCGTCATGTGGCCCGAGTCGAACGTCCCGACCGGAATGGTACCGTTCAGCGTAGCCATGGGACAAAAGAACCCTGACTACTCCTGCCACGTCCACTTCTTCGAGAACGACGACGTGATAGAAAGGTTCTGGAACAACCCCTGGCGCTACCTCGAGAGGCTCAGCCGCTTCGCGGGCGTCGTGGCGACCGACTACAGTACCGGGCCGAGTATGCCAGACCCCGTCAGGCGATACAACGTCTACCGAAACCAACTGACCGGAGCCTGGATGCAGTCCCTCGGGATAGCAGCGCTGTGCAACGTTCGCTGCCCCGCCTTCGGCCACGACTACTTTCTGGCAGGCGTGCCCCGGCACAGCCTCATATGCGTCGGCGAAGTAGGCTGCGTCAAGAACCGATACGACCGCAACCGCTTCGAAGGCGGCATCGTCAGAGTGGTTCAGGAGCTCTAGCCTACGGGAATCGTGGTCGTCGGAGGCGACTCGTACGGAGTCTTCGATTACGCAAGGGACTGCGAAATCCCGCTCTACTTCTTCAGGGGAAAGGCGGCGCAGGCCCACGCGCGTGTTGCCCATGTGTGAGAAGGGAGGTATGGGAGGCTTCGGGGGCCAGACGGGAAACCGGATGCCCTCCAACAAGGCGCAGATGGCGCACATCTTCGCCGACAGACCCGGACACCTGCCCGACACGCCCCGCAACCGGCAGACCATCGTCGAGCTAATCAATGACCCTGCCAACAGAGTCGGAATCGATGGAAACGGTAAGACTTGGTACTCGACGATTCAGCCCGACGGCTCCCAACTGTGGGCAAGCGTCTGGGGCGGCGCCCTTTCGGACGCGGGAAAGAACGACATGCCCCGGGAATGGAACGACGAGACGGGCTTCAACAGGAACCCGTTCCGAAGGAAGAGGAGGAGCTGACATGGAAGTCGCAGCTCATGACGCCTTCATGGCGATGTACTACGCACTCGAGGCGGCGACCGATGAGTACACTGACCCAGGCCTGAAGACCCTTGTGGAGGACGCCGACCCCTTCGTCTGGAAGGACCGTCTCTCTGCCGACCCAGCAGTCTGGGCCGAGTTCTCGAAGGACTTCTCCGAGTACTACGGGGAAGGGGGCGTCTCGCCGGAGGAGGCCCGCTCCTTCTGCCGGCACTGGCTTGCCAGGCAGGGGCAAAAGCACGAGTTCTACCAAGCCCCCCTCGTCGAGGCTTTCGACTCAGTAGCCACGCCACAAGACTGGGAAGCCGTACTCGCAGAGCTCTAGAGCATCGAAGGCCGGCAGGCCCTCGCAACGCCATGGCATTCAATTCCGGCCATCGCTCGCCGCCCCGACATGAACCTTCTCGGCGACCTCAAGATTAAAATCAAAATGCCATACGGCGCGCCAGAAGAAGGGCCCGACTCCGAAGCCTATCCGGAGGCGGGCCCTTGGTCAAAACTAGCCATTTCGCGTTTCGATGGCGACGTCGCTACTCCGCGAGCAGCTCCGCGATAGCAGCCTCGTCGGCCTCGGTGGCCTGGACGGCGGGGTCGAAGATCTTCGTGGAGATGGGAAGGCCCTTGACCTTCACGGCAGCCTTGATGGCAGAGACGAACAGGTCGCAGACGTCATAGACGGCCATGAGCTTGGAGATGCGCTCGGCGCACGAGACGGCCGTGGCATAGTCGCCGGCCTGGTAGGCGGCGTGCATCTTGGCGAACGTCTCGGGCTCCACGTTCGTGAGGCCGCACAGCACGCCGTTGCCGCCGCTCACGCGGTTGACCAGATAGTACTCGTCAAAGCCGGAGAACACGGTGAACTCGGGGTTCACGGCACGCGCGGCGCGAATGACCTTGCGCGTGTGGCTGATCGTGTCCACGGTGTCCTTGATGCCGCAGATGTTGGCGTGCTTGGCAGCGAGGGAGGCAACGAGCTCGGGCGTGAGGTCGGTGCCGGTACGCGCCGGGAAGTTGTAGAGAATGACCGGGAGCTTCGTGGCCTCGGCGATGCCACCGAAGTAGTGCTCGGCGGTAGGCGCGCTCGGGCCAAAGTAGTACGGGGACACCGCGAGCACCGCGTCGGCGCCAGCCTTCTCGGCATAGCGGGTGAGCTCCAGGACGTTGGCGTAGTTCGTGTCGCCAACACCAATGAAGACCTTCATGCGATCGCCCACACGCTTCACGGCAAAGTCGCAAGCGGCCTTCTTATCCTCGAGCGAGACGCTGTAGAACTCGCCAATGCTACCAAAGAGCAGAACGCCGTTGAGACCGGCGTCGGCAAGGTGGTCGAGATGCTTGCCCCACAGACCGAAATCGATGTTGCCCTCATCATCAGTAATGGTGATGGACGGACAGAAAATGCCCTCGAACATGTCACTACCCTTCCCATTCTAGGGACGGAGGCTACCTCCGCTCTCCCCTATCCTTATATCCAAGACAGCCACGTGGGACCGGACGCGCGAGGCGCCGGTCCCACGGACATTTACCAGATCTGACCAGGTAAGCTAGTCAATCTTCTCGTTCTCGTAGACGACGCCCTTCTGCAGGATGACATTAGCATACTGGGCACGCTCGCTCGTAGCGATCACGACGTAGGCCTTCTTGGCCTCGTCGTAGAACGGGAAGCGGTCGATGGTGCCGATGACGTCGGCGCCGCGGTCGTCGACCTCGGAGACGAGCTGCTTGTACGTGTCCCAGATCGGGGTCTCGCAGTCGTCCCCCGGCACGACGTCCATGAGCGTGACGGGCTTCTCGACGTACTGGTCAAGCGGGACGAGCTTGAGGATGGCCTTGAGAACCTCGGGCACGCCGTGGCCATCGCAGCGGACGAGCTTGCAGTCCTTGGCGATGGAGGCTGCCGGGAAATTGCCGTCGGCAATCACGAGCGTGTCACCGTGTCCCATCTCGCACAGAATCGAGAGAAGCTCTGGCGGCAGAACCGGAGAAATACCCTTAAGCATGATGTGCTCCCTCTTTAAAACGGATGGATAGAAAGGCCCGCGCGTCATGCAGACGCGCGGGTCAGGAAACGGCGCTAGAACTTGAGACCGTACGCACGCACGGCGTTGTTCATGAAGAAGTCCTCGTCGTCGCCAAAGGCGTCACGCAGCGTCTGGAAGTGCTCGTCGAAGGAGCTGTAGAGCTTCACGACGGGCCAGTTGGACGCATACAGGAGCTTCTTGGGATCGAACGTGTCGCGCGTGAACTTGAGCAGCTCGGAGACGAACTGCTTGTCGGCCGTGGGGAAGCCAGAGACCTTCACGTAGAGGTTCGGCAGGGTCGCGAACTTCTTCATGACCGCGCACCAATCCGGCGTGAGCGCCTCGACGTTGCCGAGGTGGTTCAGGATGACGGTCTCCTCAGGCGCCTGGGCAAATGCCTCGTAGGCGTCCTCGAGCTCGTTCACGCGGTTGCAGGACTCAAACGGCAGGCCCTTGGCGGCCAGCGTGTGAAGGCCCTCGACGAAGCTGGGCTCGAGGCAACGACCCTTGGGCTCGGAGTCGATGTGGAGCGGCTCGCGGATGCCGGCGGCAAACGCGGGGATGCGCATCCACGGAGAGACGTCGCTGCGAAGCATGCAGGCTAGCATCTTGGGGTGGGCCGCCTTGAGGTCGTAGGCAATCTTGTCCTCGGCCTCGTGGTCGGCGCAGTCAACCTCGACGTACACGCCGCCGACGAACTCGACGCCGGCCTGGCGGGCGTACTCGGCCTCGAGGTCCTCCACCTTGTAGGTGTGCGTGATGGTGCCGTCGGTGCCGTCGAGCCAGGGAAGGCTCTGCGTATCGAGGTTCCACACGTGGAAGTGAGAATCGACAACCTTGAGATCGGACATGATGGTTACTCCTCCCCAAAGCCAATCTTGGAGCCGGCGAAGCCGTACCAGGCGCAGAAGACCAGGCAGGGAACGGCGACGAGCATGGCGACAGACAGGCCGCAGGCATCGCCGATGGCACTGACGATAACCGGGATGATGGCGCCGCCCACGATCGACATCGTGATGATGGACGAGCCGGTCTTGGTCTCGTTGCCGCTCATGCCGCGCAGCGACAGCGAGAAGATCGTCGGGTAGCCGATGGACATGAACAGGTAGGCCACGACAAAGGCAGCGACGGACACGACACCAAGGTCCAGGAACACGAGGAAGAAGCAGACGGCGGCACCCGTCATGTAGATGCCGAGCAGCTTGCCCGGGTCCTTCTTGGCCAGAAGCGGCGTAGAGCCGAAGCGACCGATGGTGAACAGAAGCGACAGGGCGCTCACGAGGCCCGTTGCGAGGCTCATCTCAAGGCCGGCGACCTTCGTAGCGTACGTGGCGAACAGGGAGAAGCCAACCGTCTGGATGCCCACGTAGAAGAACTCGGCGACGACGCCAAGCTTGAAGTAGGGCTTCTTGAGGGCACCGCCCTTGGCGGCCTTCTCGGAGCCGGCCCCCTCGACGTCGTTCGGCGGCGTGGGGAGCTTCACGAAGACGAACACGGCGAGCATGATGGCGAGCACGATGGCTATCACGATATAGATGCCACGGGTGCTGCCCAGGAAGGCCGTCTTGGCCTCGGCGAAGCCGGGCTGGCCGGCGGCGACCGTCGTGCTCAGGATCTGGGCCATGATGAGCGGGCCCACGATGGAACCGACGCCGTTGAACGACTGGGCGAGGTTGAGTCGCATGGACTCGTGCTTCTCGTCACCGAGCTTGGTGATGTAGGGGTTGCAGTTGGCCTCGAGCGTGGTGGCGCCAGCGGCAACGACGAACGTGGAGACCAGGAACAGGGCGAACGAGGCGGCGTTCGTGGCGGGCACCGTGATGATGGAGCCAATCACGAACAGGGCGAGGCCGGCGATGACGCCACCCTTGTAGCCGAACTTCTTGGCGATGGCGCCAGCCGGGATGGCCATGACGAAGTAGGCGCCGTAGTAGGCAACCTGCATGAGCGACGTCTGGGTGGTCGTCAGCTCAAGGTAGTTGGCGATCGGGGCGTTCAGCGAGCTGACCAGGTTCATGGCCAGGCCCCAGACGAAGAACAGCGAGGTCACGAGAACGATGGCGATGGTAGCCGCAGCGCCCTTGGTGCTCGCCTTCTTGGCGGAATCAGACATGCGTTAAATCCTCTTTCCAGGCCAGAGCTAGTCGAGGGCGCGATCGAGGTTGACGTAGCCGCCGTCGACGCTGCACCACTGGCCGGTGGTGTGGCTGGAGCGGTCAGAGAGCAGGAAGCACGCGGTGTCGGCGATCTCCTCGGTGGAGGTCATACGGTGCTCCAGCGGGATGCGGTCCGTGATGAGGGACAGGCGCTTCTGCTGGGCCTCCTCGTCACCGAAGGTCTTGATCCAGTTGGCGTACAGCGGCGTCCAGGCCTCGGCGACGACGATGGCGTTGACACGCACGGAGTCGTGGACGAGAGCGGCGGCCCACTCACGGGTGAGGCCGAGGATGGCGCCCTTGGCGGCGGCGTAGGCCGACGTCTTGCCCTGGCCGGTGAGGGCAACCTTGGAGGCGATGTTCACGATGGAGCCCTTGGACTCCTTGAGGTACGGGCAGGTCTCGTGGACGAGCTCGAAGTAGTGCGTGAGGTTGCCGTGGATGGACTTCTCGAAGTCCTGCCAGCTCGTGGTCTCGAGCTCGAGGTTGTCGTTGCGGCCGGCGTTGTTCACGACGCCGTCGATGTGGCCGTACTTCTTGTAGACCTCCTCGACGATAGGCTTGATGGCGTCGGTGTCATTGAGGTCGATGTAGTACATCTCGAACGTCTTGGTGATCTCGGAGATCTCGGCACGGAACTCGTCCTCGACACCGTCCTTGCGGTTCAGGACCACGGGGATAGCGCCCTCGCGAGCGAGCTGCAGCGCGATGCCCTTACCGATGCCCTTGAAGCCACCAGTGACGAAAACGACCTTGCCCTCGAGATGAAGATCCATGATACTCTCCTTCTGGTTGTTCCGGGTATTTCTTCCCCGGTACTTGTCTTGACGCAGCTATTGGGGGACTGCGCCGTATGTATCACGCGGTTTGACCCGCGGTGATGCCTAGTGTTTGCGACGGCGACGCCTTCGGCGGTAACTGGCGCCCCGGGACTGCTTGGTGTGACCCGCTCGCAAAGGCAGCCAGAGCGAATCAACCAGGCGTGTCTTTGTCACATGTAGTTGCACAGGTGCGGGAGAGCCGTCTCGGTGTAGCCAAGTGCCTCGGCGCAGGTGGGCTCGCCATTGCAGACGGCGATAATCCGGTCGATGAGGCGGTCGCGAAGCTCTTCCATGGACTCGGGCCCATAGATCGTTCCCTGCGCGTCGAAGTCGATGTTGTCGGCCATGGTCTGGGCCGTGCGGCCATTGGCCGTGATGCGGAGGACGGGCGCGATGGCATTGCCCGTAGGCGTGCCGAGGCCCGTTGAGAAGATCACGAGCTGGCAACCGCCGGCGATGATGCCGCCCACGCTGGACGGGTCATTGCCCGGCGTGTCCATGATGACGAGGCCCTCGTGGCTCTTTAGCTTAGCCGCATAGGGGTAGACGGCGTTGATGGGGCTGTGCCCCGCCTTGTGGATGCAGCCGAGGGACTTCTCCTCAAGCGTCGTCAGGCCGCCGGCCATGTTGCCGGGGCTGGGGTTGCCCTCGCGCATCTCGGCGCCGAACATCTGCACGTACTTCTCGTAGTCGCGCACGATCTTGAGGATCTGCTCGCCCACCTCGGGCGTGGAGGCACGGCGCGCGAGGATGTGCTCGCCGCCGAACAGCTCGGGCGTCTCGCACAGGACGGTCGTGGCGCCCTGCGAGACCATCCAGTCGGACACCTCGCCGATGAGCGGGTTGGAGCCCAGGCCACTCGAGGTGTCGGAGCCGCCGCAGTTGGTACCAAAGATGAGCTCGGAGACCGGCACGTCCTCTCGCTCGCACAGGCTTGCGGCACGGACGAGCTCGCGGGCAATGCGCGTGCCCTCCTCGACGGCCTTGATGGAACCGCCGACCTTCTGGATGATCAGCGAGCGGATGGGCTTGTCGCAGCGCTTGCGGATGGCGTCGATGACGAGGTCGTTCTGGCAGCCCTCGCAGCCGAGCGAGACGGCAAGCACGGCATAGACGTTGGGGTTTGCCGCAAGGCCGGCGAGCGTGTCGACCGTGAGCTGCTGGTCGACGTTCACCTGGCTGCAGCCGTTCTGGTTATGGAACGTCACGCAGCCGGTGACGGCACGAGCGATGCGCTCCGTGGTGTCAGAGGCGCAGATGCTCGTGGGGAGGACAAGCACGTGGTTGCGGATGCCCACCTGACCGTCCGCTCGACGGTAGCCGCGGAAGGTGCGGGTGGACTTAGGCGCGGTCACAGGGGAAATGGCGTCGGAGTCAGCGGAGGCCACGTCGTTGGCATCCGTGTCCTTGAGGTCATCGGAGCTGGCGCAGTTGTGCGTGTGCACATGCTCACCCGCAGCGATGTCAGCGGTGGCGACACCGATGTACTCGCCGTACTTCATGACCTTCTCGCCACGCTTGATATCCGTGCGCGCGATCTTGTGGAACAGCGGAATGTGCTCGCGGGTCACGACATGCCCCTCGCCTCCGCCAGGCAGCGGATAGGCGACATCAGTGCCAGCCTCGAGCTCGTGAATGGCGACGACGACGTTGTCCTTCTCGTCGATGATGACGCCGTTTCTCATGAACGATCCTCCCTCTTTCTGGGACGGTTCATTGCCCACAAAGACCAAGCGCAGCGCCTGGCGTCCGTTGGTGTTGCCTGAATCCGTTTTGTCCGGATATGCGAACCTCGTTCCCAAATTGCAATTGCAGGGTAATTCTATCGCTTGGCGCGTGAAAGGGTGGCGCGCCGGGCATCCGTGGGCGGTAGCCATTTCTCTGCGAACGGCGTTCGTATTTGCGAACTATCAGAATCAGTGATAAGAGTGGCTAGGAACCTGAATAGCCGAGGCTGCGCGCATGGCCTCCGGACCCGACTTTTGCCCCAAGGGAGCTCAAATAATGACAACGGTTGAGGATAAGACCCAGCATCGCTCGACAAAGCGCGTTCTCGACATCTTCGAGGCGCTTGCGAACGCTTCCGAGGGACTCACGATGGCGGAGATCTGCCGCGAGGTGAACGCGCCCAAGGGGAGCCTCTCCCCCATCCTGCACACGATGGCTGATACCAGCTACGTCGCTTATGACGACACGACAAAGCGCTACTCCATCGGCCTCAAGACGTATCTGCTCGGCAAGTCGTTCGATCGCGAGAGCACCTCGATAAGCCTGTTCATGGCAGCTATGCGAGACGTAACGAACGCATGCGGGGAGACCTGTCAGCTCGGCGTTCTCGACCGTGGCCGCGTGCTCTACATCGCCAAGGTGGACTCGCCCCAGCCCGTGCGCCTCACCTCGAGCATCGGTAAGACGCTGCCCATCCACTACACGGCAATTGGCAAGGCACTCGTAAGCGAAATGGACGAGGAGAAAGTGCGCGCGATGCTCCATGAGCCGCTCGAGCGACCCACCGACGCCACGGTGCGAACTGCCGATGAGTTCATAGCCCAACTTGCCGAGATAAGGAACGAGGGCTTCGCCTATGACCGGGAAGAGGCGACGAAGGCCGTTCAGTGCATCGGCATAGGCATACGCAGCCATGGCACGATTCAGTACGGATTGTCAGTTACGACGCCCTCCTATCGCCTCACTGAAGATAAACAAGAGCTCATCAAGGAGGCACTTGCGCGCGCCAAGCGCCATATGGAGCGCGTGCTGGCATAAAGGTGGCTCAGACCAAGTCAACGCTCGGTCCTCGATTCGCAGAGCGGGTCACAAGTATTCGCGGAGCGGGCAACAAACGCTAGCGAAGCAGACGCGTCTCGGTGGCGACAATGCCGACGGCACGGTCATGCGCCTCGAGGGCACCCATGTCGGCGAGGGACGGCATCAGCGCCGCATCCCGGCAAAGCCCGATGGAGACACCCCTGAATCGCCCGAGGAACGTGTCATAGAAGCCACCGCCATAACCCAGGCGATAGCCCATCTCGTCAAAGGCGAGACCCGGAACGAGGGCGACCGAGCGCTCACCGAGGCACGCAGGGTCAACGCGCCGCTTCCCGCGCGCCGCCGGCTCTTCGATGCCCATCGCGCTTACTTCGAGCTCGTCACCCGCCTCGACGCGATACCACGCGAGAGAGCGAGGGCCCGTCACGCGCGGTGCCGCCACTACCTTGCCATCCTCCCGGGCAAGACGTACGAGCTCGCGCGTATCGACCTCGTCCCTCACGGAGAGGTACGTGAGGATCGCCGGGGCCTCTCGCCATTCCTCGGTCGCCGTCACGGCGACCGCGATCCGCGCGTCGACCTCGGCTCGAACGGAAGGACCCAGCCCCCGGCGAAGTGCCAGGAGCTGGGTCCTCAGCTGTTTCTTATCGAGTGGCACGGCAGCCACGGATCGCCTTAGGCGAGGTCCGCGAGCTGGGCCTTGATGCGCTCGACCGTAGCGGTAAGATCGGCGGCACGCTCGCGCTTGGCAGCGACGACCTCGGCCGTCGCCTTGGCGAGGAAGCCTTCGTTGGAGAGGGTGCGCTCGACGCCGGCGAGCTCCTTCTCGGCCTTGGCGAGGTCCTTCTCGAGCTTCTTGCCCTCGGCGGCGAAATCGACGAGGTCGCCCATGGCGACGAAGGCCTCGAAGTCGCTCTCGACGAGCGTGACGGAGGAGGCGGGCTTCTCGGCGTCCTCGGCGACGGCAAGGTCGCTCACGCGGCCCACGTTCCTGACGAAGTCGGCCTGGCTCGTGAGCTTGGCCACGGTGTCGGCACCGGCGCGAACGACCACCGCGAGCTCGGTCTTCGGAGAGAGCTTGTAGCGGGCGCGGGCGGAGCGGACGCCAGCCACGAGACGACGGGCGATGTCGAACGTGGACTCCGCGTCATCGTCGACGAAGGCGGCGAGAGCCTCGGGCTCGGGCCAAGCGGCCATCATGAGGAAGCGGCCGGCATGCGCGGCGTAGTTGCCCTCGCCGTCAGCGTCGAGCTCGCTCGCGGGCAGCTTGTCCCACACGCTCTCCGTCACGAACGGCATCACGGGGTGCA
>ERZ506425.412-NODE-412-length-14820-cov-11.4347_pt1 | contig 14820 bp, 14 predicted proteins | sample MGYA00513667_ERZ506425 | MGnify/ENA metagenome assembly ERZ506425
CTGTTCTCGTTGAAGCAGGAAGCTCCCGCCTCTATAGGCGGGAGTACGTTCACAAATACGAGTATAATATACGTATAAACAGAAACCGCAAAGGTGCGAAAAGCTAAGAATCAGTCATCTTTATGATAGAAATGATTCGTTTTCCACCTTGGCGGTTTTTATGTTTTTATAGTTATCATTTATAATCAGGGGATGTATAACAGGGGGGATAGGTATGTCAAAGAATATTTTCCGAACGAAAAGCATCAACCAGTTCCTGTCGGAAACGAAACAGGACGGCGGCATGAACCGCGTCCTGGGGACTTTCGGCCTGACCATGCTGGGCATCGGCTGTATCGTCGGCACAGGGATCTTCGTCCTGACCGGCATTGCCGCCGCCAATTACTCCGGCCCTGGTCATTTCCTTCATCATCGCCGCACTGGCCTGCGGCTGTGCTGCACTTTGCTATTCTGAATTCGCCGCCATGATTCCCGTAGCCGGCAGCGCCTATACGTACGGCTACGTAGCCTTAGGCGAATTTTGGGCCTGGGTCATCGGCTGGGATTTGATTTTGGAATACACCCTGGCCTTGAGCGCCGTGTCCATCGGCTGGTCCGGCTATTTCGGCAATATCCTGACCAATCTGGGATTGGCTCTGCCGAAAGAATTCATTACGGCGCCGGAAGAAGGGGGCCTCATCAATCTGCCGGCTATGGCTATAAGCACAGCATCATCACCAAAGCCCAGAAAGGCACGCTGAACGCAGCCCCTGCGGCCGCTGCTGATGAAACAGCCAGAGTACCTTCGGTCCACGAAGGCGCTCACTCCACTATTGAACACTGACGCATTCTATATATCGACAGAAAAAGACCCGCCCTCTCCCCTGGCCGGGTCTTTTTCTTGCCGTCAGCTGCCAGCCGCCCGCCCTTTGGGCGTCCCCTACGCACAAGGCCGCCGGCCGTGTGTCTTTTGCGGCCTGCCATCTGCGGACTGCGGCCTGCGCTCATTTCCATCGCCTGCATGCGATTTCGTAGGGGCCGTCCCAAAGGGCAGCCCGCTTCAGGATAGGTGTGGTTTCCCCAGCTAGCCCGCCAGGTACCGACCAGCGGGAGGGGAAGGGGGCCAGAACGGACAGCCGTGGCTGGCGGCCCGCAGGCTTCTTGTTAAAAAGCAACCTCTCAGTCAGCTGCGCTGACAGCTCCCCTAGCAGGGGAGCCGGGCCACGAACCACGAGCCGCGGGCCACGAACCACGAACCACGAGCCACGAGTCCCTAACCCCTAACCGCCAACCGCTAACCGCTAGCCCCTAACCCCTAGCCCCTAACCACTAGTCACAAGGCGGGCCGCCTAGCCTCTGCTGTCCGTTCCAGCAACCATCTTGCGCCTTCCGTTGGTCGGCACCCGATGGGCTGGAAAGACTTCAGGACGGCCCCTACTAGCCACTAACCCCCCATTTGTGGTAAAGTAGAACCATATCATCATTGCAGAGGGGAGCTATGAGAATGGAAAAAAAGAAGATATATGTACTGGCCTGTGGCGGGACGATTGCCGGCAAGGCCGCGTCGGCCGATGACCTGACGGGGTATGCTGCCGGTCAGACGTCGATAGATGAACTGCTGGAAGCCGTGCCCCAGCTGGCTGATTATGCCGACGTGCAGGGCGAACAGTTCTGCAACATCGACAGCTCGGATATGACCGAAGCTTTATGGCTGTCCCTGGCCAATCGGGTCCAGGAAGTAGCCGACCGGGAAGACGTGGACGGTATCGTCATCACTCACGGCACGGATACGATGGAGGAAACGGCGTATTTCCTCGACCTCACGGTCCACACCATCAAGCCCGTCGTCCTTACGGGTTCCATGCGGCCGGCGACGGCCATCAGTGCCGACGGTCCGCTGAACCTCCTGGAAGCGGTCCAGGCCGCGTCCTGGCCGGACCTGGGAAAATACGGTGTCGTCATCGTCATGAACAGCACCGTCCACAGCGCCCGCTTCGTCGAAAAGACCGATACGACCCATGCCGATACTTTTAAAGGCCGCCAGATGGGCTGCCTGGGCTATATGCAGGACGGCCGGCCCCGCCTGTACCAGCAGCCCCTGCGCAAGCATACGTGGTCGTCGGACCTGGCCGCTCCTAAAGAACTGCCAGCCGTCGCCATCGTCTATGCCTATGTCGGCCTCACCGCTGACGACGTACGCCGCCTGGCCCAGGGGAAAGCGGGACTGGTCATCACGGGTCTCGGTCATGGCAAGATGCCCGAACTGGTCTGGCAGGCCTTGCAGCCCTTGATGGAACAGGGGCTGGTCGTCGTCCGGGCTGCCCGCGCCCTGGGCGGCATGGTCACCCAGGTCCCGGCTTATGACGGGACGGTCACAGCCGATTCCCTGACGCCGCAGAAGGCCAAGATCCTCTTGCAGCTGGCCCTGGCCCACACGACGGACCGGGAAAAAATACAGGCCATCTTCGACGCCTATTGAGGCCTGCAAATCACGGCTCTATGCCTTCCCTAATAGGGCGGGGTGTGATAAAATAAATAAGATATGAAACATAGGTATGCAATCCATGTATCCTTTACGACACTGACATAGATAGGAGCGAATGAATCATGAACAAGTACAAAAAATTGATGGTCCTTACGGCCCTGACAGCCGCCCTCGGCACGTCGGCTTTTGCCGCATCGACGGGGATTACGGATATCAGCAATTATTGGGGCAAAGACGCTATCCAGTATTTTTATAACCAGCACTACATCAGCGGCACGAACGGCCAGTTCCGTCCGAACGAAGACATTACCCGTGAAGGCGCAGCTGCCATCATCAACAACATGATCGGTGAAGATTCCAAAGTCAAGACGACCAACTTCAGCGACGTCAAAGGCCGCTGGTCCGAACGGGCCATCGCCTCGCTGGTCGACAAACAGATCATGAGCGGTTACAGCAACGGCACGTTCAAACCGGAACAGAAGATCACCCGCGAAGAATTTGCTGTCATCGCTTACAACTACATGACTTACAAGGGCATGAGCACCCTCGAAGGGGCCGCTCCCTATGCCGACGAAGCCAAGATTTCCAGCTGGGCCCGTCAGGCCGTCGACGCCCTGGCTGCTGCCGGTTACATGAAGGGCGGCAACTACAACATGTTCAACCCGAAACAGTATGTCACCCGCGGTGAAGCCGTCAACGTTCTCTACCGCATCCTGACCGGCGTCAAGGAAACGACGCAGAGCCAGGACGGCCTGGAATCCAAGGCCTTCAAGGATATCAAAGACGTCTACGGCTCAATCAAAGCCTTTGCATCTGACGGCATCATGTACTGGCAGGGCGACAAGCTCCACATCGGCGTCAAAGACCCGAAGAACAAACAGAAACTGGCCGATGCCATTGCTGCCGACAAGGATATCCCGGCCGAATCGGTCTATGTCCAGAAATCGACGTACAGCTATGACGACTATAAGAACCTCATGGCCCAGGCCGAAAAGATTTACAAGGCTACGGAAGCGACGAATGCTACCGTTTCGACGGAACCGGATTACCTCAATGAAAAAGTCGTCCTCACAGTCAGCTCCATTTCCAAAGAAACACAGAACAACCTCAATAAAGCCCTGGGCAGTGCCCTTCGCATCGTCATTCAGTAATCGCAGCAGAGGAGGATTTCCATGGTACGGAATAAAATCGCTGCCATCCTGGCAGCTGTGGCCATCTTGTCCGTCAGTGCCGTTTCGGCCGATGCCCCTTATACAGACCTGGGCAGCCTGACCGACCGCGCGGCTGTCGATTACCTCTATGATACGCAGTGCCTGACCTTCATCACAGGGGATACCTTTGAGCCAAACCGGGTCCTGACCCGCGGCGACCTGGCCCAGCTGCTCTATAATTCGGCAGCCAATATCCCCCTGGCACCGGTGGAAGCGGCCGGTGCCCACGATGTGCCGTCGGGCACGGCTGGTGATGCCATGAACAGCGTCGCCGCCCAGGGTATCCTGGCAGGCTATCAGGATGGGAATTTCCATCCCGAAGAACCGGTGAGCCGCGAAGAATTTGCCGACGTCATCTACCGCTACTTGCAGTACAATCAGCTGGCCGACCCGGACCAGGCCGTCAAGCCCTATGCCGATGCCGCGTCGATTGCGCCGGCTTACGCCAGGGCCATCGACGTCCTGCACAGCAAGAACATCATGGTGCCGGCAGATAACTATTTCCATCCCAAAGAAGGCATGACCCGGGCCGATGCCGCCCAGGTATTTTACCGCCTCATGCACTCCGACGGGGACTATACGTCTCATGTCCAGGTCGAATCGCAGCTCATCAAGGCCATCAATGCCGAATACGGCTCAGTGCCGATCTACTTCCGCAGCGGTACGATGTACTGGGATGGCGATACCCTGGTCCTGGGCATCAAAGGCGCTCCCAGCAAATACTTGCAGCAGCGCATCAACACGGACGTAGCCAAGCCGCAGGCCGTCAAGATACGTCGCGTATCCTTGAGCCACAGCGATTACAGCCAGCTCATGAATAAGGCCATCCATTGCGTCGTCGACAACGAAGGCGTCCAGAACTACGTCGGCGCCCTGCCGGACTACGTCAATGAACAAGTCGTCCTCACTGTCCGCCATCCCGTCAGCAAGGCGACGCTGGCTGAACTGGCCAAACGCGTCGGCGCCGGCCGGGTCCGTCTGGAAACGGCTCCTATCGCCGGGAAAGCTCCCATCGTCCAGGTAGCCGGACAGACAGACACAGCGGAAGAAGCCCCTGTGACGACAGAAAACACGAAAAAAGAAACGAAACAACTCTATTCCAAACTCTTAGACGACGCCACATCGAGCGCCATCACCTCCGTCCAGAACGACGTGATGAAGTGATTTGTAGGGGACGCCCAAAGGGCGTCCCGCAGGTCGCAGTTCGCAAAAGGGACTGTCGCATGAAGGTTTATTCCATCATGCGCGGTCCCTTTCTCTTTATAGTTTGTAGTACGGAGTTTGTAGTTTGTAGAAAATGGCTTTAAATTTAAAAGCATTCACTAAAAACTACAAACTGCAAACTTAAAACTCAAATCACACTCCGAAGAGTTCTCCCAATTCTTCCCGCGTGTCGATGAGGTATGTCGGCTGGAGGGATTCCAGGAAGTCCCGGTCGCGGAAACCCCAGGTGACCAGGGCTGCGTCGAGGCCGGCGTTATCGGCCGTTTCTTTGTCGACTTCCGAGTCGCCGACGTAGATGGCGTCGTCTTTGGCACAGCCCAGGCGCTTCAGGGCTTCCCAGACCATGTCCGGAGCCGGTTTTTTGCGGTACATCGGCGTTTCACCCAAGGAGAAATCGACATAGTCTTTGAAGTATTCATCGTGCAGTTCCGATACGGCACCCTGGCCTTTGTTGGAGACGATAGCCATGTGGTAGCCGGCCGCCTTGAGCCGGCCCAGGACCTGGGGAATGCCGTCGTAGGGAAAGGTCGTCGTCTGGCAGTGGGCGCTGTAATAGGCGATGAACTTTTCCGTCATCGTCCGCCGCAGGGATTCCGGCGCGTCCGGTGCGGCTTTGTCGATGAAGCCGTCGTAGCCGAAGCCCAGGCAGGGACGGATGGCATCCTGCGTCAGGGCGGGCAGGCCGTGACGGGCAAAAACATAGTTCAGGCTTTTCGTCAATTCGTCCAGCGTGTCCAGGACGGTGCCGTCCATGTCGAAGACGATGGCTTTATATTTTTCCATGAAAAAGACTCCTTTGAAGGACAAAAAATCAGTTTACTCTTTTATTATACGAAAGTGCGAATTAATCGGCAATAGGGAGTAGCTCATGCCGTCATCTTATGCTACAATGGGGAAAGAAGTTTGATAAAATAGAGGAGAGGATGACATGACAAACTTTTTGCCGTACGCTATCATAGCGGGCATAGCAATCGTCTTTTTTGTAATTTGTTATATTATGTATTCCGGCGGAGGGCACTCCGAGAGTAGTCCCCAAACGGAGAAGAAAGGGAACACGAAGACGAAGACGCGCTACGACGGCGAGCCGCAGCCGCTGCGCAGGGTCCAGCACCGCAGCCCGGCAACAGTTAAGCATGCCAGACAATTACCGAAGGAAGCGGACGACGAAGAAACAGCCCCCTTGCCGCAGGTCCCGAAAATGACACTGGGCGAACGGCGGGAGCATCCGGAAGAAACGGCCTTTGTCACGACCAAAGGCGAAGCCGTCCGCCGCAATAGCCGAATCGTCTATAAAGAAGCTCCCAAAGCCCAGGAACCTCCGGTCCACAAGGGCCCCAATGCGGATGACCTCGATGCGACGCGCGTCCTGTCCCGCGATGAAATCCTGGAAGCCATGGAAAAGGTAGACAAAGAAGAAGCCGCTGCCTATAAGGCCCGCGAGGAAGAAGCCAAACTAGCCCGTCAGCGCCAGGCCGAACAGGAAAAAGAAGCCCAGGAACAGCAGCTGGCCCGCAACCGGGAACGGCGCGAACAGGCCCGCCGCGAAGCCGCTGCGGCCAAGGAAGCCAATGCCCGCCGGGAAGAACGGGCACGCTGGGCCGAAGAAGTAGCCCAGACCGAAGAAGACAAGCCGCCCCTGGCTGATATGGCCGCCATCGTCTCGGCTGACCTGGCCGCTAAAGATGGCGGCGCCGCCCCGGCCGCCAGGAAACAGGCTGCCCCGGCAGCTGAACCGGCAGCATCTGAAACAGAAGCGCCGAAAGACACGCACCGCAAGCACATTCTCCGCGACGTCATGGCCGAAACGGCCAAAGCCGCCGGCACAGCCAAAGCCGTCACCGACGCACCGGCTGCCGCCAAGAAACGGGCCGTATCCGAAGCGACACAGGTCCTGGAAGGACCTGTCGTCAGCGAAGGCATGAAAGCCGTCGCTTCCCAGCTGGAACAGACCCAGCGCATGGAACCGATCCACATCGACTCGGCCATGACGGCCAAGAAGAAAGCCGTCCCGGAAGAAACGATGGTTATGCCGCCCATCCGGGCCCACAAGTCCCAGGAAAAAGCGACACCTGTCGTCAAGCCGGCACCGGTCGTCAAACCGTCCCAGACGTCGTGGGATTCCAATACGTCCGGGACCGATACGCGCAACCCGTCACTGGGCAATGCGCCGCACTATGCGTCCGTATGGGAATCGGAAAGCACTGTCGATTCGCCTGTCGTCCGCCAGTGCGTCTCTCACTTCCTGCGCCAGTACGGCGTCGTTTCACCGGAACTGCAGCAGCAGACGGAATACATCACGTCGGCGGCCTTTGACCAGATCGGCTGCCAGACCGATACGGAACGGCAGCAGGCCCTGGCACCGCTCATCGTCCAGGAAGCCTTGCAGAACGTCCAGAAAGCCTATGCCGCTCATCCCGATGATTACGTCGGCACCATTGCCCTGCAGGCCTTTTACGATATCGTCCACTGCTCGCCCATTTCGACGCGCCATCTGGTCGCCATCGATGCCTTGAAGGTCATGCCCTATTTGACCCAGGGCCATTACCAGATCCTGGCGATTCTCTTATTGTTCCTGTATTCGCGCAACTCCCATAACGTCGACAAGGATTCGTTCTGCCGCTATATCGACAAGTACGTCTATCCCTTCCTGGATGGATTCCCGACGGAACGGCCTTACTACCAGCAGCTCGATTACTTGCACTGCACGGCTTTTGAAGCCAAGGAAACGCATTTTGCCGAAATCCTGTCCGATTCGTATCCGCTCTTGTTCCGCTACCGCGGTTTCACAGAAGAAGAATTGCGCAAAGCCCTCAAAGGCAAGCGCATCCCCGATGAATTCATCGTCCCGTCCTTCAATTCGCCACTGGTCAAACTGGCCATGGTCGATGAAAGCATGGCCAAACGCTTCTTCCGCATGACCGGCATCAACGACCGCAACATGCAGGACCACATCCTGCGCCTGGCCAAGAAACGCCCGGCCAACTTCAGCGGCGAAGAAGCCCTGGACATCATGGAAGATATTTCGCCGGTCCTGGCCGACTTGGGCGATATCTGGGACAGCTCGCTGCTGCGCGTATCGACGCTGTCGCTCCTGGGCCTGTACTTGGCTCAGGGCTTCGTCAAGGAAATCATTGGCGAAGAATTCGATTTGTCCCGCTGGTTTGAATAAGGAGCATCGTTGTGAAAAAAATCCGTAAAGCCGTCATCCCGGCGGCCGGGTTCGGCACCCGTTTCCTGCCGGCGACGAAGGCGACACCGAAAGAAATGCTGCCTATCGTCGATAAACCGACCATCCAGTATATCGTCGAAGAAGCCCTGCAGAGCGGCATCGAAGAAATCCTCATCATCAGCGGCCATGCCAAACGGGCCATTGAAGACCATTTCGATACCAATCCGGGCCTGGAACTGCACCTGGAAGAAAGCCATAAGATGGGGCTTCTGAACATGGTCCGCAGTATCTCTGAAATCAATATCCACTACATCCGGCAGAAACACATGCGGGGCCTGGGCGACGCCATTCTCTGCGCCCAGTCCTTCATTGCCGATGAACCCTTTGCCATCCTCCTCGGCGACGACGTCGTCTACAATGAAACCAATCCGGCCCTGCGCCAGATGATCGACTTGTACAACGACCTCGATGCGACCATCCTGGGCTGTCAGGAAGTGCCTTTAGAAAAAGTGTCGTCTTACGGCATCGTCCAGGGGACGCCTGTCGAAGGGAAGGACATCCTGAAAGTCAACCGCGTCGTCGAAAAGCCGGACATCGAAGAAGCACCGAGCCGGACGGCCGTCCTGGGCCGCTATATCGTCACGCCGGACATCTTTGAAATCCTGGCCCATACCCAGCCGGGCAAGGGCGGGGAAATCCAGCTCACCGACGCCTTGCAGACCATGGCCAGCCGCGAAGCCGTCTATGCCTACTGCTTTGAAGGCAAACGCTACGACGTAGGCGACAAACTGGGCTTCCTCAAAGCCAACGTCGAATACGCCCTGCGCCGCCCGGACCTGGCCGCCCCGTTCCGCCAGTTCCTGAAGGAAGTTGTTCGTGGTTCGTAGGGGCCGTCCTGAAGCCTTTCCAGCCCATCGGGTGCCGACCAACGGAAGGCGCAAGATGGTTGCTGGAACGGACAGCAGAGGCTAGGCGGCCCGCGTGAATCCTGTGTAATAACGTTATAGCTCGTGGCTCGTAGGGGCCGTCCCAACGGGCGGACCGCGTGAATTTTTTGTATGACGTTATCGTTTGTAGTGGGTGGCTAAAAATTTAAAACCAACAGCTGACTGCTAAAAAAGGGCCGTTGCACGAAGGCTTTTGCCATCATGCAAGGCTCTTTTCTCTTTAAAGCTTGTAGTACGGAGTTTGTAGGTATATGTGAGATACTTGTGAACTGGATGATTTGCGTGAGCGGGCGCCCCACGTGGGCGCCCCTACAGAAAAAAGGCGCTGTCTTCATGGGACAGCGCCTTTTTTTACGACGACTATAAACTACACGAAAATAGAATGATTGAAGGAATAGGCGTATGCCATAAGGCTAGTAGGGGCGACCCGTGGGGCGCCCGCTATGGAATAAAGGGGGAATCTCCTGATGGTGCTATGTTTGAAACTACACGAAAATAGTATTGATTGAATGAAAAGGCCATGCTATAATAGGCACAGAAAGAAGGGATTCCTATGAAAATTGAAGAAGGTACGATTATTTCTATAAAAGAAAAAGGCACGGCCGAAATCAAGGTCGGCCGCCATTCCGACTGCATCGCCTGCGGCGCCTGCGAAGGGGCTGAAAACATCGTCGTCACGGCTGTCGACCCGTTAGGCGTCAAAGTCGGCCAGCACGTCAAATTCGAATTCCGCGATGTCAACATCGTCATCGGCGCTTTCATCTGTTTCGTCATGCCCCTCTTGGTCTGTGCCGCCGGCGCCTTTGCCGGTCATTTCCTGGCCCTGGCCCAGGGCTTCGATACAGTCCAGACGGCTGTCATCGGCGGCATCATCGGCTTCCTCATCGGCGCCGTCGGCGTCAAACTCTTCGACCGTTCCCTGTCGAAAGCCGAAAATTCCAAACCGAAGATCATCGAAATCTGTTCAGGCGGGAATTAGTGTATAAAGGCTTTGTTTGTAGGGGTCGCCGCGTGGGCGACCCGTTAGGGATTTGGACGATTCTTCTAGCAAACTGGTTGGGTAATAAAATCGTACATATCACAGAGCGGGCGCCCCACGTGGCGACCCTACAGTAAATTTAAAGCCATCCGCTAACCACTAACAGCTAACCACTAGCCACTAAAAAGGGCTTGTCGCACATGCGACAGGCCCTTTTCTTATTTTTCCGGCAACGTGTCGGCCAATGCCAATTCTGTGCCGTCTTTGAGGGTGATGGCCGTGAGGTGGAGTTCGCTGGTCATGCCGTCCAGGGTCTGCGAACGGATGAGGCTGTACTGTGACGGGATGAGGGGATTGAGCAGGAACTGGCTCTCATGGGTCCGTTTTTCCGCCGATGTCGACAGGCGCAGGGGCGACGTATAGAGGACGGCTTTATCGCTGTCCCGGCGCAGGGTGTAGACGGCTTTGACAGAAGCGATGTCATTGCGGTCCTTGCGGAAGACCGGCGTATAGCTCAGGCGCAGGAAGGTGCGGCCCTGGCCGGTGACGATTTTGGAAGAGACGTCGCGGACAGTCATGATGGCGTCGATTTTTTGCTGGACCGGCTTGTTGTAGGCTGCCAATTCTTTCTTCATGACATCGCGCAAGTCGTTGAGGAAGGCTTCCGGGTCGGCCAGGCCCGTGATCATCCAGGTCTGGGACGGCGTCTGTTCCAGCGTGACCGTACAGGGGACGGTCGCGCCCAGGCGGTCGTTGTACAAGTAGAGCTTCACTGTATTGTCATGGCTCCAGTCGGCGCCGTCGAGGTGCCAGCCCGCCAGGGGGACGACCAGGCCGGCACTCTTCAAGGTGCGCTGCAGGTTATCGGCCGTCTTCTGATATTCGTCATTGTCCGTACTCCCGGCCAGCGTCCAGTTCAGGTAGAGGTCGGCTGTGGTGATGAAAGAAGCCCGCAACGGCGAGCGGATGATATTCAGCAAAAAGAATTCATCCGTACTGTCCGACGTATGGGACACGAGGGCATCGAAGAACTGGCCGCTCAGGGCCCCTTCATCGACGTGGCGGCTGAAGGTCTCCATATCCCCGTCCCGGGCGGCACGGATGACCTGGGAGACGGCATAATCGGGCGTTTTCATATAGACGTGCTGATATGACGCAATCCCTGCTAGGATACAGCCCATGAGGACGACCAGGGCCAGGAAGACTTTGCCATCCCATAAGGTAAGCACTCTTTTTCTCATAGATTATCCTTCCTTACTACACGAAATCCTATTTTTCTTATTATACCACAGTCTGCGTTAGGCGTTCAGCCTTTCGGCGCATCTGCCGCAGGCTGCAAAAATATGGTATAATGAATATGCTATTACCGAAAGAAAAGGAGCGTGATTCCTGTGATTACTTTACACGATGTGAAATCAGGGAATTCCTATGAAGTCAAGGAAGGAGTGACGCTGCAGCAGGTCTGTGAACAGTATTGCCAGCACGACGACATGCCCATTGCAGCGGCCTTATACAATAACGAATGTGTCGGCCTCCAGACCAAGGTCGGCCAGAGCGGCGACGTAGACTGGCTGCCCATCAATACCATGGAAGGCAATCAGTGCATCATCCGCACGGCCATCTTCCTCCTGGTCCGCGCCGTCAGCGACCTCTATCCCGACGGCAAGGTCCTGGTCAAGCATGCCCTGCGCAAGGCCTTGTACTGCGAACTGGAAATCGGCCACACCGTCACCGTCCACGACGTGGACATCATCAAGAAGCGCATGCACGAAATCGTCGAACAAGATGAACCCATTTCCCAGGTCATCGCCAGCGCCGAAACGGCTATGGAAATGTGCCGCAACCGCCATATGATGCGGGAAGCGGAACTCCTGCGCCACGTCGACGTCACCCATATCATGGCCTATCAGTGCGGCCAGACCTTTGACTACTATATGGGGCCTCTCCTGCCCAGCATGGGCTATGTGACCTGCTTCAACCTGCGGTCCTATGCGCCCGGCGTCATCCTGGAAACGCCGACCGTCGACAATCCCAATGAATTACCGGAATACAAGGAAATCCCCAAGATGGCCCGCCTCTTCCTGGATGCTGAAGAATGGGGGCGCATCGTCCGCTGCGAATACGTCTATGACTTGAATCATTACATCGAGAACGGGACCATACAGGATATGGTCGACATGGCCGAAGCCCTGCAGGAAAAGAAGCTGGGCCAGCTGGCCGACTATATCGTCAGCCGCCGGCCGAAGGTCAAGGTCGTCCTCATCGCCGGCCCGTCGTCGGCAGGCAAGACGACGTTCTGCAAGCGCCTGACGACGCAGCTCCGCGTCAACGGCCTGCGGCCTATCGGCATTTCCTTGGACGATTACTTCTATAACCGCGAAGATACGCCGAAGAATCCCGACGGCAGCTATGACTTCGAGTCCCTGCGGGCTATCGACGTACCGCTCTTCAACCAGCAGATCGATGACCTCAACCAGGGCAAGGAAGTCCACCTGGCCCGCTTCGATTTCGTCACAGGCCACCGCCATTTCGACGACAAGCCGACAGTCCTGGAAAAAGGCCAGCCCATCGTCGTCGAAGGCCTCCACGCCTTGAACGATTCCCTGACCTACATGCTGCCGCGCTATGAAAAGGTCAAGATTTCCCTGGGCGTCCTGACGCAGATACGCATTAACGACCACAACCGCATTTCCACGTCGGATACGCGCATCATCCGCCGCATGGTCCGGGACCAGCAGTTCCGCGACCGCGGGCCCATGGCGACCATGGATATCTGGGCTGACGTCCGCCGCGGCGAAGAAAAGAACATCTATCCCTATCAGGAAGATGCCGATACGATTTTCAACACGGCTTTGCCTTATGAACTGTCTGTCCTCAAGCCCTATGCCGAACCGCTCCTGGAATCTATCGACAAGGGCAGCGTCCATTACGCCGAAGCCCGGCGGCTCCTGCGGTTCCTCAAGCCCTTCAAGGGCATCGACTCGTCCGTCGTACCGCCCAATTCGCTGTTGCGGGAATTCATCGGGCCAGACCGGAAAAAATGATTGACAAAGCCCAAGTAGATAGATATAATAGTATAGTCGAGGTAGAAATATGAAACTACAAGTCGAAGAAGCACTAAAAGAAGCCGGGAAGTCTTTCCCCTTTTCTTTTGAATGTCCGGCTGCCGAGCTAGGTGAAGTGGAGGACCTTCCTTGGAAGGACGCCACAGTAGTTGTGGATGGGGCTTATTGGTTCGATGGTAACCACATGGTGGTACAGGGAACCATACAGACCTCTGGCAAATACACCTGCAGCCGCTGCCTGTCACCGGTATCGGTGGATCGGAAGGAAACACTGTCTGAAGTCTATGGTACGGAAGCAGAGCTTCCCGAGGACGTATTGCCCTATAATGGGGAGTACATCGATTTGACGGAGACAATTAGAGAAACGTTGATCCTCAGCGAGCCAATGAGGGTTTTGTGCCGGCCAGACTGCAAAGGACTCTGTCCGCAGTGCGGTGCAAACCTGAACGACGGACCCTGTAGTTGTCCTACCGACAAGATTGACCCAAGACTCGAAGTCCTGGCTCAATTGTTGCGATCCAAAGAAAAGCGCTAGAAATAACGTACCATGTGATTTAAGGAGGTGCAGAACATGGCAGTACCGAAGAACAGATTATCCCAGACTCGTCAGAAGATGCGTCGCGCAAACTGGAAATTGACCGCACCGGGCTACGTAGAATGCCCGCAGTGCCACGAAGCAATGATGCCTCATCATGTATGCCCGACTTGCGGCTACTATAAAGGCAAACAGGTTGTCAACAACACAACAGCTGAATAAGAGTTGTACATAAAAAAGAGCTATCGCTTAGGCGATAGCTCTTTTTTGAGTACTAAGTTTGCAGTTTGTAGTTTTTAGTGAATGTTTTTTAATTTAAAGCCATCATCTACAAACTACAAACTCCGTACTACAAACTATAGAGCCAAAGGAATCTCGCATGATGGCATAAACCTTCGTGGAGGAGCCACTAGCCCCTAGCCACGAGCCACGAGCCACGAGCCACGCGGGCCGCCCTTTGGGACGGCCCCTACATTGCCATATGAAAAACACATATCCAGACATGAAATATAAGCGTTTTACATTCCCCTGGCCGTCTGTTAAGATAAAGGCGTAGTAAGCAAGGAGAGAGGAGGTCGATGATGGAAGGGAAGGTTTGGCAGAATTTGATCGATGCCGGTTGTTCGGCGGCTTTTATCGAACAGTATGAGGCCCTGCCCGAGAAAGAGCAGTTGTCGTGCCTGCAGCGCCATCGCCGGTACTTGCTCGATGCTATTCATGACAAACAGCTTCAGCTGGACCGGCTGGATTATTTCTTATATGTGTTACGAAAAAGAGGAGACGAAAGAAAATGACTTTAGAAGAAATCAAGCAGACGAGCCCCTTTGCCATGGGCGGAGAAAACGTCGACTATGCCCAGTATTTTGATGGCACCAGTTATTTGAACATGTTGTCCCTAAAACAGGTCGTCGTCGGCAATGTCACTTTTGAACCGGCCTGCCGCAATCATTGGCACATCCACCATGCCAGCCAGGGCGGCGGTCAGATGCTGTTAGTCACAGCCGGCCGTGGCTGGTATCAGGAATGGGGGAAACCGGCCCAAGTCATCCACGCCGGCGATGTCGTCCATATCCCGGCCAACGTCAAGCATTGGCACGGCGCTGCCAAGGACAGTGCCTTCCAGCATCTGGCCATTGAAGTCGACGGGACCGATACGAGTACGGAGTGGTGTGAAGCCGTAGCGGAGGCCGATTATGATGCCCTTCCGTAAGCACTTCTTAGCGGCC
>ERZ506425.419-NODE-419-length-14614-cov-25.3895_pt1 | contig 14614 bp, 9 predicted proteins | sample MGYA00513667_ERZ506425 | MGnify/ENA metagenome assembly ERZ506425
AGAAGGACTGCGTCCGCAGGCTGCAGGAGTTTGCGGCGCAGCACCCCGGCGACGGGTGGCTCCTGGGCCAGGGCTTTCGCTCCGCGCTCTGGGACCCGCCCGTGCCGCCGACACGCGCCTCGCTCGACGAGGCGTTCCCGGACCGGCCGGTCTGCATGTACGAGGGCGACCTCCACACGCTGTGGGTGAACACGCGCGGCCTCGCGGAGCTCGGCATCACGGACGACACCGTGCCCCCTGCCGGCGGCTTCTTCGACCGCGACGCGGACGGCCACCTCACCGGCGTCATCCACGAGGCCGCCGGCATGTACTACGTCGCGAAGGTGTTCGCGAGCCTGCCCAGGCAGGGCGTGCTCGACGCGTACCGCGACTACTTCCGCATGAGCCTCTCGCAGGGCATCACGAGCGTGTGCGACATGGCGCTCTGCGCCATCCCGGGCACGGACTTCGTGTACGACGACATCTACCGCGAGCTTCTGGACGCGGGGCAGATTCCCATGCGCGTGCACCTGTACCCGCAGAACGTCGGCACGTTCGAGCGCGTCGAGAGCCTGCAGGCAGAGTTCAGGGGCAAGATGGTGCAGGTTCCGGGCACGAAGCAGTTCTTCGACGGCATCTCGAGCGCGCACACGGCGTGGCTGCACGAGCCGTACGCGAACCCGTACTTCTCGGGCGATTGCGGCCGTCCCACTGTCGACCCGGAGGTCATGCGCTCCTACGTGATGGAGGCCGCGCGCCGCGGCATCGCCACGCGCATCCACACCATAGGCGACAGGGCCGTCAGCACCGCGATCGACATCTTCGCGGAGGCGCGCCGCGCCTACGGCCGCCCGCGCCACGGCATGAACGCGATGGAGCACATCGAGAACCTCACCCCCGCGGACGTGGAGGCCATGGCCAAGATCGACCTCGTCGCCTCCGTCCAGCCGCAGCACGTGGTGATAGACGTGACGCAGCCGGAGCGCGACCTGGGCCCGGAGCGCGCGTCGTTCATGTGGCCGTTTGCAAGCTACGCCCGCGCGGGCGTCACCATGGCGTTCGGCACGGACTCTCCGTGCGTGCCGGACAGCGCGATGCAGGTGCTCAGCTGCGCCGTCACGCGCGAGGTGCCGCAGACCAACCAGCCGTCCGGCGGCTGGCTTCCCCAGGAGCGCATCTCCATGCCACGCGCGATCGACGCGTACACCCGCGGCAGCGCGCGCCTCGTCGGGCGCGAGCACGAGCTCGGCACGCTCGCCGCGGGCAAGCTCGCGGACTTCGTGGTGCTGGACACGGACCTCGTCACCGCGGACCCGGAGCGCATCCAGGACGTCGCGACCGTCGCCACGTACGTCGGCGGCGTGCCGGTGTGGGAGGCATAGCCCCGCAAGTTGGCATATGCTGTCTGTGACGGCACGTGCGGACGGCGCCCGCGCCACGAGCGCTCGCGAAAGGGGAGTTCATGCAGGACGGATTCGTAAAGGTCGCGGCCCGGACCCCGGAGGTCCGCGTGGCCGACGTCGACTTCAACGTCAAGGCCGTGGTGCAAGAGGTGCGCGAGTCCTTCTCGCTCGACGGCGCCCGCGTCATCGTCCTGCCCGAGCTCGCGCTCACGGGCTACACCTGCGAGGACCTGTTCTGGCAGGACGCGCTTCTGGACGCCGCCGAGAAGGGCGTGGCGGACGTGGCCCGGGCCACGTCGCGCGTGGACGCCCTCGTGCTGGTGGGCGCGCCCGTGCGCGCGGGCGGCAAGCTGTACAACTGCGCCGTCGCCCTTGGCCGTGGGCGCGTCCTCGGCATCGTGCCGAAGCGGCACATCCCCAACTACAACGAGTTCTACGAGGCGCGGCACTTCTGCGCCGGCCCCCTCGACGTGACGCGCATCGACTTCGCGGGGCAGCGGGGCGTGCCGTTTGGCGCGCGCCAGCTGTTCGCGTGCGACAGCATGGCGAACCTCGTCGTCGCGGCGGAGGTGTGCGAGGACCTGTGGGTGCCCGAGCCGCCGTCCATCGCGCACGCGCTCGCCGGCGCCACCGTGCTGTGCAACCTGTCCGCGTCAAACGCGATCGTCGGCAAGGCGGCGTACCGCCGGAGCCTGGTCGCGGGGCAGTCCGCGCGCCTCGTCGCGGGCTACGTGTACTGCAGCGCCGGCTGGGGCGAGTCCACGCAGGACCTCGTGTTCTCCGCGCACGACATCGTGGCGGAGAACGGCAGCGTGCTCTCGGAGGGCAGGCCGTTTCGCGAGGCGCGCGCCACGAGCGAGGTCGACGTAGACATGCTCGCGGCGGAGCGCCGCCGCCTGAGCACGTTCGTGACCGCGCCCTCCGGCGAGGCCGCCGGCTACGTGGTCACGCCCTTCTCGCTCGAGGCGGAGCCTACCGACCTCACGCGCTGGGTGGACCCGCACCCGTTCGTGCCGTCGGACGCGGCGCAGCGCAGCGCGCGCTGCGAGGACGTGCTCTCCATCCAGTCGTTTGGCCTGGCAAAGCGCATGGCGCACACGCGCTCCAAGGCAGCCGTCATCGGCGTGTCCGGCGGGCTGGACTCCACGCTCGCCCTGCTCGTGACCGCGCGCGCCTTCGACATCCTGGGCATGGACCACTCCGGCATCGTCGCCGTCACCATGCCGGGCTTCGGCACCACGGAGCGCACGCACGGCAACTCGGAGGTCCTGGCCGACGCGCTGGGAGCGACGCTTCGCGAGGTGAGCATCACGAAGGCGGTGCGCCAGCACTTCGCGGACATAGGGCACGACGAGAAGGACCACTCCGTCACGTACGAGAACGCGCAGGCCCGCGAGCGCACGCAGATACTGATGGACGTCGCGAACCAGGTGGGCGGCCTCGTGGTGGGCACGGGCGACCTGTCGGAGCTCGCGCTGGGTTGGGCCACGTACAACGCGGACCACATGAGCATGTACGGCGTGAACGCGTCCGTCCCGAAGACGCTCGTGCGGCACCTCGTGCGCTACGTGGCGGACACCACGGAGTCGGACGCGCTCTCGGAGGTGCTGCTCGACGTGCTGGACACGCCCGTCTCGCCGGAGCTTCTGCCCGCGGAGGAGGACGGCACCATCGCGCAGCGCACGGAAGACCTCGTCGGCCCGTACGAGCTGCACGACTTCTTCCTGTACCAGGTGCTGCGCCGTGGCTTCCCACCGCGCAAGGTGTACCGCCTCGCGCGCTACGCGCTGGGCGACTCCTACGACGACGAGACGATCCTCACGTGGCTGCGCACGTTCTACCGGCGTTTCTTCTCGCAGCAGTTCAAGCGCAGCTGCCTGCCGGACGGGCCGAAGGTCGGCTCCGCGGCCGTGTCGCCGCGCGGCGACCTGCGCATGCCGTCGGACGCGTGCTCCGCGCTGTGGCTCGCCGAGCTGGAAAAGCTGTCGTAGCGCCCGCGCCGCCTGCGCGCGGCTCCCGGCGCGGAGCCTTGCGCGGGTGACCTCGCCCCGCCGCCATCTTTATGAACCAAGACGCATGTCGGCCCGGCTTTGTGCCGGGCCGCGTGCGTATGTCGCCAGAAACATGCACATGCGTTGCCCCATGCGAGAAAATCTAAGTGCCGCCTGTAAGATTTTTTCTCTTTTGTTGTATAAGGGTTGGGTTCTGGGTAGAATTCAGAACGTCAGATAGGCGAGAGGGGGTGCAAGCCCCTTCAGATACCAAGAGACGTGCAGGTACGCACGATAACGGGAGGTTTTGACCATGACTCTTAAGCCGCTTGGTGACCGCGTTCTTGTTAAGCCCGCTCCCAAGGAGGAGAAGACCGCTTCCGGCCTCTACATCTCTTCCGGCGCTCAGGAGAAGCCGCAGCGCGGCGAGGTCGTCGCCGTCGGCGCCGGCAAGCTCAACGACAAGGGCGAGCGCATCGTCCCGGATGTCAAGGTTGGCGACCAGGTCTACTATGGCAAGTTCGGCGGCAACGAGGTCAAGGTCGACGGGGAGGACTTCCTCCTGCTTCGTGCCGACGACATCTACGCGATCATTACCGAGTAGCCGGCAGGCTTCACGGGACATCCCACAAACGAGTGACATCGGAGGATAAGAATGGCTAAGGACATTGTTTTCGGCACCGACGCACGTGCCAAGCTCGCCAAGGGCGTGAACACCCTCGCTGACGCCGTCACCACCACGCTTGGCCCCAAGGGCCGCTACGTGGCGCTGCAGCGCTCCTACGGCGCCCCCACCATTACGAACGACGGCGTCTCCGTCGCAAAGGAGATCGAGCTGAAGGACCCGATCGAGAACATGGGTGCCCAGCTCGTGAAGGAGGTCGCCACCAAGACGAACGACACCGTCGGTGACGGCACCACCACCGCGACCCTGCTCGCCCAGGTCATCGTGAACGAGGGCCTCCGCAACGTCGCCGCTGGCGCCAACCCCATCGCGATCCGTCGCGGCATCGACAAGGCCGTCGACGCCGCCGTCTCCGAGATGAAGAAGATGTCCGCCGACGTCTCCACCTCCGAGCAGATCGCGTCCGTCGGCACCATTTCCGCCGGCGACCCCGCCATCGGCCAGAAGATCTCCGAGGCCATGGAGGTCGTGGGCAAGGACGGCGTCATCACCGTCGAGGACTCCCAGACCTTCGGCATCGACATCGACACCGTCGAGGGCATGCAGTTCGACAAGGGCTACATCTCCCCGTACTTCGCCACCAACAACGACACGATGACCGCCGAGCTGCAGAACCCCTACATCCTGATGACTGACCAGAAGATCAGCAACATCCAGGACATCCTGCCCGTGCTCGAGGCCATCCAGAAGAGTGGCTCGCCGCTGCTCATCATCGCCGAGGACGTCGACGGCGAGGCCCTGGCGACCCTGATCCTCAACAAGCTCCGTGGCACGCTGAACGTCGCCGCCGTGAAGGCCCCCGGCTACGGCGATCGCCGCAAGCGCATGCTCGAGGACATCGCCATCCTGACTGGCGGCCAGGTCGCCATGAAGGAGCTCGGCGTCGAGCTGACCGACGTCACCGCCGAGATGCTCGGCCGCGCCAAGTCCGTCAAGATCACCAAGGACAACACCACGATCGTGGACGGCGCTGGCTCCAAGGAGGCCATCGAGGACCGCATCTCCCAGATCAAGGGCGAGATCGAGCACACCGACTCCGACTTCGACAAGGAGAAGCTGCAGGAGCGCATGGCCAAGCTGTCCGGCGGCGTCGCCGTCATCAAGGTTGGCGCGGCTACCGAGGTCGAGCTGAAGGAGATCAAGCACCGCATCGAGGACGCGCTGCAGGCAACCCGCGCCGCCGTCGAGGAGGGCATCGTCGCTGGCGGCGGCGTCGCGTTCTTGGAGGCCGCGAAGGCTCTGGACGGCGTCGAGGCCGCTGACTCCGACGAGCAGATCGGCGTCGAGATCATCCGCAAGGCTCTGACCGCACCGGTCAGGACCATCGCGCAGAACGCCGGCTTCGAGGGCTCCGTCGTGGTCGAGAAGATCAAGACCCTGTCCGAGGGCGAGGGCCTGAACTCCGCCAACGGCGAGTGGGGCAACATGATCGAGATGGGTGTCCTCGACCCCGTCAAGGTCACCCGCACCACGCTCCAGAACGCCGCCTCCGTCGCGTCCCTGATTCTCATCACCGAGGCAACCGTCTCCGACGAGCCGAAGGACACCACCATCGAGGAGGCCATCTCCGCTGCGGCCGCACAGGGCGGCCAGGGCGGTGGCATGTACTAAGGCCATTCGCTAGGCGATAGCGTCCGGTCCCGGATTCCCGCGGCATGTTCGCGGGGGTCCGGGACCGCTTTTTGTATGCGTGTCGGTCGAGTCGGCCATTGCGGCTCGCATATGGCCGTTAAGCGGTACAATTGCAGTTCGGCAACACGAAGGGGGAGACATGGCCCAGAAGCGCGACGTAATCGACGACCTCATTGACATCCAGAGCGACTGGAAGGCCGTCAAGAACCCGTTGGGCGGTCTGGCCGGCTCTCTTGCCGTCGACCCCGAGAACGCGAACTTTTACGACCCCTCGGACTACAAGGAGCGTCCGCGCGCGAACTCCCTGTTCTGCACGCGCGTCGCGTCGGAGGGCGCGGACGACTGCCACCGGTGCCTGGACGTATGTCCCGTGGATGCCATCACCGTCACGAAGAACGCCGTCAAGATCGCAGACAACTGCCGCAAGTGCGGCCTGTGCAGCGTCGCCTGCCCCACGGAGGTCTTCGTCGCGTACAAGGTCACCCCGAAGAGCCTGTACGACAGGATCTCAAAGGCGGCGAGCGAGTACGAGCAGTGTTACATCACCTGCACGCGCGCCCTGGGACGCAACCCCAAGGACAACGAGATCCTGCTGCCGTGCGTGGGCGCCGTGTCGCGCGAGACGTGGTTCGCCCTGCTGAGGGAGTACGACAACCTGAGCGTCTACCTGCCCCTGGGCATCTGCGACAAGTGCCGCAACGTCACGGGCGAGGAGGCGTACGCGAACGAGATCGCGGCGGGGGAGGAGCTGAGCCACGGGGCCATGGGCCTCGAGGTGGACGAGAAGGACCTCACCCACGAGCAGACGCGCGCCTACAAGCGCAGCCAGTTCATGTCGACTATGGTGAAGGCCGGGACAGCGGCGCTCGCCACCACGAACCCCGCGATGTCGGGGGCCGCCGCGATCGCCGAGAAGGTGCGCAGGCACTCCCAGCAGATGACGGAGCTCCAGAACTCCCTCGAGCGCGCGGTCGGCGCGAAGACGACGGAGAAGCGCCGCCGCATCCTCACGCAGAACCGCAAGCTCATGCTCACGACCATCCAGAAGGACAACTCGCTCGCCGAGGGCTTCGACCTGAAGATCCCGAAGTGCGACCCGGAGCTGTGCACCGCCTGCGGCGACTGCGTCACGACGTGCACGCTGCACGCGTGCGACCTGGACGGGCGCGGGCACTTCTCGGTTGAGCCCGCGTACTGCGTCAACTGCGGCGCCTGCGCGAAGGCGTGTCCCGAGGGGGCGCTCTCGATGGTGGACTGCGACAAGAGGGACCTCGTGGTTCGCGACGAGGAGGCAGAGCGCCGCAAGCGCGCTGCGGCCAAGCAGAGGGCCCGGATCGAGAAGACGAAGGCCGAGGGCAAGAAGCAGCTCAACAGGGTGCTCGACGGGCTCGAGCGCCTTGCCGACGAATAGCCTAAGCAAGGCTCCCGCAAGTTTCTACCAGACGGAGATGAGGACGTGTCACTTTCAATCGGCATCGTAGGTCTGCCCAACGTGGGCAAGTCGACCCTGTTCACCGCGCTGACCCGCAAGGGCGGGCTCTCGGCCAACTATCCCTTCGCCACGATCGACCCCAACGTGGGCATCGTGGACGTTCCCGACGAGCGCCTGAACAAGCTCGCCGAGATGGTGCATCCCGCAAAGATCGTTCCGGCCTCCGTCGAGTTCGTCGACATCGCAGGCCTGGTCAAGGGCGCCAACGAGGGCGAGGGCCTCGGCAACCAGTTCCTGGCGAACATTCGCAACTGCGACGCCATCTGCGAGGTCGTCCGCTTCTTCAAGGACCCCAACGTCATGCGCGAGACCGGCCGCACCGGCGAGTTCGTGGACCCCGCGGCCGACGTGGACACCATCCAGACCGAGCTCATCCTCGCGGACCTGGGCTCGCTCGAGCGCTCCATCCCCAAGCTCGAGAAGGAGGCGAAGCGCGACAAGGAGATGAAGCCGCGCCTGGACGTCGCGAAGCGCCTGCAGGACTGGCTGAACCAGGGCAACCGCGCCGCGACCCTCGACCTCGCCGACGACGAGCGCGCCGCCGCCCACGACCTGTTCCTGCTGACCATGAAGCCGATCCTGTACGTCGCGAACTGCGACGAGGACCAGCTTCACGACGACCTCACCATCCAGGGCCAGAAGGCCATCCCCATCTGCGCGGAGGTCGAGGCCGAGCTTGCGGACCTCGACGCGGAGGAGGCCGCGGAGTACCTGGAGTCCATGGGGCTGGAGCACTCCGGCCTCGAGACCCTGGCCCAGGCGGCGTACCACCTGCTTGGCCTGCAGAGCTTCTTCACGGCCGGTCCGAAGGAGGTCCGTGCCTGGACCGTCCGCATCGGCGCGAAGGCCCCGGAGGCCGCCGGCGTCATCCACTCGGACTTCGAGAAGGGCTTCATCAAGGCCGAGACCATCAGTTACGACGACTACGTCAGCCTCGGCGGCGAGCAGGGCGCAAAGGAGGCCGGCCGCATGCGCATGGAGGGCAAGGACTACGTCGTGCAGGATGGCGACGTCATGGTCTTCCGCTTCAACGTGTAGCGCATAGCAACGCATGCGCCGCCCGTCGCGCGGATCTTGCGCGCGGGCGAGAAGAACGCTCCCCTCCGGCTTTGCGTCAGCCCGGAGGGGAGCGTTTCTCGTCTTGGTGCCCTGGGTGCCGCGATCCGCGGCGGTCCCTAGTTCGTGCCGGAGACGGCGTTGCCGCCGGTGGACGTCGTGCCGGTCGTGCCCGTCGCGTCGGCGGACTTGGCGGAGCCGTCGACCCAGTCGGCGCCAAACACCACCACGACGTCGGTCGAGGTGTCCCACGAGCCGTCGTTCTTCACCGGCGCGGCGGAAAGCCCCAGCGTCTTCGCGACGCCCGCCGCCTTCGCCTCCGCGTCGCCGTTGTAGTAGACCGTCGTCTTCGCCTGCAGCGACGGAGCGTCGTTCGTCGTCGCCGTGAAGCCGGCGCCGGTCAGCGTGGACGCGCCGTTGCCGGCGACGCCGGCGGTGGAGGTGCCGTTCAGCACGAGCACGGTGCCAGCGTACTCCGGGGTCACCTGCGTCGCGCCGCCTGCGCCTGCGCCGCTGGAAGACGAGTCGTCCCCGGTCGAGGTGCTCACGCCCACGGACCCCGCGACGCCCGCGGTGAAGTCCTGCGACGCGTCCTCGTACGGCGGCAGGCCCTTGTTCACGCGGTCCATGATCTTCTTCCACGCGGTCGTGTCGCAGATCTCGTACCACGTGTTGTCGACGTACTGGCTCAGGGTGGGGCACTGGCCGGAGTACAGGTCCTTCTCGACGTCTATGCCCTTGAAGCCCGACGCGAGCGACGCGATGGACGTCACGTCCATGTCGGTCGTGACGTAGCCGGAAAGCGTCGTCACCGTGGGGACGATGGTCGAGGCGCCGCCCTTCATCACCTTCTTGATGACCGCGCCAATCAGCATGCGCTGGTTCGCGGCTCGATAGAAGTCGCCTCCGCCGTAGCTGTCGTACGCGTGGCGTGCGCGGCCAAGCAGCGCCGCCGTCTTCCCGTCGAGCTTCTGCTTGCCCGCGGGCAGGTCGAGGCCGGTGTACTTCGGGTCCTTCACCGCCACGGGCAGGTCAACGGTCACGCCGCCGATGGCGTCGACCACCTTCGCGAAGCCGTCCATGTCGATCTCGGCGTAATGCGAAATGTCCACGCCCGCGAACTCGCTCACGACCTTCGTCGCGTACGCGGCGCCGCCAAACGAGTACGCGGAGTTGATCTTCTGCTTGCCGTTCGAGCCCAGGTCGACCAGCGTGTCGCGCGGGATCGAGATCAGCGTGACCTTCTTGTTGCGCGGGTCCACGCGGGCCAGGATGATGGTGTCGGTGCGGTATGCGCTGTAGTCCTTGCCGTAGTCCTTGCTCTCCGCGCGCCCCTCGTCCTTGTCGATGCCAAGCAGCAGCATGTAGAACGGGTCGCCGGGGTCCTTCGTCTCCACAAGGGTGTCGCGCAGCTTGTCGTCCACGCCCGAGGTGATGGCGGTGTTGATGTGGTGCACGTACGCCGCGACGGCGACGCCGCTCGCAACCACCAGCGCAACCAGAACCAGCAGCACCGCGCGCAGCACGTGGTGGCGGCCCCGGCGCTGACGTTTCTCGATGTAGTCCCCCGCGCCCTTCGCGCGAGAATAGCACGGCGCGTTTGGGTTGGCGGCGCCATGCGGCATCGCGACAGCCCTCGCGGCCGAGGCGCCGTGGTGCGTCCGCGCGCCGGCGTGATGTCCCCTTGGTACGTCCGGCAGCGGGGCCTGGACCTGAGGCCGAGCTTCGCCCTCGTTCGTGCCTGCCCGCTGCGGCGCCTTTGCGCTGTGCTTACCCAAGGTTCCTCCTTGCGCGCGGCCTCCTGGCCCGGAAGCCGCCGTGTGTCGCGTTAGCCCTGGTCGCTTCCAAGGATAACGATAACGTCCTGCGTGTTCACGTAGCTTCCGTCGTTTGCAATCGGCTTAACATCAAGCCCGAGCGTCTTCACGACGCCCTTCGCCTCCGCGAGCGCGTCGTCGCCGTTGTAGATGACCTTCGTCTCGCGCGTGGTCTCGGCCGCGTTGCCGGCGACCGCGTCAAAGCCGGCGCTCGCGAGGCTGTCCGCGCTCCTTCCGGCCAGGCCGTCGATGCCCGATCCGTTCAGCACGCGCACGCTGCCCTCGAAGGAGGGCTCCACGTCGCCCTCGTCCCCGTCCGAGCCCGAAGAGTCGTCCGCGCTCGAGGACTCGCCCGACGAGCTCGAACTCGACTTCTGCGCGGACCCGCTCGTCGCCGCGATGCCGCTCGTGGGGTCCTCGTCGGAGCCGGAGTATGGGCTCTTGCCCTTCTCGACGCGCTCCATCATCTTCTCCCACGCGGATTCGCGCAGGATCTCGTACCAGCCGCCGTCGACGTAGCTGCTGTCCGTGGGCGCCATACCGGTCATGATGTCCTTGCTCGTGTCCATGTCGCGCATCTCGCTCGCCAGCGACACGATGTCCGTCGCGCTCATGTCGGTGTGGACCATGTCCGCCATGGCCGTCACGGTCTTCGTCATGGTCGCCACGTCGCTCGAGAGCACCTTCTTCGCGACGGCCGCGATGACGGCGCGCTGGTTCGCGGCGCGATAGAAGTCGCCCGCCCCGTAGCTGTCGTACGCGTGGCGCGCGCGACAGAGAAGGGCGGCCTTCTTGCCATCGAGCTTTACCTTGCCTGCGGGCAGGTTCAGCTTGGTGTACTTCGGGTCCTTCACGGCGACGCCTAGGTTCACGGTCACGCCGCCCACGGCGTCCACGACCTCCTCCATGCCGTCCATGTCGATCTCGGCGTAGTGCGATATCTTGACGCCCGAGAGCTTCTGCACCGTCTTCACGGCGAGCGTCGGACCGCCGAGCGCGTAGGCGGCGTTGATCTTCTGCGTGCCGTACTTACCCATGTCGACCCTGAGGTCGCGCGGGATGGAGACGAGCGTGGCCTTCTTCTTCTGCGGGTCGATGCGGACCAGCATGATGGAGTCCGAACGATACGCCCCCTCGCTCGATCCGTACTCGCTTCCCTTCGCGCGCGCCTCGTCCTTGTCGACACCAAGCAGCAGCATGTAGAACGGCTTGTCCGCCTCCTTCTTGGAGAGCGTGCCCAAAAGTGAGCTGTCGATGTTCTTGCGCAGTCGCGAGTTGAGGTTGCCCAGGTAGGCGGCCCCAAGGCCGACGGCGGCCACCGCAAGTGCAAGCACGCACACGAGCACCGTCCTCGCGATGCGGTGCGTCCTGCGCCGGCTGCGGGCCTGCGCGTAGTGAGCGCGCGAGGAGCCGCGGGAAAGCCCGCGCGCGTCGCGAATGAGGTCCTCGTCGCCCATGTTCTTGCGCGCCACGTCGTGTCCTTCCGTCAGAGCTGCGCCAGGGGATGCATACAACCAACTAATATTACCTGCGAGAACATGTCACCTTATGAAGTACACAAAGCTCGCCGGAGCAGTCGCCCCGCGCCCTCCCGCGGCCCGCGCCCCCTCAGCCCGCGGTCCTGAACCCCCGTCCGCGGGTGCCGTGGGCGGATGCGCGACGGGCGGATGTCTGTTCTTCTCGCGCGCAAGCGCTGTCGCGCGAGCAAGGCGGGCGCAGTAGTGGCATGATTGGTTGGTTCACCAAGACACTTCGCGGAGGAATCAATGCAGACTTCAAGGCCCCAGCAGTTTGTCGCAGTCTTCGACTTCGGCGCCCAGTACGGCCAGCTCATCGCGCGTCGCGTGCGCGACCTTCACGTCTATTCGGAAATCGTGCCGTGCGACATCTCCGCGCAGGAGATCTCCCGCATGGCTCCCTCCGCCATCATCCTCTCGGGCGGCCCGGCCTCCGTGTACGCGGATGACGCCCCCGACATGGACGAGAAGATCTTCTCCCTTGGCATTCCCGTCCTCGGCTTCTGCTATGGTCAGCAGATCATGTCCGTTAAGCTGGGCGGCGAGGTCGGCCACACCGAGAAGGGCGAGTACGGTCCCGCGACCATCACGCGCCAGGGCGCAAGCCGCATCCTGGACGGCACGCCGGACATCCAGACCGTGTGGATGAGCCATCGCGACGCCGTGTCGCGCGTGCCGGAGGGCTTCACCGTCACGTCGACCACCGACGTCTGCCCCGTCGCCTCCATGGAGGACGCCAGCCGCAACCTCTTTGCGACGCAGTTCCACCCCGAGGTGCGCCACACCGCATACGGCAAGACCATCCTGGAGAACTTCCTGTTTGGCGTCTGCGACCTCAAGCGCGACTGGACCATGGACAACATCATCGACGAGAAGGTCGCCGCGATCCGCGAGCAGGTGGGCGACAGGAAGGTCATCCTCGCGCTCTCCGGCGGCGTCGATTCCTCCGTCGTGGCCGCGCTCGTGCACCGCGCCATAGGCGACCAGCTCACCTGCGTGTTCGTGAACCACGGCATGCTCCGCAAGGGCGAGCCGGAAATGGTCGAGGAGGTCTTCCGCAAGCAGTTCAACGTGCCCCTGGTCCACGTGCACGCAGAGGAGCGCTATGCCAAGCTGCTCGCCGGCGTGACGGACCCGGAGCAGAAGCGCCGCCTCATCGGCACGGAGTTCTGGAAGGTGTTCTTCGACGAGGCCCAGAAGATCGGTGACGTCGAGATGCTGGCGCAGGGCACCATCTACCCGGACATCATCGAGTCCGGTGCGCGCAAGACCGGCGGCAAGGCCTCCACGATCAAGAGCCACCACAACCTGATCCCGTTCCCGGAGGGCGTGCACTTCGACCTCATCGAGCCGCTCGACCACTTCTTCAAGGACGAGGTCCGCGAGCTCGGTGTCAGCCTGGGCCTTCCCGCCAAGATGGTGTACCGCCAGCCGTTCCCCGGTCCTGGCCTTGCCATCCGCATCATCGGCGAGGTCACGCCCGAGAAGCTTGCCATCCTGAAGAACGCGGACGCCATCGTGCGAGAAGAGCTGGACGCCTACAACGAGCGCCTGTTCCAGGAGACCGGCGAGCGCAACAGCGAGCACAGCTGCTGGCAGTACTTCGCGGTCCTGCCCGACATCAGGAGCGTCGGCGTCATGGGCGACGAGCGCACGTACCAGCGCCCGGTCATCGTGCGTGCCGTTGAGTCATCCGACGCGATGACCGCGGACTGGGCGAAGCTGCCCTACGACGTGATCGGCCAGATCTCCAGCCGCATCGTCGACGAGGTCGACGGCGTGAACCGCGTGGTGTACGACGTGACGCCCAAGCCGCCAGCAACGATCGAGTGGGAGTAGGCTGATAGGGTTCTGACCTGCATTTTTGAGTGCCGCACTGTGCCGCTGAGTTTCGTTTCGTACGAGAGTCATGGCAAAGCCGCCAGCGATGTTGGTGAGTAAATACGATAACCGAGCCTCCGTTCCCGCGTTGGGACGGAGGCTTTTTCTTTGTCGTTTTACTCCCTTTCACCTGCGATTTCGCAATTTACTCCCCCGTGTTTCAAGACGGCAAGGCACGGTGCGGCATTCGGAGGAACGGGAGTAAGGATTCATCCCAAGTGAGTAGACGCGCGATTTTTGTCTCCGAGAGCCAAACGGGGCCGTTTCGGGGCCTGTGAAACTCAAATCGAACTCAATAGGCTTTTCGGCGGTCTTCTCACAGCGTTTTCCCAGGTGGTTAATGGGGAGTAAAGAATCTCGCCGCCTCAATGAAAACGGGAGTAACCAGGGGAAATGCCGCGGCGTACTGCCGCGTGCCGCCGTGTAAGCCACCGCGTCATTTACTCCCCAGGTGCGCCGAAAATGCCTTTGCATGCAATGGGGAGTAAAAACTCAACATACGCAGGCGTGAGCGGCGCTCACCGCCTAGCTTGGCGTCCTGATTCGGTTGCGCTGGTTGCGAAATGCGGGGAGCCGCTACAGCGAGGCTTTCCAGTCCTCGTATTCGTCGGCGTCGATCTTGCCGTTTTCGAGCTGCGCGCGCTTCTCTGCCCACAGCTCGATCGCCGTCGCGGCTTTGGGCGCGTGCGGAGCCTTGGGGTTCAGGGAGAGGCCCGTGCCGTCGGCGGAGGGAACGATGCCGAACGAGTCCTCGAGCCGCACGAGCAGCGACATGAGGTCGCCCGCGGTCTCGACGCCGTAATCCTTGAGGGCGTTGACGGACACGCCGAGCGCCGCGGAGATGGACTCGAGCAGCTCGGGCTTGACGGCGCGGATGCCGCTCTCGTAGTGGCGCACGGCCCCCTCGGTCAGGCCGACGGCCTCGGCGAGTTGAGCCTGCGTCATGCCGCGCGACTTGCGGTACCGCCTTATGTTTTTGCCTACGGACATGCGCCCTCCTCCTGGAATTACGTATCAGCACATCTTATCAGCGTACGTAAATGTACGCAATTCTATTGACAGTACAGATACGTACGTTTACTCTGAATCTGTAAACCGTACGTATTCGTACGCCATTGATTGGAGGAGCCATGGACGAGAAGGTGGCGAAGACGCCGAGGC
>ERZ506425.424-NODE-424-length-14504-cov-5.37774_pt1 | contig 14504 bp, 15 predicted proteins | sample MGYA00513667_ERZ506425 | MGnify/ENA metagenome assembly ERZ506425
TGGGTGTAGATGTCCAGTGTGGTGGCCGCCGACACATGGCCCAGCATGGCGGAGAGAGTTTTCACATCCATACCGTTTTCCAGCGCCAGCGTTGCGAAGGTATGACGCAGATCATGAAATCGAACATGCTTGCACCCTGCGTGCTCCAAGATGAGCTGCAGTCTGCGGCGCACCACGCCAGGTGTGATGGGGCAGTCCTCTTTTACCGGGGATGGGAACATCCAGCGGGAGTCCACTGCCTTTTTATACTCCCGCAGCACTGCCACCACCGCGGGCGGCAGGACGATCTTGCGGACGGAGTTCTTCGTCTTGGGCGTGCTGATTTGGAGTTGGCCCCGCACGTCGTAGACCTGCTTGTTCACATTCAGCACGCCGGTTTTGAAGTTCAGGTCGTCCCATTGCAGCGCCATCAGCTCACCCCGGCGCAGGCCGGTGGCTAAGTCCAGAAGGAAGACTTCGTAGTAGCCCTCGAACTTCGCCTGAATGAGGAACCTTTGAAGTTCCTCCCGCGTCAGCACCTGCATCTCCCGTGCCTTCTTGGGCGGCAGCTTGCAGCCGATGGCGGGGTTTACACGGATCAGTCCATCCTGCACCGCTTTCTCCAGCGCGGAGCGGCAGGTGGCGTGGCACATGCGCACCATTCGGTCGGACAGTCCTTCGCCGTACTTGTCGGTGAACCGCTTCCGGCCGCTTTTCTTGAGCCGACCGTAGAACTGCTGCAGGTCATTCTGCGTCAGCTTGTTCAGCGGAATGCTGCCGATCTCCGGGATGATGTGCAGGCGGATGCGGCTCTCATAGGTCTCCTGCGTGGTGGGGCGGATCTTTGGCTTGGAGTGATTCTCGTACCAGTATGTCAGCCAGACCCCGAAGGGCATCTCTGACCGCACCTTCTCCGGCTTCAGCCCGCCACACTCTTCCTTGAGCTTTTGGAGCTTCTCGACGCACTCCTTCTTGGTTTTGGCGAGAACATTTTTCGTCTTGGGATAGCCGTTATCGTCATAGCCGATGACGATGCGTCCCTCCCACCGACCATCCTTGCGCTGTCTTACGGTTCCGTCGCCGGCTTTTCGTTTTCTTGCCACGGTTTCAACTCCTTTCCGAAGATGTCCTCCATGAAGCCGCCTACGATGCCGCAAGCCTGCTTCTGCATATCCGATGTGACATGGGTATAGGTGTCCAGCGTGAAGGAGGCGTTGGTGTGGCCCAGGATACCGGACAGGGTTTTGGCGTCCACACCGCTGGTGAGGGCGTGGGTGGCGAAGGTATGACGCAGATCGTGGAAGCGGATGCTGGGGAGTCCTGCCCGCTGGAGGAGCGTTTTCATGTGGCGATAGGCTGCATTGGGATCGACGGGATCTTCCGGCTTCACCGGATCAGGGAATATCCATTGGCTAATGGCATCCGCTTTTCGCCGCCGCAGGATTTCGGTCACGCTGTGCGGCAGGATGATGGTACGCATGCCCTGATTGGTCTTCGTCTCACCGACGGTGTACTCGCCCTTCCGCTGGCTGTGGAGGGTTCGGCACACCTTCAGCGTCCCGGCATTCCCGTCGAAGTCGCTCTACTGCAGACCGCAGATCTCGCCGCGGCGCAGGCCGGTCATCAGCTCCGTCTGGAAGAAGTCCCGCCACACCTCGTCCTGCTCCACCACTGCGAGGAAGGCGTCCAGCTCCGCACGGGTGAGGATACGCTTGGGTTTGTAGTTGGGCTTGGGCGCCGTTGTCCCCTCGGTGGGGTTCCTGGGAATGACATGTGCCTGCACCGCGTCTTTCAGTGCGGCGTGAAGCGTGGAGTGAATGTGGCGCACCATGGAGTCGGAGAGCTGATGCCCCATCTCGGGATGTTCGTGGATGCGCCCCTCCGTTTTCAGGCGGCGGTACATCCGCTGGATGTCCTGCTGGGAGAGGAGGGAGATCTGCTTGTCGCCCAGCTGCGGCTTGATGTAGTATTCGATGTAGCGGCGGTAGCCCTCGAGGGTACCGGGCCGCACCGTACCCGCCTTGTACTCCGTGAGCCAGCGGTCCAGCCACTGGCCCAGCGTCATGCGGCTGTCCTCGGTCAGCTCCACATCGCGGTAGCACTCGATGTTCTGGTGCAGCTTGTCCAGCAGGGCCTTTTGCGTCTTGGCATACTGATTACCCTGCTCGGTGGATTGGGTCAGCCAATATGCGCTTTCTCTTCGTCGCGGGGAACCTCCTTACCAGCAAGGTATAGCTTGCCCAGCATATACTGTAAACTATCTTTTTCGCCTCCTCCCTGTTAGCATAAAAAGAGACCGTGCTCCCGGGAGCACGGCCAGAGATGGAAGGACCTTCCGAGCGGATTGCCGTATGGCGGAGAGTGCCCATGCTCTCATAGATACTCTGTCGAAAGCCATGTGGATTCGTCGGCGCAGATACCGTGCCGTACCGAACCAGAGGCAACCTCACCCGGGTGAAATTGTCCTTCTATTATTACTTATATTACTTAGAAAAAACGATTTCTTATGCGGCTGGCCGGTTTCGGCGTGTGCGATGGAAGATCAGTCCCACGAACAGACCAACAGCGGCAGGGCAGATCCAGCCCAACCCCAGCTTGAAGAAGGGCAGATAGCTGTCAGCGAAGCCGATGACAGCGGAGACAACAGGGGTCTCCGTAATGGCCTTGGGCAGCGCCTTCACGAAATCGAAGAGGGCGGCCGCCAGCGTGAAGCCCGTAACCCACCGATACACCACGGTATCGTGGCCGTACAGATTTCCCAGCAGCGCCAGCAGGATCAGGGTGATGGCCAGTGGGAACAGGAACATCAGCACCGGCAGAGAGATGGCGATGATGGCGTTAAGGCCGATGTTGGTGACCAGCAGGGAAAAAATACTGAAGCAGATGGCCCAGAAACCGTATTTCGGCCCATTGGGGAACATGGCGGTGAAGGTTTCGGCACAGCTGGTGACCAGACCGATGGAGGTCTTGAGACACGCCAAAATCACCGTCAGTGCCAGCACCACCAGCCCGGCCCGCCCCAGATAGTGCTCAGCAATGACAGCGAAGGCCTCGCCGCCGTTGGTGCAGGAAACGGTAAGGGAGTAGCTCCGGGTCCCCACGATGGTGACGGCCACATAGATGCCGCCCATGAACAGGCAGCTGAAAATGCCGGAGAGCACCGTATTTTTGGCGATAGCGCCGGGCTCCGTGACGCCCAGCCCCCGGATGACGTTGATGACCACGATACCGAAGGCCAGACTGGCCAGAGCATCCATGGTGTTGTAGCCCTCCAGAAAACCGGCGAAGAAGGGAGCCGCAGCATAGGCCGCCGACGGCGTCACGTCGGCGATGCGGTCTGTGGGATGCAGCAGGGCCGTCACCACCAGAATGGCCAGCACCAGCAGGAACAGCGGCGTCAGCAGCTTTCCCACCCACGTCAAAATCTTGCCGGGTCGCAGAGAAAAGAACAGCACGGCGGCGAAGAACACGCAGGAGAACGCCGCCAGCAGCACCGTGGCGTTGACATTCTCACCCAGCAGCGGCTCGATGCCCACGGTGAAAGACGTGGAGGCGCAGCGGGGAATGGCGAAGAAGGGACCGATGGTCAGGTACAGAGCGCAGGTGAAGAAGATGCTGTACCGAGGACTCACCCGCCCGGCCATCTCCTGCAGGCCGTTGCTGCGGCTGATACCCTGTGCGGCTACGCCCAGGAGGGGGATGCCTACGCCGGTGATCAGCAGACCGATGATGGCGGGCCATACATTGCGCCCGGCCTGACTGCCCAGAAAAATGGGAAAAATCAGGTTTCCTGCCCCGAAGAACAGGCCGAACAGCATGGTGGCGATGAAGAATTGCTGGCTAAAGGTCAGCCGGTTGGTTTGCGCTTTCATAAATACATTCCCCCAGTTTAATTGCGTGCCAGTATAACACAGTTTTTATCGGGCGTCAAGAAAAATCGCAGACATTTGTATCTGATAAGCGGATGAATGGATAAAACGTCCTTTTCAAACGTATCTTTGTGTGCTATAATAGGACAGAGGAGGCGATGCACTTGCAATACGGAGAGGTGCGGCAGGCGCACTTTTTGGAGCGGCCCAACCGGTTCATCGCCCATGTAGAGCTGGAGGGCGAGACGGTGGTGTGCCATGTGAAGAACACAGGCCGCTGCCGGGAACTGCTGGTGCCGGGGGCCACGGTCTATCTGGAGCGTGGGACCAATCCGGCCCGCAGGACGGCGTGGGACCTCATCGCCGTGGAGAAGGGCCACCGGCTCATCAACATGGACGCTCAGGCCCCCAACCGCATTTTTGCCCAGTGGATCCGCCAGCAGGAGCCGGAGATCACCGTCCACCCGGAGTACCGTTACGGGGACTCCCGGCTGGACTTCTGTCTGGAGCGGCCGGAGGGGCTGCACTTGGTGGAGGTGAAGGGCGTGACGCTGGAACGGGAGGGACACTGCCTGTTCCCGGACGCTCCCACGGAGCGTGGTGTCCGGCATCTGCATGAGCTGATGCGGGCCGTAGAGGAGGGCCACCGGGCCACGGCCTTCTTCGTGATCCAGATGGCGGACGTGCTGGACTTTGCCCCCAACGACACCACTCACCCAGCCTTTGGTGAGGCCCTGCGGGAGGCGGCACGCCGGGGCGTGGAGATCGTGGCCTACACCTGCCGGGTGACGCCGGAGACGGTGACGCTGGACGCCCCCGTGCCGGTGCGGCTGTAACAGGATATGCCATCCCGCTGCGGCGGCGATGTGTATATACAATGTATCAGGAAAGGATGATGCTTTATGAACATGAGACGTATCCGGAGAGTGTACGTTTCCTGACCCTCCCAATTTATTTAGGAGGAAACCATCATGAACAAGACCATTCACATCCGGGAGGCCGTGACCCCGGAGGAGGTGGAGCGCTTCTGGCAGGAGCTGCACGCCTATCACGCACGGGACATTTTCCCCGACCCGGCGGAGGAGGACCGGGCATATTTTCTGGACGACAGCCAATACCGGGCCGCCGTACAGCGGATCCATGACCGGGAAGGGGATCGCTGTTACTACCTGCTGTTTCGGCGGGAGGGCCGGGATATCGGCTTTGCCCTGACTGACGGCACTGTACCCTTCGGAGGACGGCAAGTGCTTCGTCATGGAGTTCTGTGTGCTGCCGGAGTTCCGGGGCGGCGGGACAGGCACCGCCTGCGCCCGTCTGCTGCTGGATTGGGCAGCGGATCAGGGAGCGCAGTATGGGGAACTGAACGCCGCCGACCCCCGGCGCATCCGATTCTGGAGCCGTCTGGGCTTCCGGCCCAATGGCCGGGACGAGTGGGGTGAGCCGCTGATGCTGCGCCCTCCGGAGCAGGCGCTGTCCATCACCGTGGAGCTGCTGCAGGACCCGGCGGACTGGCATCTGCGGAAGCTGGAGAACGGCTATCTGGCGGAGATTGGGGAGCCGTTGCTGACGGAGGAGAGCACAGAGCGGCTGCGGGCCGCCGTGGAGCAGGGGCATATCCGCTTCCTGCTGGCATACCGGGGCTGCCGGGCCGTGGGGATGTGCTCCGTGGCAGAGAACTTCTCCACCTTCTGCTGCGGGCCGGTAGCGGTGCTGGAGGATCTGTACGTGGAGCCGGTGTTCCGGAGACAGGGCATCGCCCGGCAGCTGACCCGCAGCGCTCAGGCACTGTGCCGTGAACGGGGCGTGGGCAGCCTGACCGTGTGCTGCGCCCCTTGTGACGAGGCCATGTATCAGGCGCTGGGCTTCAACGTCCCGCTGGGCGTGAGCCGGAGCTGCCTGCTGTAAGAAATCAAAATCTCCGGCTAAGCCGGAGGTTTGACGAGGCCCCATAAGGGCCTATTACGGGCGAAGCCCCTTAAGGGGCCCGAAAGGTCTGCCGACCGCATTTCCTTCTCGGGCTACCCCTTAAGGGGTTTTATTTATGCCTTGGATTCTTACTACCCGTAAACGGGTCTATAAATTCCTTTATGCTAATTTGGTCGGATATTTTGTCCTGATAATGAACAATAAGTTGCGCAAATTGGAAAATGCATAAAAGAAGACATAGCTTGCAGGCTCTGGCAGAATGAAGTTACCACACAAACATTCGAAAGGAGACAGCAAACTATGTCCGAGAAAATTGTACAGTTGAATGAGGAAATTACCAAGGGGCAGATCAAGGAATTGATCCGCAGCAGCGTGGAGGAAACCCTGAACGAGCTGCTGGAGAAGAGAGTACAAAAATGTTGCTGTTTTGGTAGCAATCGCTGTGAATGAGGACAGCTTTCGTGAGGTTTTGGGCGCTGCCGAGGGCATGAAAGAGGACAAGACCAGCTGGGTCAGCTTCTTCCATTGGCTCCGCGGGTGCAGCTTGGATGGCGTAAAGCTCATCGTTGGCGACAAGTGCCTACATCTGCTGGGAGATGGCGGACTGGGAGAGGTCGTTCTCCTCTGTCGCCTGCGAAAAGCTGCACAGCCGCACCACGGACTGAAAGTATTTGAGTTGTCTCAGCACTTGCCCGCCCCCTTTTCCTGATGCTCTCCCATTGTAACGCAGCACTTCCACAGCGTCCACCGCCTGCGCCCACACCATAGTCCATCCCAAGGAGTGCCTCGCCGTCTGTCATGCGGAAAAATCGTTATGCCGTTACAGCTTCCCCAACTGCTCCGCCCACTGGGCCTCCTTGAAGCCCACCAGAACAAAATCGCTGCCCACCAGCAGCGGTCGCTTCACCAGCATCCCATCCGTGGCCAGAAGCTGCAACATCTCCTCCTCGCTCATGCCCGGCAGCTTGTCCTTCAGCCCCATGGACTTATACAGCAGCCCGCTGGTGTTGAAAAATCTCTTCAGCGGCAGCCCGCTGCGCTGATGCCACGCAGTCAGCTCCTCATAGCCGGGGTTCTCCTCCTTGATGTCCCGCAGCTCATAGCTGATGTGGTGCTCATCCAGCCACCGCTTCGCCTTCTGGCAGGTGCTGCACTTGGGATAGCAAACAAATATCATGGTTCTGACCTCCTGTTCTAAATTATATGTATCCGTTTTGGGCAAAAGGATACTGCCGCATCATATGTGTCGGAGTCATTGACGTCCATCTTTCATAATAATCGCTCCGACACGGAGATTGATGAAACCGCCCTCACAGGGAAAACACACATCCTTTGCCATACAAACCTCCACAGGTTCTGCCTTCTCCCTCAATTATACCGATTTCCCCGCAAAAAGACAACAAAAAATGTGCAGGCGCTTGCTTGCACATTTTTCTCCCGACTGCTACAATGTTAAAAACATTCTGCGAAGGAGTTTTCATATGATCCTCTATTTTTCTGGCACCGGCAACAGCAAATATGTGGCCCAGCGCATGGCGGAGGCTCTGAACCAATCGCTGCTGAGCATGAATGACCGCATCCGCTCCCACGACACCTCCCCCGTGGAGACGGACGAGCGCCTTGTGATCGTCACGCCTACCTACGCATGGCGCATCCCCCGTCTGGTGCGGGACTGGCTGCTGGAGACGGAGTTCCCCGGCGCAGCGCAGGTGTGGTTCATCATGACCTGCGGCAGCGAGATCGGCCACGCCAGCCGGTATAACCGCTCCCTCTGTCAGACCAAGGGCCTGACGGACATGGGGACAGCCCAGATCATCATGCCGGAGAACTACATCGCCATGTTTGACGCTCCGCAGGCGGAGGAAGCCCGACGCATCGTGGCCAAGGCCCAGCCGGATATCGACCGTTCTATCGCCGCCGTCCGGGAGGGCCGCCCCTTTCCCCCGCCCCACGATCGTCTCTATGACCGCTTCATGAGCGGGCCGGTGAACCCCATCTTCTATGCCTGCTTCGTCAAGTCCAGCGCCTTTACCGTTTCGGAGGCCTGCACCGGCTGCGGCCAGTGCGTCCGCCGCTGTCCCACCAACAGCATCACCCTCCGGGACGCCAGGCCCGTCTGGGGCAAAGGCTGCACCCACTGCATGGCCTGTATCTGCTACTGCCCCACGTCCGCCATTGAGTACGGAAAAAAGAGCCTCGGCAAGCCCCGGTATCACTTCGAGGCCCTGTAAGCCCTCCCGTCAGGCGATGGCCTCCCGCCACGTTCCCGCAGCGGCAAATTTCCGGTACTGCTCCTGATTCCTCCGGAAGAAGCCCCGGATGATCAGCAGCGCCAGCACGCACAGATTCAGCACACCCTTTTTATATTGTGTGTTCATGTCCCGCTCCGTATGTTTGCCTTACACTACTGTGTAAGATTCAGTCGTTTCATTTTGTCAATAAGGCTTTTAAAAAAATTTGCATATCATGGAAAGCGCCACCGGAAGATATCTCCGGCGGCGCTTTTTGGTATACTATTTGGGAAGAATCTTACCTCGTCCAGCCTCACCTTATAGGTATTCTGCATAAGCTGCAAGCTTTTTCTCAGCAGCGGCAGCTTCCTGCCGTATCCTGTCGGCACGGGACAGCAGGGCCGACAATTCATCATATTCCCCTTTATCGACTCCCGTTTTGAGGGAAATGATCCCCGATTTGATGCAATCACGCCATACCAGCGTAACGGAACGGCTCTTTTCGGGAAATTCCACTTCGATCAAATATTTGCCGGGCCGCCCTATGACCCTCCCAACACCAAAGCTTCTGTGCGCAATGGGACTGCCCGCAGAGAGTCTTTCTTCAAAGAACTCCTCTGCGTGCTCCAACCTCGCCACCTGCTCCTCCGCCTTTGCCCGTTCCTCTGCTGCGGCTCTTGCGGCGTCTATCTTTGCCAGATAGGCCTTTCTCTCCTGCCCATTCCTCATGGTATAATGGATACCATCAAACAGGCCGTAGACCGAGCAGCAGTAAATGATGTCAAACGCCAGAAGATGCAGTGCTTCGTCCGGATGGATAGGACCTCTTGCATAATCTGCCCTGCCCCGGTTTGTTTCCAGCAAAGCAGGACAATCCCTGATAGCCTTTACAAGCTCATCGCACATCCGGTGATAGACCTGCAAGTCCATCTGGGTGCCGCTGCCCCAGTTGTCATAGAACTCCACACAATCAGCGAATCTCTTGGCCTGAAGCGCCTTATACAGATAATAATGCTCCGGGTCGTAGAATCCCGTTATCATCATGGGAAGCCGGATGCCTGCCTGATAGCGCCACCGATCCCGATAATATTTTTCATGCATGGTCTGGCAAAAATTCAAGAATCCTGTAAATCGATGGTTTCTTACCTGCAAGTCGCCGCCGTCCGGCTCCAGCAAGTCACGAAGCGCTTGACGCACCGCCGTCGGCTCACTCTTGGCATAGTCCGACAGCGCATAGAAGGAAAGTTCATAGCGATTGTCGATGGTCTGTTTCGTCAACTGCACCACATCCACAAGCCGCTTGGGAAAACTGGTATCATCAGCCGCCAAAGCCCTATCTATCATCGGGCGGAACTGCGCTGCGATTTCCCATTTATATACCTCGTCATGTCCCCCGGTATTCAATTCCGGAAACCGCTTCACATAGCGTCCAAAAATCTGTTCCAGATTTGCACGATTCATTCTATCTATCCTTTCGCCCGGTATATCTTCTGTCTACTGTTTATTATAATACTACATCCAACTATAAATAGCAAGAAATCCCTGTTTCTTACGACATCTAATATTCTCCCCTCCCCTGCATCTTTCCCTCCTTCACCGCATAGGCTTGTCTGTGAGGTGATACCAATGAAACAGATCCATATACGCCGATTCCTGTCCCTGCTGCTGGCGGCGCTGACTCTGTGGGCCGCCGCCGTCACCGCCGGGAGCGATTCTGCCGCCGCAGCCCTCCAGCAGCTGCGGCAGGGCAGCCGCCTGCCCCAGCAGGCGCTGCGCTGGGAGCTGGGGGACTTCTTCGGTCTGGACTCCCTGTCCGCCGTCACGGTGATGACGCTGGCCCAGTCCCCCCTGCTGCTGGCAGGCCGCAGCACTGTGGCAGCTCTGCTGTCCGCCGGTGTGACCAGAGATCCGCCGGAGCCTGTGGCCCCGGAGTCGCCGGACACGCCCTCCTCCGCAGCTTCCTCCCTCACCGACGGCCTGACCTTTGCCGACAACGGTGTCCCCGCCCAAACCACCGCTCCTACCTCCTCCAAGGGGTACACCGTGGTCAACGGCGTATATCTGAAAAACTCCTCCGGTACGGAGCTGGATGCCGATGCTCTCTCCGACGGCAGCTTTGCCGCCCAGCTCACCGATGACGGCCCGCAGGTGCTCATCGTCCACAGCCACGGCAGCGAGGCCTACACCATGCCCGCCGGGCAGGAATACACCCCCACCGGCAGCTTCCGCACCGACAACGATGCCTGCAACGTGGTGCGGGTAGGCGACGAGATCGCCGCCGCCCTGTCGGAGCGTGGCATTTCCGTCCTCCACGACCGCACCCTTCACGACGTGCCGGACTACAACGACGCCTACCCCCACAGTCTGGCTTCCGTGGAGGATTACATGGAGAAATACCCCTCTCTGGTGTTCGTGCTGGATGTCCACCGGGACGCCGTCTCCGACGCCGACGGCAACCAGTACAAGCTGGTCAGCGCCGAGGAGCCCCACGCCGCCCAGATGAGTTTTATTATGGGCAACGCCTACGACGGCTGGCAGGAGAATCTGAAGCTGGCCATAGCCATTCAGCAGAACCTCAGCGCCGACTATCCTACCCTCATGCGGCCCATTACGATGCTGAACTACCGCTATAACCAGTTCGTCAGCCCCGGCGCCATGCTGCTGGAGGTAGGAGCCGCCGGCAACTCGCTGGACGAGGCCCTTTACGCCGCCCGCCTCTTTGCGCAGGGCTTTGCCGACACGCTGCAAAGCTGAAAAACACACGAGGCAGAGCACCGCTCTGCCCCGTGTGGTTCGTTCAATTTTCCCGTCATAGTCTCTCCCCCGCATCCTCCCTTTCCGCATCCGTCAGACACAGCCGCAGACGCAGCCGTTCATTCCGGTACGCCTGCTGCCCCTTCTCCGTCAGCCGATAGTTCCGCTGCCGTCCCTGCACCGACGTCTCCTGAATGAAGCCCTCCTTCAGAAAACGCCCCAAGATGGTATACAGCGTCCCCGGCCCCAGACGGCCCCGCCCCTCCGTACACCGCTCCGTCCATGCGGCGATCTCCGTGCCGCACAGTTCTCCCCGCCGCAGCGCCATCAGCACGTAGAACATGGCCTCCGTCAGCGGTGCGCCCGCTTTTCCTTTCATAGCTCTCCTCCTGCATCGTCATTCGATATCATATATCGATATTGTATCCTTTCCTGTGGGTTCTGTCAAGAAAAATGCAAAATTTACAAAAATTTTTGTGGACAACTCTTATAAGCTGTGATAATATGAGGAATCAATAAAAGAGATACCACCCAGCGCATCCCGCCCGGCGGGAGAAAGGAGCCGTTTATGTCTGTCAAGGAAAGCTATGCCGGCAAGATCAACCGTAAGCTCAATAAGAAGCTCCACGTCATCGACGTGGCGGCGGGCCGGGCTCCGGCGGATCTGGTGCTGAAAAACGCCACTTACGTCAACGTATTCTCCAATGAGCTGTGTCACGGGGACATCGCCGTGGCAGAGGGCCTCATTGTAGGTATGGGCGAATACCACGGCAAGGTGGAGGTGGACGTGTCCGGCAAGCTGGTGCTGCCCGGCTTCATCGACGCTCACATCCATCTGGAGAGCTCTCTGGTGAGTCCCACGGAGTTTGCCAAGGCGGTGCTGCCCCACGGCACCACCACCGTCATCACCGACCCCCACGAGATCGCCAACGTCATGGGTACCGACGGCATCGAGTATATGCTGCAGGCCACGGAGGACCTGCCGGTGGACGTGCGCTTCATGCTGCCCTCCTGCGTCCCCGCCACGCCGCTGGACGAGTCCGGCGCCAATCTGGATTACCGTGCCATCGACTCCTTCTATGACCATCCCCGTGTGCAGGGACTGGCGGAGATGATGAACTATGTGGGCGTGGTCAACGGCGACGGTCAGGTGGTGGAGAAGATCGTGGCCTCTCAGGCCCACCACAAGAAGATCGACGGCCATGCGCCGGGCCTTTCCGGCAAGGATCTCAACGCCTACATCGCCGCCGGCGTCTACTCCGACCACGAGTGCTCCGATATGGAGGACGCCATGAATAAGCTGCGTCTTGGCCAGTACATCATGATCCGTGAGGGTACGGCCGCCCGGAATCTGGAGGCTCTCATGCCCCTGCTCACCAGCCAGTACGTGGATCGCTGTATGTTCTGCACCGACGACAAGCACCCCAACGACCTGCTGGAAAAGGGCCACATCGACTACATCGTCAAAAAAGCTATCTCCCTGGGGGCCGATCCCATCGTTGCCGTGAAGGCCGCCTGCCACAACGCCGCTCGGTACTTCCTGCTGAACAACCGTGGTGCCATTGCCCCCGGCTATTTGGGCGACTTCGTCATCATCGACGACTTCCAACACTTCGAGATCGAGATGGTCTATAAACGCGGCGTCCTCATGTACGACGGTCAGCTGCGGGACTTCCCTGCCCCGGAGGTCGACCCCTATCTGGTGAAGCGGGCTCACGACACCTTCCATGTGGCCCACCTGACGGCGGAGGACTTCTCCGACGGCCGCCCCCATGCCGTCATCGGTATGATCCCCGGCGAGATCGTCACTCAGGATGCCGGCTACGCCGACCACGCCGACCCGGAGCAGGACATTCTGAAGATCGCCGTCATCGAGCGGCATAAGAACACCCACCACATCGGCTTGGGCTACATCAAGGGCTACGGCCTGAAGCGCGGCGCCGTAGCCACCTCCATCAGCCACGACAGCCACAATATCATCGTGGTGGGTGCCACCGACGAGGATATGGCCGCCGCCGCCAACCGCATCGTGGAGAACCGTGGCGGCATCACCGTCATGGAGAACGGTCAGGTGCTGGGTGAGGTAACGCTGTCCATCGCCGGCATCATGTCCGACGACAGTCTGGTGATGGTGAACAGCGCTCTGGAGGATGCCAAGGACGAGGCCTTCGGTTTGGGCGTCTCCCGTGGCATCGACCCCTTCATGACCCTGAGCTTCATGGCCCTTCCGGTGATCCCTTCTCTGCGGATCACCACCCGTGGTGTGTTTGATGTCTCCAGTCAGCGTTATATCTGACCTCCTCATCCTCCCCATAGCGTGATACCCCCCGGAGCCGAAGGCTCCGGGGGTATCACATCTTCCCTTGAAAAGAGGGAGGACGCCGCAGCGTCCTCCCTCTTTTCACAGGCTATTCTTACTTCACCGTACCGTCGGCGTTGAACACCGGCAGCGGAGCCAGATACTGGATGTCCTTGCGCTGCTGGGCGTCGCCCTCGGCCAGCACGGCGATGCGGTCCACCACGATGCCGCCGGCCAGCTTCACCAGCTCCTCCATGGCGTGGAGGCTGCCGCCGGTGGAGATCACATCGTCCATCAGCACGATGCGCTTGCCACGGATCATGTCGGCGTCGTCCCGGCCCAGATACAGCTTCTGCACCCCGGCGGTGGTGATGGAGCGATCCTCCACATGGATGGGATCGGGCATATAGGCCTTGGGGCCCTTCCGGGCGATGAAGTACTTCTTGGCGCCGGACTGCCGGGCCATTTCGTGGATCAAGGGGATGCTCTTGGCCTCGGCGGTGAAGAGGTAGTCGTACTCCTCATTCTCCACCAGCTTCAGCAGGTCACGGGCGCAGGCCACCGTCAGCTCCGCATCACCGAAACAGATGAATGCACCGATATACAGATCATCCGCAACCTTGCAGATGGGAAGTTCCCGCTGCAGGCCCGCCACGGTCATGGAATAGGTCATCTTTGAAACTCCAATCCGCCGGGCGCAGCCACGCCCCGGCTGCCGCCTTTGGGCGGACGGCACGCCTTTGTTTTTAAGTACCGCTTGGATGCACTGGCCAAGCCATAGTATATTATATAAGCAATTTGGCAAATGTCAATATCCGTCTGCACTTCTGCTTATGAAAGTTCTCCCCTTTTACCCGGCTCAATTTTTCGCTGCTCTAACATTTTTTCTTGTACTCTCATAATTTTTTAGCCTATTTTTATGTTTTGCACAAAAAACGCCGGTATTTTTCAGTAACCCCCTCCCATCCTTTTCCCTCGGACCCCCTTGCGGGAACCGGAAATTGGTGTTATCATGACCTTAACAGGGTTCATTCTTCCTGTGAAAGTAACGGAACAAGGATTTAGGAGGAACAAATTATGAACGCATATCTGGCCAGTGTTTTGGAAAACGTTCGGACAAAGCACGGCAACGAGCCGGAGTTCGTGCAGACCGTAGAGGAGGTTTTCTCCTCCATCGAGCCGGTCATCGAAAAGCACCCGGAGTATGAGAAGGTAGATCTGCTGGGCCGTATGGTGGAGCCCGAGCGTATGTTCACCTTCCGGGTGGTGTGGTGCGACGACAATGGCCAGTGGCATACCAACCGTGGCTGGCGCTGTCAGTTCAACGGCGCCATCGGCCCCTACAAGGGCGGCCTGCGCTTCCAGAAGAACGTCTACGAGGGCATCATCAAGTTCCTGGGCTTCGAACAGACCTTCAAAAACAGCCTGACGGGCCTGCCCATCGGC
>ERZ506425.429-NODE-429-length-14308-cov-6.65628_pt1 | contig 14308 bp, 10 predicted proteins | sample MGYA00513667_ERZ506425 | MGnify/ENA metagenome assembly ERZ506425
CGTGTGCTCTTCCGATCTTATTCAGAGCCCGGCCCACTGCTATATCCAAACGGCTCCTCATGGGGCGGTAACTATCCCATGGGGCGGTCGCTGAAAACGGCATTATTCCGCGAAAAAGGAAAATATGCTAACCGCCCCATGGGGAGTTACCGCCCATGAGAAACAGGAGAACGCTGCAGACCTCAGTTGTTGCTGCCGTCAGTGCCGTCAGTAGAGGTGGAGTTGTCGCCGCCGTTATTGTTGTCGCTATTGTTGGACTCGTCTTGAGACTTCTGCTGTGCCTCTTGGTCAGCCTTCTGCTGAGCCTCTTCCTGAGCTTGCTTGGCGGCATCTGCCTGCTGCTTGGCCTGCATCGAGGCGGTGACGTCGGACTCGGCCTTCTGCAGTTTAGAAATCGCATTATTGACGTCGGATTCGGACGGACTGGTCCCGTTCATCACCGTATTGGCCTCGGTGATGGCGTTTTGCAGCGCGGTGCGGGTGTTTTCATCGGCCACACTGCCCGCGGAATTATCCAGCGTGCCCTGCGCCTGCGAAATAGCCGAGCTCAGGTTCGATTTCAGTGTGTTGGTATCGGCCGTCGCCTTTGAAGTATTAACGGCCTTGATCGCATTGTTGATGGCATCCGTCTTGTCAGCCATGTCGCTGGCATCATTCTGCAGCTCTTTAGTGTGAGACTTCAACTCAGTGGCGTTGAGGCTGGAATCGCACTTGGCGGTGTCAGCCGGATTGCCGGCGTCTTGCAACGCCTGATTCAGCGTGGTGAGCGTATTGGCATCGGCCACATCGCTGGTGGATGTTTGCGCGCTGGTTTGGCCATTGGATATGGCGGTGGTGAGCTTCTTCTGAGCATTCGTGTACTGCTTGGCCGCTACCTTGCACTCGGCCAATGCCACGGCTTGGCTCGCCTTGCTGCTGTTGGAATGCCACCAGAGCAGGCCGGCGACAACCAGCGCTATCACGGCGACTACTGCTACGGCAATGCTGACGATCTTGCGGGTGTTCTTTTTGCCGCTACCGCCGTGACGAGGCTCGGCGCCATCGGAATCGTCCTCATCGGAGACCTGATCCAACGGAATGGAGGGAGGCATCACAGCAGGCTGAGCCTGTGCCGAAGCGGCCAGGGCGGCCGGTTGGAACACCTGTGTGGCTGCAGCATCATCGGCAGACGCTACTTGCGTTGCCGGCATGGTAACGGTCTCACCGGATACGGTGGATGATGCGCCGTATGCCTGTGTGGCCGCAGCTGAATCAGGCTGGAATGCCTGTGTGGCCGCGGTTTCGGCATTCGGCATGGCCTGAGCTTCGAAAGGCTGTGTTGCCATGACCTGATCAGGCTGGAACGCTTGTGTTGCCTCGGCATCTACCGCAGGCTGCTCGGCCTGATTGGGTTGGAACGCCTGTGTCGCGGCGTTTGAAGCTACCGAAACAGGCGATGCCGCTGGTGCCGCTGGTGCGGCTGGTGCTGCTGGCGTCACTGGCGCTGTCGGTTCCACCGGGCGGAAGCTTTGCGTCGTCTGATCCCAAACGTATTGCTGCTGGCCGGGCGCAGCGGCGATTGGTGTTTCGGATACTACTGGCTGCGTGGCTGCCGCCGGCTGTGGTGCTTGTGCGGCAACCGCAGCCGGGAATTGCGGCGAGAACGGTTGCGTCATGGCCGGATCGATGGGCTGCGTCGGCTGAGCGGCTTGTACGGTCGGCACAGCTTGCGTGGGTTGTGAGGCATACGCTACTTGCGCGGGCTGCACAAACTGTGTGGGCTGCGCAGACTGCGCAGACTGCACAGACTGCGGGAACTGCAGAGCCGGTGTGGCTTGTGCCGTGGGTTCTGTGCTATATGCTGCCGTCTCTTGCCCGGGAATCGGAGGAACCGTTGGCCTGACCGGCTTTTCGGGCTGCTGGAAGTCGAACTGGAACCCGCCATCGCTGTTGGTCATGACATCTCCTTGGGATTAAGCAAATGGCCGGCATCCGCCGGCCGAATGGTACGTCGCAACGCTCAGTCGTCGATGTGCGCGCGGTAGAAATTCTCGTAGGAACGGCTCGGCGTCGGACCCCGCTGGCCCTGATAATGCGAGCCGGTGCCCTTGGAGCCATAAGGGTGCTCAGCGGGCGAGCTCAGCTGGAAGAAGCACATCTGGCCGATTTTCATGCCAGGCCATAGTTTGACCGGCAACGTCGACACATTAGACAGCTCAAGCGTAATATGCCCCTCGAAACCGGGGTCAATGAAGCCCGCAGTCGAATGGGTGAGAATCCCCAATCGGCCCAGTGAGCTCTTGCCTTCCAGACGGGCGGCAATGGACGGGTCCAACTTGACGTATTCCCACGTGGAACCCAGTGCGAACTCGCCAGGGTGCAAAATCCACGGTTCGTCGGGAGCCACCTCGAACTGTTCGGTGAGCGCGCCTTGGTTTTCCGCCGGATCGACATAGGTGTAGGCGTGGTTATTGAACAAACGGAAGTACCGATCCAATCGCACGTCGATGGAAGCGGGCTGCACCATTTCGGGGGTCCACGGATCAAGTGAGATATGACCTGCGGACTGTGCGGCGAGAATGTCGCGGTCGGACAGCAGCATGTGAAAAACTCCTTGGGCAAATAAATACTGCCTTCAAGTCTAGCGCCTTGGGCGGAAACGTGAGAGGCTCCTCACGCTTCCGCGGTCCATCAATCGCAAGTATTCTCAGGTTTTTCTCAGAGAAACTTAGAGGTAGACCCAGAAAGCAGTGGTTATATAAAAGATGTCAGCGGAAAGCTGATCAGGAGCCGCAGCAGTTCCCGACAATTGAACCCCCTTTCTTCTTCTCTCTCCTTTCTCTCCCCGGCGGGCAACCGCCGGGGTTCTTTTTGTGCCCTGAATCATTCCCCCGAATGACCGCCATTCCCAAGCCATAGCGGTACACTAGCTGTGTAATCGGCAGGAAGGGGGGCACCGATGGCCCGCAACGATGAGGACTACGATTTCTTCGGCGATGGTCAGTATGACGATTCGCGCAGCTCACGTCGTGCACAGAATCGACGCCCATCCAGGCGGGATGCCGGCCGGCGATTCGCCGCTACAAAAGCCAGCAGCCCAACGTCGATATTGTGCCGCAGACTTGCCGTTGTCAGCGGACTGCTAGCCGTCGTGGTATCGGCCACCTCGGCGGTTCATGAGATCGCGCCTTACGCCATTTCCTTTATGACGGCAGTGCCAGGACGATACATTGCGTTGATGGCGGCGGTGCTTATCGGCATCACCCTGATTCTGGTCATCGCTGCGCGAGTCACCATGCCTCGGTACGCCACTCACGGGGGAGTGGGCGCGGGCGGCATCATCGCACTGGTGTGCGCCATAGTTTGCTTGGTTATCGGCGTGGCCGTGGGCGTATTGTTCCCGGAAGGACTGATTCAGCAGTCGAACGACAAGGCACCCGTCGAAGATACCGCACAGATGGAGCAAGGCATCGAACAAGCTGCCGGCGCGTGCAAAGAAGGATGGCAGGGGCTTGATACGGGCGGTTTGCCGGGCATCACCACCGTACAGATGTGCACTGATCCGAGAGTGGCCTTCGTATCCTTTGAATCGGAATCGTCCGCAGCCATCAGCCGGGCACCTATCGAAAGCAAGATTTCCGAACTGCTGAGCCAATACGCTGATAATGAGCAAACGAAAGGTGATTGGCGATTGCTGAACGGCAAACGCTGGATGGTGTTCGGCGAGGCCAGCAAGATGACCGCACTGCAGCAGCAGTGGGGCGGCGAACTTGAGACAATCACCGCAGCCGCAGATACCGCAGACAGCGGTAACGCCTGACAGATTGCCGGTATCCCTTGAAAAGTCCCAAGGCGATTCGGCGCGGATTACCCAATGTGATTGAAATCATGGTCCATCGTTTTCCGCACAGCGCGCAAGACCTCTATATTGGAATGGTATGAGCAAAGAAGCGAATGCCAGCCAGCCTCTGATCGGCCGCGAATCCACCACTGTGCCCGGACGTTTTGGCGAGCCACTCACCGTGGAGCACAGCGTCACCTCGCGCGGCGGCTTCGACCAGCATGCCGCGCATCCGCTGTTCCTGTGCCTGCACGGATGGGGATCCAGCGAAGAAGACATGGCGGACATCATGCGCCTCATCGCTCCATATAACGACTTCGTGGCACTGCGCGGGCCGCTGACACTCGCGCCGGCCCGTGAAGGCAGTCCCGACCCCGGCAACTACGCGTGGTTTCACGATGCCCTGCCTATCGGCGATGATCGTGACTACGACGCGTATGCCGCCGCCACAGCAGTCGACCGATGGGTGGCCGACAACATTCCCGCCGACCGTGACGTGGTGCCGCTTGGGTTTTCGCAAGGTGGGCTGGTCGCCGTGCATTTGTTGCGTATCAATCCCGAGCGGTACCGGGCCGTCGTCTCCCTGTCCGGCTTCAACGCACCCGGTCAGGTGCCCGGCACGGCCCCCGCCGACTCTCGCCTGGCCGATTATGATATCCCCGTGTTCTATACGTACGGCAAGAACGATGGCGTAATCCCAAAATACGAACTGTTCGCCACCGCCGCTTGGCTGGAAGAGCATACGTGGCTGAAAACCAAGAGCTACCACGGTCTGGATCACAATGTGAGTCTTGAGGAGTTCGCCGATTTGCGCCAGTGGCTACTTGACAACGACATTACCTCTGGCGTGCTGTAGTCAGCCGCCATCACTGGAATTGGCGCGGCCGTCGCAGCAATCGGACATCGAGGGCGCTTGTGGCTGACTCGGTCATAGACTGTTCTCCCATGAGCGAAGTGAGCACTGCAAGCACTACTGCACATACTGAAGAGAATCATGTGGACGAGTCCCCGCGCGGCATCGCGGTCATGGTTGTGGTGGGCGTGCTGGTCGGGCTGTTGTCCGGACTGTTCGGCATTGGCGGCGGCACCATCATCGTGCCCGCGCTGGTCTGGCTCGGCCTGACCCAGCGGCATGCGGCCGCCACTTCGATGTTGGCGATTGTGCCCACCTCGGTGTCTGGTGTTCTGGCCTATGCGGTTGAAGGCAATGTGGATTGGATTGCCGCGCTGCTGATGTTCCTGGGCATGTTCATCGGCGGTCAGATTGGTTCGCTGCTGTTGTCCCGACTGCCGGAAGTCGTGCTGCGCTGGGCGTTCGTGGTGTTTATGGCGTTTATCATCGTGAGCCAGCTTATTTTTATACCTTCGCGTGATTCGTCAATCGAATTTAATCTGGTTACTGTCTTGCTGATGATTGTTTTCGGCGTGCTCGCCGGTATTTTGGCTGGCTTGCTGGGTGTGGGCGGTGGCGCGATTTGCGTGCCGGCTTTGTCGATCCTGTTTGGCGCGTCCGATTTGATCGCGCGTGGTACTTCGCTGTTGTCCATGTTCCCGAATGCCATGACCACCACCGTGGCCAATGTGCGCCGCAAAATGGTGCATGCCAAAGCCGGTCTGATTATCGGCATTGTGGCGGCACTGACCGCACCGCTGGGCACTTGGATTGCCGGGGCCATGAGCCCGCGTGCCGGCGGAATACTCTTCGCAACCTATCTGACGGTTCTGCTGATTCGCAGCATCTGGGTAGCCCTCAAAGTCACACGGGAATAGCAATCCCCAACTTGGCTCCCCTCAGAGAAGGGAGCCAGGGAAACTAGATGCCGGAATCAGCGTCCACTTGCATAACGTAGATGTTGCGCCTCAGGGAGCGGGCTTGGGCTCGGTTGATGTCGCCGGCTTCGTACATGTCCTGAATCATACCGAGTTCGATACCGTAGCTCTCGCGCTTTACGTCCTCGACCTGCGTGATGGTTTCCGTAGTGCCGCTCATGGTCGGACGTGCCTGCAATGAAGCCTCGGCACGACGATAATCCAGCAACAGTGCCGAACAATGCTCGGTGTTGTACGTATCCTGGCCCATCTCGTCAATAAGCCGGCCGATAACATGATGAATCGCCTCGACCTGCAGTTCGCGGGTGCGCGCGAAAATCTGGTCCTCGCTCACCAATGGTGTGGTGTGGCGAATCTTGGACACCGTGCGTTTGGCGTAATTGCTCATCTGCCGCTGGAACATGCGTACACGACCGCGAATCTGCGATACCGCGTGCCCCGAAGTCGGATCAGTGGAAGTGTGACGCAACGTATTCATAATCTGGTCAAGCATGCGCTCGCAGGTTTCGACGTTCAGCTCTTGCGTGGCCGTATCCGCCGCCGGATGTGCTTTGGTGTCGGCAAGCCGGTCGCGCACGAATTCCTTTTCCCAATGCAGCGCTTCGATCTGCAATTGCTCGAATCCCTGGGGATCGGTATCGCCGATGCGCTGCTGCAATCGCCCGATGCGCTTGGTGTACTGGTCGATTACCATCAGAATCGCACGACGATTCTCTGGCGTGATGCGTCCGGTCAATTCCTCCACCGTGGCGCGTAACACATCGATGGTCACCGGAATTATTTCCGCGCTGGGATCCTTGCCACGGTTCGGAGCCAATAGCGGTAACAGGAAGTTGGCCAGCAGCAAGGTCACGATAATCACGCCTGACGCAATGAAAATCAGCTCGTCACGCATCGGGAACGGCGCACCGCCGGCAATGTAATACGGGATGGTGAACATCAATGACAGCGTGATGGTTCCCTTGGGGCCGCCAAAGGTCATCACTGCGGCCGAGCGCCAGCGTTCGGGTGTCATTTTGCGGCGCTGGCCGGTGATTGTATCTCGCGCAACGCGCAGCATGGCCGCAATCCAGAAGAATCGAAGCGCGATTACCACCAGAGTGACCAGCAGAATAATGCCGATCAGCACGGTATTGCTGATATACGGGTCAGACCAGCTGGCCCTCATGGCGCGCGGCAGCTGCATGCCCAGAAGAATGAACACCGCACCGTTGAGCGAGAAACTCAGCACACCCCATACTGAAGTGGAAACGATATTCGTACGTGCCACATTCGGCCCCACGCCGGTACGGTCGAATCGGATGAACAGGCCAGCGGCCACCACCGACAGAATGCCGGACACATTGAATTCCTCCGCGCCCAAATACAGCAGGAAGGGCAGGAACAGTTCCATCAGAATACGTGTGGTGGTGGTTTCCCAACCGAGGGATCGCACGGTCTCGAATAGCCAGTTGGCCGCTGCTGCTATCACCAGGCCAAATAAGGTGCCGCCAAAGAAGGAGATCACGAATTCGCCGGCGGCCTGTCCCACGGCGAATTCGCCAGTGAAGGCGGCGGCCAGAGCGAACTGGAAGCCGACGATGCCGGAAGCGTCATTGAAGAGTGATTCGCCTTTCAGCACGCTGCGCTGACGCTGCGTCAGCGAGGCTTCTTTACCGAGGGAGCTGACGGCCACCGCATCGGTCGGGCCGAGTGCCGCGCCGAGTGCTAAGGCTGAGGCTAAGGTGATGGACGGCCAGACGGCATGCAAAGTGAATCCGACCGCCGCCATCGTGACGATAGCCAGTCCGATAGCCAGCGATAGGCTCAGATCCAGCGTTTTCAGCAACGCCGACTTATCGATTTCGTGGGCTTCCAAATACAGCAATGGCGCGATAAACAGCACCATGAACAGTTCCGGGTCGAGCGTTGCATCCGGGAAAAACGGCAGATACGTAACCAGCACGCCCAGCACAATCTGGACCAGCGGCGTGGAGACTTTGGGCACGAAGCGACTGACAAACGAGCTCACCACCACCGCCGCAATGATGCATAGGATGAGCTCAAATACCGCCATGTTGCCGCCTTCTCCCTTAAATTTTTCTCCACCAAAAGTATATGGGAACCATGAAGAAAACGTTAAGCTTGCGGCCGATTATGCACATCATGAGACGATATGAGAAAAGGCATACACTCGTTGGTATGGAATATGACGAGGCGATGCGCCGTGCACTGGAACTGGCCGGTCAGGCTGCAGCCGCTGGTGACGTACCGGTTGGTGCGGTGGTGCTGGATGCGGCCGGCCAGATTGTCGGGCGCGGATACAACACGCGTGAGGCTGATGGCGACCCGCTTGCCCACGCCGAAATCATCGCCATGCGTCAGGCGGCCCAAGCCTTGGGCGCTTGGAATCTCGCCGATTGCACGCTGGCCGTCACACTTGAGCCGTGCCCGATGTGCGCGGGTGTCTGCATCCAGACCCATATCGGCACCATCGCGTTCGGTGCCTGGGATCCCAAGCTCGGTGCATGCGGTTCGATTTGGGATATTCCGCGCGATCCGCATATCGGCCATAGTCCTGAAGTGCACGGCGGCGTGCTGGAAGGCGAGTGTCAGTCCATCCTGACTGATTTCTTCGTCCAGCGGCGATAGACACGGACGCATTACTTACCTCACGCAACCAACACGCGGCACCAAGGCAACATATTCCATTTCTTCTACCATCGAAACCAGTAGTGCAATGCCAATCCACACACGTCGAAGGAGACAATATGGCCGAGAACACCTCGACTTTCACCGGTGCCGCCGCTGACGGTACCGCACTCACCGCCGTCTACCTGACCCAGCCCGCCGCCAATGTGGCGATCGGTCTGGTGTTTGCCGGCAGCGACCTGCCGCACATCGTCCACTGGGGCCGCCCGCTGGCCAAGCCCGACACCCTGCTGGCCGCCTATGACGCCCTGAAGCCGCAGCGCGTGTCCGGCGCGCTCGACGACACCGCCTGGCCGTCTATCCTGCCCACCCAGGCCGAAAGCTGGATCGGCGAGCAGCGCGTGGTGCTGCGCCGCGCCGGCGTCGAGCTCTTCCCCAAGTTCACCGTGACCAATATCGAGGCCGGCGGCGTGCTGGAAGCCACCCTCGATGCCGTGTCCGGCGAAAGCTACACCGATGTGGCCGGCCATGCCCGCGCCACCGGCCCGGCCCGCGTGCCCGGCGTCATAGTCACCGCGCGCGATGAGGAGCAGGGCGTGGAAGTCGAATGGCACCTCGAACTGCTCCCCGGCGGCCTGGTCCGTCAGAAGGCCACCGTAACCAACCTGTTCGGTGCAGACGCCGGAGCCCCGCTCGAGATCGGCAAGATCGAGCTCGGCTTCCCGCTGCCCGAATCCGCCGGCGAAATCCTCACCACCACCGGTCACCATCTACGTGAACGCAGCCCGCAGCGCCAGCCGCTGACCGTCGGCCGTTTCGAAAAGCCGCAGCTCGCTGGCCGCCCTGACTTCGACGCATCCCTGCTCCTGACCGCCGGCGTGCCCGGTTTCGGCTTCGAGCATGGCGACGCCTATTCGGTGCACGTGGGCTGGAGCGGCAACTCCGTACTGTCCGCCGAACGTCTGCCCTACACGACCGGCGTAATCGGCGGCGGCGAACTCCTGTTCGGCGGCGAAGTGACGCTCGCCGGCCCCGGCGAAGGCCAGAACTCCTACGACACCCCGTGGCTGTTCGGCTCCTATGGCGATGGCCTCAATGAGATCGCCGCCCGCTTCCACTCCTACGCGCGCTCCCTGCATCCGCGCCTGTTCTCGCACGGCCGTCCGGTGATCCTCAACACGTGGGAAGCCGTGTACTTCGACCACAACTTCGATACGCTGAAGGCACTCGCCGACAGGGCCGCCGACTCCGGCGTGGAACGATTCGTGGTGGACGACGGCTGGTTCGGCTCCCGCCGCGACGACACCTCCGGCCTCGGTGACTGGCAGATTGCGCAGGACGTCTGGCCCGATGGCCCGAAGTCCCTGAAGGCGCTCGCCGACTACGTGCACGCCAAGGGTATGGAATTCGGCTTGTGGTTCGAGCCGGAAATGGTCAACCCCGATTCCGATGTGGCCCGTAACCACCCTGATTGGATTCTCTCGCCCACCGCTGGCCGACTGCCGCTGCAGGGCCGCACTCAGCAGGTGCTCGATCTGACCAATCCGGATGCGTTCGACTACATCTACGGCTGCATGGACCAGCTTGTCGGCGAGCTTGGTATCGACTACATCAAGTGGGACCACAACAAGCTCGTCACCGAGCCCGGTTCCCGCCGCTCCGGCCGCCCGGCCGTGCACGCGCAGACCCTTGCCGTCTACAACATCTTCAAGGGCCTCAAGACCGCACATCCGGGCCTTGAGATCGAAAGCTGCTCCTCTGGTGGCGGCCGCGTGGATCTTGGCATCCTGGAGCACGCCGATCGTATCTGGGTCTCCGACTGCGTGGACCCGGTTGAGCGCGCGGACATCCAGCGCTACACCTCGCTGCTGGTGCCGCCGGCGATGATGGGCGAGCACGTGGGCGCCAGCCCCGCACACTCCACCCAGCGCGCCACCAGCCAGGAACTGCGCATGGCCATGGCGTTCTTCGGTCACATGGGCATCGAATGGAACCTGTTGAAGGAGCCGGACGAGGCGCTCGCCAAGCTGGCCGTGTGGGTGGCCGAATTCAAGAAGCACCGCGACTGGTTCGCCATCGACACCTGTGTGCACGCCGACTCCAACGATCCGGCCGTGCGTCTGGACGGTATGGTGATGCCGAACCGTGACGCCGCCATCTACCGCTTCACCCAGCTGACCACCAGCCAGACCTATCCGGCCGCGCCCGTGCATCTGCCCGGACTTGACCCCGAGCGCACCTACCGTGTCAGCCCGCTTGCCCCGAGCTTGGATTTGACCGGTCTGACCAACGGCCAGAGCACTCTCGGCTGGTGGAACGAGGAAGGCGTAGTCCTGACCGGCGAAGCCCTGCAGCGCTACGGCATTCGTCCCCCGTCCCTCCACCCCCAGCAGGCAGTATTGCTCAAGGCTGTGGCGTTAAGCTGACAGCCTAGTAGGCTGTCAGTAGCCACGGCCTGAGCGAAGCGACAGCTGAGCGAAGGTGGGATTGAGCCTTGCCGATAGGCAAGTCCGTAATTGCTGGTCGTGGCGGAGTAACTGTGGCGAAGCAACGTTCTTGGCTCCCCTCTCTGAGGGGAGCCAAGAACGGCCTACCCAATATGCTTCACAATCACGCGACTGGCGGCGGCTTTGGCCCAGAGCTGCCAGTCGTGGTTCATAATCGTGAACTTGACCGGCTGGGTCTGGCTGTGACGATAGAAACGAATGCCGTCACGCAGCGAATCGGTGCCGAGCTTGGCCAAAAACGCGGACTCCCCGGCAATCATCACATGCCCGGGCATCGCGATGTTCGCCACCGTAGCCACCAGCGATCCCAAGCGATAGCACGTCCGGTTCACCAACTGCGTGGCCTGCGGCACGCATCCCTTGGCATCGCGCACAAAGTCCTCAAAACTGACCGCGCGACCCACAATCGCAGAGTACTGTTCGGCGATCGAATCGTCAGTCAAGCATTGTGAACAGCCGATATGTCCGCTGGTGCAGCGCGGCCCCTCCGGATCGATAAGCACGTGGCCCACCAGACCATAGCTCTTATCCGGGTACTGCACTGGCTTGCCGTTCACGGCCAGCGAATAACCAACACCCACGCCGATGGTCACCACGGCGAACATATCCACGCCGACACCCGGCCCGAACCAGGAGGCATCCACCAGCAGAGAATCGATATCATTGAACACCCCGCACGGCAGACCGGTCGCCTCTGTGACCATCGTTCCCAAGTCCGTGGCCCCGTCCCAATGCAGGAACGGCGCGAACGTCACAATCGAATCGTCGACCACATGCCCACCTACCGCAACGCCCACCGCAGTGGGGGAGGGTAGTCCGGAAGAGGCGATATCGGCGGAACATTCGCGCACCAGCCGCGTGATGGCCGACACCACATACTCAGCCGACTGATCCGCCCCGATCGGCACCTCGTGCCGGCCAGACACCACCTCGCCATGCGCGTTCACCGCAGCGGCCACAATCGACATCCCATGAACCTTGACACCAATGAAGGTGCGTGCGTTCGAACACAACACCAGCGAAGTCTGCGGGCGTCCGCGACGATCCGAACTTTCCCTTGGCGTGAATCGCTCGGGCAGCTTGCCTGACGGGCCGGCCTCGGCCGGAAGCTCCTCGATCACCCCGGCGTAGATCAGATCGCTGGTGATGCGGGACAAGGCCCCTTGGCTCAGTCCCAGCATCTGTGCCAACGTAGTGCGGGCTATCGGCCCGTATTGGGCAATTGCCGCCGCCACGCGATGCGTATGCTCGGATCCGGAAAACCACTGTGGAATCGCGTTGGCATCAGACATGCAAGCCCCCCCTCGCTGTATTTATTGCGTTAATCACAAAATACCGCGCTTTTTGTTGCTTGCGCAAGTGGGCTCGCTGGCGCTGGGAATGAAATGGCCGAACCGTTATCTTAGAAAGTGGAAGAACCGCCGGCATCGAAGCCGGAGGAAAAAAGAAAGATAAAGGAGTCAACAATTATGCTGTCCGATTCCCCACATTCAACGCCTAGACTGAAGCGTCTGGCCGTACGCACCGCCGCCGTGGTGTGCGCGATTGCCGTCGGCTTCGGTCTGGCAGGCTGCGGCTCCAGCACCGCAGGCACCGTCACGCTGGATTTCTTCCAGTTCAAGTCCGAGGCCGCCGACCAGTTCAAGTCCATGGTCGCCGACTTTGAGAAACAGAACCCGACCATCAAGGTCAACATCAACAACTCCGCCAACGCCCAGACCGATCTGCGCACCCGTTTCGTCAAGAATCGTGTGCCGGACGTGATCACCTTCAACGGCGACATCAGCTTCGGCAACTTCGCCGCCTCCGGTGTGTTCTACGACTTCACCGACGAACCCATCGTGGACACCCTCAACCCCGGCATGGTGCAGATCGCCAAGAATCTGGTGCAGACCACCGATTCCTCCAAGAAGCGCCTGTACGGCCTGCCCTTCGCGGGTAACGCCTCCGGCTACATCTACAACAAGGCTCTGTTCCGCAAGGTTGGCCTTGACCCGGAGAACCCGCCGACCACCTGGAGCGAGTTCACCGATATGCTCAGCACCTTCAAGGACGCCGGCATCAACCCGCTGCAGGGTTCCGTGGCCGACGCCTGGACCACCCAGGCACCGCTCGCCTCCCTGGCCGGCACGCTGGTTCCCGAATCGAAGTACACCGAGCTCAAGCAAGGCAAGACCACGTTCCAGGAACTGTGGAAGACCGCAGTCGAGAAGGAATCCGAGCTCTTCACCTACTCCACTGCCAACACCGGCGTCACCTACCAGCAGGGCACGCAGAACTTCGCCCAAGGCAAGGCCGCGATCATCCCGCTCGGCACCTACGCCATCCCGCAGATCCTGCTGATCAACCCCGATATCGAACTTGGTTTCGCCCAGATGCCGGCCACCGATGACGCCAGCGAGCAGATCCTCACCGCCGGCGACGACGTGATGCTCACCATCGGTGCGAACACCAAGCACCCCAAGGAAGCGATGAAGCTCGTCGAATTCCTCATGCAGAAGGATCAGCTTGACGCCTACGCCGACGCCCAGTCCGCCATCACGCCGCTGAAGGACACCTACTTCGGCAACGATGCGCTGGAAACCGTGCGCCCGTTCTTCGAGGAAAACCGACTGGCCGACTTCTGCGACCACTACATTCCTTCGTCCATCAACATCGGCGGCTACCTGCAGACCATGGTGACCTCCGGCAACACCGACCGTTTCCTGAACCAGATGCAGACCGAATGGGACAAGGTCCAAGCCAGGACCTTCGAGTGATCGGTAGGAGAGGAGAACATCATGTCACACGCAACCGCAACCAAGACCGCTGCCAAGAAACCCGCCAAGAAGAAGGTCTCCGCCTTCTCCACCCGCAAAGTGGACCCCGCCTACTACTGGATGGTGGTTCCGGCGGCCATCATCTTCGCCTTCTTCCTGTACCTGCCATTTCTTGATGGCGTAAAGTATTCCTTCACCAACTCGCAGGGCTACGGCGATTACAAGTTCATCGGACTGAAGAACTACATCGCCCTCTTCCAGGACAACCGCGTGGGCCACGCCTACCTGTTCACGTTCCTCATCGCCATCCTTATCACGGTGCTGATCAACGTGATTGCCCTGTTCCTGTCGGTGCTGTTGAACTCGAAGATCGCCTTCAAGAATGGCTTCCGAGCCATCTTCTTCATCCCCTACACCCTCTCCGTGCTGGTCATCGGCTACGTGTTCAAGTACATCTTCATGAACCCCCTGCCCGAGCTCGGCAAGGCGCTGGGCATCAAGTGGCTGTCCACCTCGCTGTTGACCAATGAGCAACTCAGCTGGATCCCGATCGTCTTCCTCGCCGTCTGGCAGGGCATCGCCTACTCGGTGCTCATCTACCTCGCCGGCCTGCAGACCATCGACGACGAAATCTACGAGGCCGCCGCCATCGACGGCGTCAACGCCTGGCAGAAGTTCTGGAAGATCACATTCCCGCTGATTGGACCGTTCTTCACCATCAACCTCGTGCTGTCCATGAAGAACGCGCTCAGCACCTTCGA
>ERZ506425.441-NODE-441-length-13981-cov-7.13701_pt1 | contig 13981 bp, 9 predicted proteins | sample MGYA00513667_ERZ506425 | MGnify/ENA metagenome assembly ERZ506425
CGCCGATCGCCGCGTCTTTGATCCAGATGGCCATCTCCCGCACCCGCGAGTACGACGCCGATGAAGACGGCAGCCTGCTTACCGGCGATCCCGAGGCCCTGGCTTCCGCACTGAACAAGATTTCCTACGGCGCGCAGACCACGCCGATGCGCAAAACCGCCGGCACCCAGTCCGTCTCCGCAATGATGATCGCCAACCCGTTCTCCGCGGTCGGCTTCTCGCGCTTGTTCTCCACGCACCCGCCGACCGATGAGCGCATAGCGCGTCTCATGCAGATGGCCAACGAAATGAACGGCACGCCGATCGCTCCGCCCACCTACTCCACGCGCGTCGGCAGGTGACGTGCTAGGATAACTACTCGTACCTCGTTTGGCTGAGCATGCTCGTCACGTGAGGTGCAGCAGCCGTAAGGCATGCGGACATAGTTCATCGGTAGAATGAAAGCTTCCCAAGCTTTAGAGGCGGGTTCGACTCCCGTTGTCCGCTCCATTGATTTTCAATGATTTTCATTATTTCCGGGAAAGTGTCGCGCATGATCGCAAAACTACGCGCTATTTGAGCGCTTTGCCCGCGGAACCCAGCTGCCGGCAAGCCTCGACCACGCGGGCGGACATGGAATCCTCAGCCTTACGGCCCCAAGAACGCGGATCGTAGAACTTCTTCTCGCCCACTTCGCCGTCGATCTTCAGCACCTTGTCGTAGTTCTCGAACACGTGGTCGGCGATTGGACGGGTGAAGGCGTACTGGGTATCGGTGTCGATGTTCATCTTGATCACGCCGTAGCTTACAGCTTCGGCGATTTCTTCCGGGCGTGAACCGGAGCCGCCGTGGAACACCAGCTCAAACGGCTTGCCGTTGGGGAAATCGACTATGCCGGCCGCGCTAGGCAACTCGCCTTCGGCCACCGCGCGCGCCACACGCGCCTGAATGTCGCCGAGTAGCGACGGACGCAGCTTGACCACGCCGGGCTTGTAGGCACCATGCACATTGCCGAATGTGAAAGCGGCCATGTACCGGCCACGTTCGCCCAAACCCAGTCGGCGGGCGACTTCGAGGCCATCTTCCGGAGCGGAATACAGCTTTTCATTGATTTCGGCGGAGTGACCGTCTTCCTCACCGCCGACCGCGCCGATTTCGATTTCGAGCACGGTGTGCGCCTTCTGCGACTTGTCGAGCAGTTCCTCGGCGATGTCCAGATTTTCCTTGAGCGGCACGGTGGAGCCATCCCACATATGCGACTGGAATGTAGGCTCCTGGCCTCGTGCCACCTGATCGGCCTCATGCGCGAGCAGAGGACGCACCCACTCATCCAGATACTGCTTGGCGCAGTGATCGGTGTGCAGAGCGATGGTGATGTTCGGGTATTTCGCAGCCACTTCATGTGCGAAAGCCGCCAGCGCCAGCGAGCCGGTAACGCGATCATTGACCCCTATGCCGGAGACGTAAGCCGCGCCTCCCACGGAAATCTGGATGATGCCGTCGGACTCGGCGTCTGCGAAGCCCTTCAATGCGGCATTCAGCGTCTGTGAGCTGGTTACGTTGATGGCTGGATAGGCGTAACCGCCTCGGCGGGCGGCATCGAGCATTTCGGCATAGCGTTCCGGTGTTGCGATCGTCATGGCTTCATTATCGCGCGAGGCATGCCCGCTAGGCCCCGTTCTTCAACCTGTGCGCTTGTGCGATTGGTCACAGCGCCGCCTCGTACGAGTAGAAATTCGTCACCCATTCCGGGTCGTCGCACCCCCAGCCTCGCCCTGCGTGAGACGAAACTTCGCAGGGTAGAGGGTGTAAGGTAGTCTGTTTCCGGCGGAATCGTGCGAATGCGGAGGTGCATCATGCCTGGAATTGTTCTTATTGGTGCTCAGTGGGGCGACGAGGGTAAAGGCAAGGCTACCGATTTGATCGGCACCAAGGTCGATTACGTCGCGCGCTTCAACGGCGGCAACAACGCGGGCCATAGCGTGGTGGTCGGCGATGAGTCGTACGCCCTGCACCTGCTGCCTTCCGGTATTATCAACCCGAACCTGACCCCGGTGATCGGCAACGGCGTGGTCGTGGACCCGGAAGTGCTCTTCGAGGAGATTGACGGCCTGGAATCCCGCGGCATCGATTGCTCCCACCTCAAGGTGAGCGAGGCCGCACACATCATCGCGCCCTACCACCGCACACTCGACAAGGTGACCGAACGCTTCCTTGGCAAGCACAAGATCGGCACCACCGGCCGTGGCATCGGCCCGGCCTACGCGGACAAGATCAACCGTGTCGGCATCCGCGTGCATGACCTGTTCAACGCCGACCATCTGCACGACAAGGTGGAGGCCAGCCTACACCAGAAGAACCAGATGCTGGTCAAGCTCTACAACCGTCGTCCGATTGACGTGGACCAGACCACCGAGGAGCTGCTGAAGCTCGGCGAACGCCTCAAGCCGTACGTGGCCAACACCGGCCTGATTCTCAACAAGGCGCTTGACGAAGGCAAGACCGTACTGTTCGAAGGCGCTCAGGCCACCATGCTTGACGTGGACCACGGCACCTACCCGTTCGTCACCTCTTCCAACCCGACCGCCGGCGGCGCCTGCACCGGCACCGGCGTGGGCCCCACCAAGATCACCCGCGTAATCGGCGTCTCCAAGGCCTACGTCACCCGCGTGGGCGAAGGCCCATTCCCCACCGAACTGCTGGACGAGTCCGGCGAATGGCTGCGTCAGCAGGGCCACGAATTCGGCGTGACCACCGGCCGCCCGCGTCGCTGTGGTTGGTTCGATGCAGTCGTCAACCGGTACGCCTCCCAGGTCAACGGCCTGACCGACATCGTGCTCACCAAGCTCGACGTGCTCGCCGGCCTGAAGGAGATTCCGATCTGCGTGGCTTACGACGTGGACGGCGAACGTCACGACGATATGCCGACTGATCAGGCCGCTTTCGCCGCAGCCAAGCCGATTTACGAGACCATGCCCGGCTGGGATGAAGACATCTCCAACTGCCACTCCTTCGACGAGCTGCCTGCCACCTGCCAGGCCTACGTCAAGCGTTTGGAAGAGCTGAGCGGCTGCCGTATCTCCGCGATCGGCACCGGTCCGCAGCGCGATCATGTCATCCAGATCAATTCGCTGGTCGACTGACCGTCTGCAACGAATTTCCCGGCTTGACTGGTAACGACGCGGCACATGATATCCGCCGGCTGATTCCGCGATTCGACCACTTGAAGTGGAAGATGGCGGCGGCCGGCATAGTCATTGGTCTGGTTTCAGGATTGCTGGTTGTCGTATACCGTCTCGGCATCGAATACGGCACGGATGCGTCCCGTTGGATATATGCGCGGATTCGCGAGACCCCGTGGCTGATTGCGCCGTGGGCGGTTGCCGCGGTGGCGGCCGCGCTGGCAATCGCGTGGATGGTCGGCAAGGAGCCGATGGCTGGTGGCAGCGGCATCCCGCAGACCAACGGCGTGGTGATATGCGGCTTGAAGATGCGTTGGCAGACGATTCTGCCAGTCCGTTTCGTCGGTGGACTGTTGGGCGCGTTGTTTGGTCTGTCGCTCGGCCGTGAGGGGCCGTCCATTCAGATTGGTGCGTCGGGCGCGCAGTGTGTGTCCCACCGTTTGCGCGGCCGCCGCCGTGAGGACATGCAGGAGCATTATCTGGTCACCGCCGGTGCCGCGGCCGGCTTGTCCGCCGCGTTCAGCGCGCCGCTGTCCGGCATGATGTTCGCTTTGGAAGGGGTGCATCGGAGTTTTTCCCCTGCGATTCTGATGGGCGCCACCGCCGCATCGCTGACCGCCGATTTCGTCTCAAAATACTGTTTCGGTCTGCGTCCGGTTTTGGATTTCGGTGATATCGGTCAGCTGTCGTTGGAAGAGTATGTGTGGCTGATTCCGTTGGGATTGGTGGCCGGTTTGGTTGGTTCGCTGATGAACCGCTCGTTGCTTGGCTTCCAGACGCTGTACGGCAAACTGCCGGCATGGAGCCGCCCGATGATTGCGATTGCGATCGCGTTGCCTGTCGGCATCTGGTTGCCCGATGTGCTCGGCGGCGGCTCGAATCTGATTGATACCGCCGAACATGCGCGCGTCGGCTTGGGAATGCTGTGTCTGCTGTTCGTGGCGAAGATGCTGTTCACATCCACGAGTTTCGGCTCAGGCGCGCCTGGCGGTATTTTCATGCCGATTCTTGCGGTCGGTTCGTTGGCCGGCGGCATCTGCGGTGAAGTGTTGCATCGATTCGGTGATCTGCCATCCGACGCAGTGGCGGTGTTTGCGGTGTGCGTGATGACGGGCACGCTCGCCGCGTCCGTGAAAACGCCGATCACGTCGATTCTGTTGGCTGTGGAGATGTCTGGAACGTTGACGCACATGCTGCCGGTCGCGGCCGTCGCTTTCATCGCGCTGTTGGTGTCCGATTTGCTGCGCACCAAACCGATTTATGGGGAGTTGCTGGAGCGGTACGTGCGCGCGCAAGGCATGCAGATGGCGATCGCAAGCCATGTGGGCAGCGGCATTATGGAACTGCCATTGGAAATGGGAGCGATTGCGGACGGCAAGCGGGTGTGTGACGTGCGTTGGCCGTCTGGGTGCCTGATCATCGGCCTGCGTCGCGGCGAAAGCGAGATCGTGCCGCGCGGCGATACACGGCTGCGTGCCGGCGACTATCTGGTGGTGCTGTTCAGTGGCGAGGAGGAGCGCGAGGTGCGACCTGCGATGCGGCGGCTGTGTGATGCCCGGCTTGACTGAGCCTGGCTGAATTCGGCTGGACTCTGGATGTACGAATCTGCGGAATCGGACATCCAGGGTGCATACGTTGGCGCTCCGTGTAAACTCATATGCGTTAGGAAGGCGGCAACCGCGGCCCAGCTCGTTGTTGCACGGCCTATGGGCGGAACAACGCTGTCCGCGGAAGGCCAGTACAGGGGGAGCGCAATGGAATCGCAAGAACAATCGCCGGGAGACGTGGTGACTGCGGGTGAGGACTCACATCCCATCACGCAGGCAATCGACACTGTTGAGGTGATGCATGCTGGTGCAACCGCGCCCGCCGCTAACACCATGGATCCGCCTACGATTCCCCTGGCGCCGATGAAACGTATGCAGGCGCGGTTCAATCCGCTCGCCGACGGACTGATGTATGTTGTGGTGTTCGTCGGTGGATTTGTTGGAGTCGGCTGTCGGCATGCGTTGGATATGCTCCTGCCGTCGGTCAGCGGGACGCCATTCGTTGTGGGCACGTTTGTGTCGAATATGGTCGCCTGCTTCCTGTTCGCGATGCTGACCGAATTCATGGCGACCGCTTCGTGGCTGCGTCGCCGGGTGCGGCAGGTTGTCAGCCGTGGCGTTGGGCTCGGCTTGCTCGGCGGGCTTTCGACGATGTCCGGCGTGATGCTGGAAACGATGGAAGGTCTGCACGAGCGGCATATCGCCAGTGCGCTTGGCTATCTTGCGGGAAATTTTGCAGGCGGTTTGCTCACTGCCGCCGCCGGCGTGGTTCTGATGCAGGCACTGCTGTCACGGAGTACTCGAAAGCGGGTTCGGGGTGCGTTTTCAGCTGTTTCCGTGTCCGATTCTGCCGAATCGGACACGCAGGGCGTACGCCATGTGAAAGTGGCCGACGTGGCGCGTTCTGCCGCGCAGGCCGCAATGGAAGCCGCGCAGACGGCCCAGCAGATTGCACAGACGGGACAGGTTCCGCGAGTCGAAACGCCAACCGTGCCGCCGACTGCCATCCAGCCTATGCAGACAGGCCACGTTCCGCAGATTCCTCCGCTGGTCGTTCCTCAGCTGACACAGTCATCGCAGCCGTTGTTGCGCGAGCCGGATACTTCAGACTTGGGGCAGCTGCCCGAGCCGATTCAGCAGTCGCAGCCAATCCAGCAGCCGGCCAACCCGCTTCCACCCAGCTTCGAGCCCAAACCGATCACTGCGGAGATTTCGCTTGTCGCCGACCCGACTACCGGGGAGGTGCGCTGATGATGTGGATGATCTGTCTGTTCGGCGGTCTGGGAGCCATGGCCCGTTACGTGCTCGACGTGTCAATTCAACGAGGCTGGAACCGCGAGAATCGAAGAACGAACCGCAACTTCCCGCTATCCACGCTCGTCATCAACGGCGTCGCCTCGCTATGCGCGGGCATCGCCATGATGTCCTACTATTCGCAATCGGTGGATATGGACACGGTCATGATGTTCGTTGTCGGATTTCTCGGTGGTTTCTCAACATTCTCCACGGCGCTCAACGAAGTGGTTTCATTGATTCGCCAGCGTCGTTTTACGCTGGCTCTGGGCTATGGAATAGCAACCGTCGCGGTGCCTCTCATTTGCGTGGCCGCCGGTTTCGGCATTGCGCTGCTTGCCAATCCGGCGTAATTTTCACGTTACACGGACGGTCGCTGAGTAACGTGAAAGAAATCTGAGCGCAACCGCCATCAAGGCCGCCAGTCCGGATGCAACGCTGGTGATTGCATTCGACCAGACCAAGCCGCTGCTGAAGGCCTTCGCCTCCGCGGGAGTCGACACTAAGAAGCTGTATTTCGTTGCCGGACTGTCGAACAGGTTCGAGAGAATGTAAATGAATGTAATATTTCGTGGTAAGCACGTGAGCATACAACGATAGAACAGTGATGACGGGGAAGGTGCGATCATGGTCGGCATGCGCGATGTGGCGAAGAAGGCCGGGGTGTCTCTGAGCACCGTCTCGCTGGTGGTGAACGGCAACGGGTACGTGTCTGATGACATGCGCGAACGTGTGCGCAAAGCCATGCAAGCCCTCAATTATGTGCCGAACGAGCTTGCCCGCAATCTGTATCATGATTGCACGAATCTGGTCGGCGTCATCGTGCCTACCATCCGCCACCCGTTCTTTGCGACGTTTACCGCACATCTGCAGCATGCACTCGCCGCGCAAGGATTACGCACTATGCTGTGCTCTACCGCAGATGAGGCGGATGGCGAAATCCAGTATGTCGACATGTTGCGTCGGCACATGATGGACGGCATCGTCATGTGTGCGCACACTTCGCATCCCGGCGATTATTGGACGTCGATTCATCGCCCGATCGTCGCGTTCGACCGTGTGCTTGGAGACGGTATTTCGTCAATCGGATCCGACCACGAGCAGGGTGGGCGATTGATTGCGCAGATGCTGATCCGCAATGGTGCCAAACATGTGGTGATGATTGGCGGTCCGCGAGATCAATTCTTCGATTTGGCTGCGCGCGGAGAAGTCGAGGAAGGACCGTTCGATTTGGGAAAGACCACGTTCCCGACGGTGCGCTACTACCTCACGTTGGAACAGGAATTGACCTCCGCAGGCGTGAAATACGAGTATGTTGAAGCTGGCGAAGTGATGGATTTTGCCGGCTATCATCGTGCGGTCAGCAATGCGCTCGACAAGGTGACGACCGACGGCGTCGATGCCGTGGTCAGTTCCGATATTGGTGCATCGTTCTGCGTGCGCGAAGCGTTGGGCCGTGGAATTTCCATTCCTGACGAGCTGCAGATCGTTGCCTACGATGGTACGTATTTGACTGATTTGGCCGGCATGAAGCTGACCGCGGTCGCGCAGGATTTCTCGGCGATCGCACAGTCGGCGGCCGACCATATCGTGCAGGCGATTGCCAATGAGGAAGTGGCCGCGGCTAACGCTTCACGCAAGAACATCCCCAAGCCGTTCGAGCCGAACGTGCTTATTCCCATGACACTGGTGCCAGGCGATACCACGCGTTGATACTGTGCGTCTTCATGCGTGTGCCCGGTGTGGATCGCATCGATTTCAGCGGCGTCCACAACCAGCGGACGCCCGTCGATGGTCGTGCTCATCATCCGACTTGTGCACATGTGTCCGATTCTGCCGAATCGGACGTCTGAGTTCCGAAAAATGTGTTCTGTGTGTCCGATTCTGGAGAATCGGTCATGTGTGATGTGAATTGGGATGTTTGGATGTCCGTTTCTGCAGAATCATCTTTGCTCTGTACTCGTTGATTCGCAAATACGGCGCATGGCTCGTCATACCGGCCATGCTCGGCGGCGCGGCCTTCCTGGCGGACTCGGTGCTGACGCCGGCCGTGTCGATCTCGTCCGCCGTCGAAGGCCTGAAGACGCTGCCGGCGTTGGAGCATCTGTTCACCGAGAACAAGGATCTGACGATGATGATCACCGCGGTGATCATCGTGATCCTGTTCGCCGTGCAGTCGCGCGGCACCGAATCGATCGGCAAGGTCTTCGGCTCGGTGGTGATGGTCTGGTTCGCGTTCCTGGCGATCGTCGGCGTGGTAGCCATCGGCAACGACTGGTCCGTGCTCGCCGCACTCAACCCGTACTACGGCATCAAGTTCCTGTTCAGTCCGAATAACGCCACCGGTCTGGCGCTGATGGGCACCGTGTTCCTTTCGACCACCGGCGCCGAGGCGCTGTACTCGGATATGGGCCACGTGGGCCGCGGCAACATCTACTTCACCTGGCCGTTCATCAAGGTGGCGCTGGTGCTCAACTACTTCGGCCAGGGCGCGTGGATGCTGCGCAACCAGAACAACCCCGAACTGGCCGACGCCGAGGGGATCAACCCGTTCTTCCAGATGATGGATCCGAACGTGCGCTATGTGGCCGTCGTGCTGTCGGTCACCGCCGGCATCATCGCCTCCCAGGCGCTGATTACGGGCGCGTTCACCATGGTCTCCGAGGCCACCGGCCTCAACTGGATGCCGCATCTGCAGGTCCGTTACCCTGCCCGTACCCGCGGCCAGCTGTACATTCCGGTCGTCAACGTGGTGCTGTGCGTGGCCACGCTGGCCGTGCTGCTGCTGTTCCGCGATTCGGAACATATCTCGGCGGCCTACGGCTTGGCACTGACCATCACGATGATCACCACCACGATCCTGCTGGGCATCTACCTGTGGCACCGCAGCAACAAGTTCGGCGCCGTTGTGTTCACCATCGTGTTCCTGGCGATCCAGGTCCTGTTCTTCGCCGCCTCGATGGCCAAGTTCCTGCACGGCGGCTGGTTCACGCTGCTGCTCACGCTGGCGATCCTCATGATCATGTACACGTGGAACGAGGGCACCAAACTGGAGCGCTCGCAGCGTCGGCACATGATGCCGAAGGACTTCCTCCCCGCGCTGGACAAGCTGCACGGCGATAGCCGCATCCACCGGTTCGCGGACAACATCGTCTACCTGACCAGCGATCCGGACCTGAAGCGTCTCGATACGGACATCTTCTTCTCGATCTTCGCCGACCACCCCAAGCGCGCCCGCGCATGGTGGGCGGTGGCCGTCGAGACCACCGACGAGCCGTTCACCCGTGAGTATTCGGTCGAGAGCTTCGGTACCGACTACCTGTTCCGTGTGCGCATCCGCCTCGGCTTCAAGGTCTCGCAGTCCATCCCGGCCTACCTGCATCAGATCATGCACGATCTGGAGAAGACCGGCGAGCTGCCGAACCAGCAGTCGATCTACCCGAAGCTTGACGCCGATCCCGGCATCGGCACCATCCGCTACGTGGTGATCCACAAGGCGCTGATGCCCGAGTCGAAGGTCTCCGGCCGTGGCGCCCTCTCGCTGCAGATCAAGTACGCGATCCGCCGCGTGGCCGGTTCCCCGGTCAAGTGGTTCGGCCTGGCGCCGTACAACCCGCTGGTCGAGGTGCAGCCGCTGTTCGTGTCCACGCGCCGCCCGCCGCGCCTGACCCGCGTGGCCAGCCAGGCGCCCAAGCGCGAGGGCTGAGCCGGCAGGCCGAACAGCCGGTGCGAGCCGGGTGGCCTAATGGCATGTCAGGGGGCCGCGAACCGTCATCGTACGGTTCGCGGCCTTTGCATATGCGAATGATGCAGAGTGGGCGGTACTGCTTGTGAATGTAGCGGGTGGACGGGTGACGTGGTTGATGCCTTTTGCCGTATGTTCACGGTGGCTATGCGTCGGATGGGACTGTAATTCGACTTCTTGGGATCTTTTTTGCTGCAGTGGTGCGCCAAAAGGTCTCAGCCGTCTCTGCGACGCGCCTTCCGGCAGTCAGTACAAGGTTGTACTACACTGGTGGCTGCCACACGGATGTCCCCGGTCGCCCGCGCCTCCGCGGTACATCGTTGTATGGATACGTGTCACGTATGCAGAGTGCATGCAGATATGTAGAAAGGAATCCCATGCCCCAGCAGGACCATCTGACCGCACGTCTCGTCGTCGATGACGATTTTGAGGTCGCTCCGGTCAACAATCGTCTGTTCGGTTCGTTCGTCGAGCACCTTGGCCGTTGCGTGTACACCGGCATCTACGAGCCCGACCACCCGACCGCCGACGAGCACGGCTTCCGCAAGGACGTCATCGACCTGGTCAAGGAACTCGGCGCCACCACCATCCGCTACCCGGGCGGCAACTTCGTGTCCGGCTACCGCTGGGAGGACGGCATCGGCCCCAAGCAGGAACGTCCCCGTCGACTCGATCTGGCCTGGCATTCCACCGAAACCAACGAATTCGGCCTGCACGAGATGGCCGAATGGCTTGAGGCCACCGGCGGCAACGAGCTGATGGAGGCCGTCAACCTGGGCACGCGCGGCCTGCAGGAGGCCCTGGACCTGCTGGAGTACGCGAACGTGCCCGGCGGCACCGAGCTGTCGGAACGTCGCCGCGCCAACGGCGCCGACAAGCCGTTCGATATCCGCATGTGGTGCCTGGGCAACGAGATGGACGGCCCGTGGCAGCTCGGCCACAAGTCCGCCGAGGACTACGGCATGCTCGCCGCCTCCGTGGCCGCCGGCATGCGCCAGATCGATCCGGATGTGGAACTGGTGGTGTGCGGCTCCTCCGCCCATGGCATGCCGACCTTCGGCAAGTGGGAGCAGACCGTTCTTGAGAAGACCTACGAGAACGTGAACTTCGTCTCCTGCCACGCCTACTACCAGCCGTTCTTCAAGGAGGACGGCACGCGCGACATGGCCAGCTTCCTGGCCTCCGGCGTGGATATGGACGGCTTCATCAAGGACGTGGCCGCCACCATCGACGCCACCAAGGCCCATCTGAAGAGCGCGCACGACGTGTACATCTCGTTCGATGAATGGAATGTCTGGTACCAGGGTGAGGAGCCGAGCAAGACCCCCGAGGGCATCGGCAACTGGCCGGTGGCCCCGCGTCTGCTGGAGGACATCTACACCGCCGCCGACGCCGTGGTGTTCGGCGATCTGATGATCACGCTGCTCAAGAACGCCGACCGCGTGCGCGCCGCCAGCCTGGCGCAGCTGGTCAATGTCATCGCCCCGATCATGACGGAGCCGGGCGGCCCGGCCTGGCGCCAGACCACGTTCCACCCGTTCTCCGTGACCGCGCGCCTGGCCAAGGGCGGCACCGTGCTGGAGCCGAAGCTGTCCGCCGGCACCGTGGATACGCCGCGCTATGGCGAGGTCGACGGCGTGAACGCCGTGGCCGTGCGCTGCGCCGACGGCTCGCTCGCCGTGTTTGCGGTGAACCGTTCGCTCGAGGCGACCGCCGAGTTCGAGATCAGGCTGCAGGACGGCGCGCAGCCGGCATCCGTCGAGGCGCAGACGCTGCACGACGACGATCTGTTCGCCGCGAATACGCTCTACGACCAGAACCGTGTGACCCCGCACGCCAACGGGTCGGCCATGTACGATGCCGAGTCCGGCGTGGTCCGCGTCTCCCTGCCGCCGGTGAGTTGGACCGCCCTGCACATCAAGTGACGCGATGGGCCGCGCGGTCCGTTCCGGAGAAGGACGGATCGCACGGCCCTTGCTTCCCGGGCCGGGCGGAAGGGACCGGACCGGCCGGGGAAAACGCGTTATGCTGGAATCAGACGGGCGTTCCGCCTGAACCGTGCGGAACATGCCCGATGGTGCGACGAGAGGGGTGCTGTGGCGAAACGGGTGACCATCACCGACGTGGCGCGCGAGACGGGCGTCTCCATCAAAACGGTGTCGAATGTGCTGAACAACACCGGCAGTATGCGCCCGGAGACGCGCCAGCGTGTCCAGGATGCCATCGAACGCCTCGGATACCGCGTTAACGTGTCCGCCCGCGCCATGAAAACCGGCGGCACGAAGCTCATCGGACTGGCCATCACCGATTTCTGCCAGCCGTTCATGCCCTATCTCGCCGACAGCATCGTGGCGGCGGCACGTTCCCGCGGGTACGCGGTGATCACCGATACCTACAACAGCGCCGGCGGCTTGGCGCAGGCGATCCCGGAGACGAAGAAGCTGGCCGCGGACGGCTGGATTTTCTTCATGGGCTCGCCGATCACGGATCGCACGATACTGCACCAGCCGTATCCGTTGGTGATTGTGGGCGATTACGATACGCAGGGACTGGCCGATTGGGTCACGATGCCGAACGTGGAGGCCGTACGCACCGCGGTGGGGGCGCTGCTGGATTCGGGATGCCGTAGGATCGCGTTGATCGGCGGCACCGCGGAGAACGCATGCCCGGATGCCGACCGCGAGTCGCGGCCCGAAACCACCAGCACGATGCGTACCCGCGGCTATGTGTTGGCCCATGAGGAGCGTGGCCTGCAGGTCGATTGGCGGCTGGTCCGTAACGCGGATTGGGTGCAGTCCGGCGGCCGCGATGCGGTGGCGGGGCTGTTGGACGATCCGGATGCGCCGCGTCCGGATGCGGTCATGTGCCTGAACGACGCGCTCGCCATCGGGGTGATTCATGAGCTGCAGCGGCGCGGCGTGCGCGTGCCGCAGGATATGCAGGTCATTGGGTTCGACAACGTGCCGGATGCCGAGTACTGCATGCCCGGATTGACGACGATCGACCCGCATGTGGATGATTACGCGCGACATGCCGTGGATATGCTGATCGCGCGCATCGAGGGGTCGGCGGATCCGTTCCGCACGTATGTGACCTCCTACGATCTGGTGCGTCGTGCCTCGACGTGTTGACGGCCCGGCGTTCGCCTGGACATGGGTCTGTGACGGGCTGCTGTCGCCTCTCCCGTGGCGTATTCCGGGAGAGGCGACATGCGGGCTAGGATCGGAGCAGCACCTCCGTCAGCGCTTGACGGACGGCGCTCGGCATATGCGAATCGGAGCAATCTTCCATGTCCGGCCCGCTGACGTGCTCGAGTGAATCCATCGTGGCCAATGCGTCGATGCCGTTCTCCGTTATGGCGGCATAAGCCTGTTCCTTGGTCAGATATCGCATTTCGGCATGCCGAAGGATGTCGAAGACGTCTTCCATGCGGGGATCGGGGGCCATCGTCGTGTCGCCGATGGTGACACGTATCTCGCTGCGGGTGGATACGTTGGCGACCGTTACCTGCAATGTGAGGGTTTCGGCATCATACCGGCGATTCGAATCGACGGATGCGCCGTCGGCCTGTACGGATATGTCGCTGTCGGTAATGCCTCGGAACAGGAAATCCCATGTTCTCCGGGCCGGCAGAGCGTGAACGTCTCCCTGGGCTGGCGATACCGTGAGTGCGGATGTGGCGCCGTCCTTGCGCCATCGATAGGTGATCGCGGTGGTCGCCGGGGTGATCTGCCGAGAGTAATGTCCCGAATCCTCCATCAGCGTGAAGTCGCCGTCCGCTCCGGGGAAGACGATGATCTCCAGATGCTGCGGGTTGTCGACGGAGTTGATGGAATCCCCCTCGGACAGGGGCTGCATCGGCACGATGCCGCCGGCCTTCGCGAACACGGGAATTCCGTCGAGCGGACGCCAGACGGTCATGCGCCGTCCGTTGGGCGAAGACGCGCTATACCGGCGCCCGGTGAAGAAGTCGAACCAGTCGCCCTGCGGCAGCCATACGTCGGCCTTGCCCCGTCGGGAGGATTTATCCATCGGTTCCGTGATGGGCGCGGCCAGCAGTTCGGTGCCGAACATGTATTCGTTGGGAACGTGGTATGCGGCGTCGATGTCGGGCGATCCCCAATACATGGGCTCCACCAGGGGAAGGCCTGTCCGGGATGCGCGCCAGTTCATGGTGTGGAGGTACGGAATCATGCGATGGCGCAGGCGGAGCGCATCGTCCATGATCGCACGGA
>ERZ506425.469-NODE-469-length-13350-cov-5.9135_pt1 | contig 13350 bp, 12 predicted proteins | sample MGYA00513667_ERZ506425 | MGnify/ENA metagenome assembly ERZ506425
TCCATCTGCTCTGGTGGTCGTTACGACAACCTCGCCTCGCAGGGCAACCGCAAGTACCCGGGCGTCGGCCTGTCCATCGGTTTGAGCCGACTGGTCAGCTACATGCTGCACACCGCGGGCGCACATGCCAATCGCGTGTCCCCGGCAAGCGTGCTTGTCGCGGTGTGGAACGAAAGCGAACGTGCCGAGTCCAATGCCATCGCCAATGCGTTGCGTTCCCGCGGCATCGCCGCCGATGTGGCTCCGACCGCCGCCAAGCTGGGCAAGCAGATCAAGTACGCCGATAAGCTCGGCATTCCATTCGTGTGGTTCCCCGGCCAGGAGGGTGCCGGCGACGAGGTGAAGAACATCGTGTCCGGCGAACAGCGTCCGGCCGATCGCACGTCGTGGGAGCCGGATACTGTTAATGCCCGGCAAACCGTTGTTATTGATTGATTAATCGAATAATTGGGAGTATTCAAAGCATGAGCCAGACGGCATATAGAACACATCATGCCACTGAAGTCACCGAGGCTCTCGTCGGCCAGAAGGTCACCCTGTCCGGTTGGGTCGACCGCCGCCGCGACCATGGTGGAGTCGCCTTCATCGATCTGCGCGATTCCTCCGGCCTGGTGCAGGTCGTCATCTATGACGAGGAGCAGGCGCGTCCGCTGCGTTCCGAGTTCGTGATCCAGGTCACCGGCGAGGTGCGTCTGCGTCCGGAAGGCAATGAGAACGAGCATCTTGCCACCGGCAAGATCGAGGTCGTGGCCGAGAGCATCGACGTGCTCGCCAAGTCCGACGCCCTGCCGTTCCAGGTGTCCACCGCGCTTGAAAACGAGTCCGAGAACAAGCTGCCTGGCGAGGAAGTGCGTCTCAAGTACCGTTACCTCGACCTGCGCCGCCCCGGCATGCAGCGCAATCTGAAGCTGCGTTCCGACATGGCCAAGGCCGCCCGTCACGCGCTTGAGGATCTGGACTTCACCGAGGTCGAGACCCCGACGTTCATCAAGTCCACCCCGGAGGGCGCACGAGACTTCGTGGTGCCGGCCCGACTGGTACCCGGCTCCTGGTATGCGCTGCCGCAGTCCCCGCAGCTGCTCAAGCAGCTGCTCATGGTCTCCGGCGTCGAACGCTACTACCAGTTCGCCCGCTGCTACCGTGACGAGGACTTCCGTGCCGATCGTCAGCCTGAATTCACCCAGCTCGATATGGAGATGGCGTACGTGGATCAGGAAGACGTGATGGCCATGGCCGAAAAGGTCATTGCCGCCATCTGGAAGGCCGCCGGCTATGAGGTCCAGCTGCCGCTGCCGCGCATCACCTGGCAGGAGGCCATGGACAAGTATGGCTCCGACAAGCCCGATCTGCGCTTCGGCAACCCGATCATCGAGCTGACCGACTACTTCAAGAACACGCCGTTCCGCGTGTTCCAGGCTCCGTATGTGGGTGCCGTGCTCTTCAAGGGCGGCGCCTCCACGCCGCGTCGTCAGTTCGACGCTTGGCAGGAATGGGCCAAGCAGCGCGGTGCCAAGGGGCTTGCCTATGTGCAGTTCACCGCCGACGGCGAACTCAAGGGACCTGTGGCCAAGAACCTGTCCGATGAGGAGCGCGCCGGCCTTAAGGAAGCCGTTGGCGCGGAGGACGGCGACGCCGTGTTCTTCGCCGCCGGTGCCCGCGAATCCTCCCAGCTGCTGCTGGGCGCCGCCCGTGTGGAGCTCGCCTCTCGCGCCGGGCTGCTCGACCCGAAGAAGTTCGCGTTCACCTGGGTTGTGGACTTCCCGCTGTTCAAGCCGACCGACGATCCGGACGACGACGACGTGGCGGTCGGCCACTCCAAGTGGACCTCCATGCACCACCCGTTCACCATGCCGTCCAAGGATTGGATCGACAAGTTCGATCAGGATCCGGAGCATGCCATGTCCGACTCCTACGACATCGTTTGCAACGGTGAGGAGATGGGCGGCGGTTCCGTGCGTATCCATCGCGACGACATCCAGGATCGTGTGCTCAACGTGCTCGGCATCAGCAAGGAAGAGGCCGAAGATAAGTTCGGTTTCCTGCTGGAGGCCTTCAAGTACGGCGCTCCGCCTCACGCGGGCATCGCACTGGGCTGGGACCGCACCGTGTCCATCCTTGCCGGCGCCCCGTCCATCCGCGACGTCATCGCCTTCCCGAAGGCCGGCGGCGGCCGCGATCCGCTGACCGGTGCCCCGGCTCCGATCTCCGACGAGCAGCGCGCCGAAACCGGCGTCGACTATGACCCGGATGAGGACGAGGACTGATCGTAGATTCGATTGCATGAGCGCCAAGTCGCATGATGCGGCTTGGCGCTCGTTGTGTAAAGCCCTGTTATCAGGCTTTTCCAAGAAGTTCACCTGCCGTTTGCCTGAGTGCATGCGGTGTAATATCTTGCTGGCTTACCGTGTATCGCATGAGTCGTTATCCGTGGTGTCGCATGCATGACTGGTTCGTCCGGAATGTGCCGGAACGTGTGGCGTTTGCGGTGGTGGTGGTTATGACGCTAGCCGCCGTCGTTGCCATCGCTGCGCTGCGCTGGATGATGCTTGATTGAAGCAGTCCCGCTAGGGGGTCGGGGCGTTTACTTGTGGCGTCTATTGACTTCTCTGGTTTCTCGGGCGTTCATGAGACAAAACCCGAGCGGAAACATACTTCGTTTATACTGAGCAGCTATGTCAGATATGAACGAACTCAATATCACGCGCCCGCTGGTGCCAGGCACTGAAGACAGCGGGCAGCCTCTAGTAGAACTCACCCACGTGGAGAAGCATTTCGGTGATCTCCACGTTCTCAAGGACATCAATCTCGCCGTCGACAAAGGCGAGGTGCTGGTCATCGTAGGACCGTCCGGATCGGGCAAATCCACCATGTGCCGCACCATCAACCGACTGGAAACCATCGATTCCGGCGTCATCCGCATCGACGGACAGCCCCTTCCCGAGGAAGGCAAGGAGCTTGCCAATCTCCGTGCCGAAGTAGGCATGGTGTTCCAGTCCTTCAACCTGTTCGCCAACAAGACCATTCTCGAAAACGTCACGCTTGCCCCGATCAAGGTCCGTCATATGGATAAGAAGGCGGCGGAAGACATGGCCATGGATCTGCTCGACCGCGTCGGTGTGGCCAGCCAGGCGTCCAAGATGCCGTCCCAGCTGTCCGGCGGCCAGCAGCAGCGCGTCGCCATCGCCCGAGCTTTGGCCATGAAGCCGAAGGTCATGCTGTTCGATGAGCCGACATCCGCACTCGATCCTGAAATGGTCAATGAGGTGCTTGACGTTATGGTGCAGCTCGCCCGCGAGGGCATGACCATGCTGTGCGTCACGCACGAGATGGGCTTTGCGCGCAAGGTGGCCGACAAGGTCGTGTTCATGGCCGACGGCCAGATTCTGGAACAGGCTTCGCCCGACGAGTTCTTCGAGCATCCGAAGACGGAACGCGCCAAGGACTTCCTCTCGAAGATCCTGACCCACTGAGAAAGAGGGCGGAGTATGAAGAAGACATGGTTCAAACGCGCGTTGGCGGCGCTGTGCGCGCTGACCTGCGCGGTTTCGTTGGCGGGCTGCGGTTCGTCGCAAAGCGACGGCAAGATTCGCATCGGCATCAAATTCGACCAGCCGGGCCTGGGCTTCAAGAAGTCCGGTACGTATGTCGGGTTCGATGTGGATGTGGCCAAGTACATTGCCAAGAAGCTCGGATACACCGAGGATGAGATCGTATGGAAGGAGGCGCCGTCCAAGCAGCGTGAGGCCATGCTGCAGAACGGTGACGTCGATTTCATCATCGCCACGTATTCCATCACCGATGAGCGCAAGAAGGTCGTGGATTTCGCAGGCCCGTACTTCGTGGCCGGCCAGGATCTGCTGGTGCGCAAGGGCGATACTTCGGTCAGGGGCCCTGAGGACCTGAACGGCAAGCGCCTGTGCTCCGTGACCGGCTCCACCTCGGCCGTCACCGTCAAGGAGAAGTTCGCCAACGAGGTGCAGCTGATGGAACAGCCCGGCTACGCCGAATGCGCAACCGCATTGTTCTCCGGCATCGTGGACGCGGTGACCACCGACGACATCATTCTCGCGGGTCTCGCATCCGCGTCGCGTGGACGACTGGAAGTGGTCGGCAAGCCGTTCACCCAGGAATATTATGGCGTGGGTGTCAAGAAGGGGAGCAATGATCTGAAGAAGAAGATCAACGCCGCCATCACGGACATGGAGAAGGACGGCTCCTGGAAGCGTGCCCTGGCCGACAACACAAAGGGCGCCAACTACACGCCGAATCCGAAATACAACCCGCCGGTGCCGAACGGAAAGGGGAACAAGTAATGCAGGACCTGATGACGCTGCTTAGCGAATATAACGTGCCGGGCGCCTTTCTGGTGAACATCGAGCTCACGCTGTGGTCCACGCTGTTCTCCACGATTCTCGGTGTGATCCTGGTCATGATGCGAATCTCGCCGATTCCCTCCCTGCGCACCGTCGCCGGCATCTATGTCGAACTGTTCAAGAACCTGCCGCTGACCATCATCATGGTGTTCATGGTGCTGGGTGCCTACGCGCAGCTCAAGCTCACCTTCTCCGACACGTTCTCCACCAATTTCTTCTGGCTGGCGGTCACCGGCTTGAGCCTGTACACCGCGGCGTTCGTGTGCGAATCGCTGAGGTCCGGCATCAACACCGTGCCGCTCGGTCAGGCGGAGGCCGCGCGAGCGCTCGGATTGAACTTCACCCAGGCCGCGGTCCAGATCATTCTGCCGCAGACGTTCCGCGGTTCGGTGGCGCCGTTGGGCAACACCTTTATCGCGTTGCTGAAGAACTCCACCGTTGCGGCTGCGGCATCCGTGGCCACCGAAACCTCGACCATGATGAGCGAGATGATCGAATACCATGCCGATCAGATTGTGCTGATCTTCCTGATCTTCGCCTTCGGCTATGTGATCCTGATCATCCCGATCGGCATGCTGACCACCTATCTGTCCAACAAGCTCGCGGTGAGGAGGTGACGCGCAATGGCAGCAAACAATGAAAGCGCAGTGCTGTTCGATCAGCCGGGTCCTAAGGGCCGCAAAACCATCCGTATCATCAATTGGATCGCAGGTATCATCTTCGCCATCGTCGTGGTGCTGATCCTGATGCGTCTGCATAATCCGCCGGACGGCGAAAACCAGCTGAGCTGGGAGCTGTGGAAACCGGCGCTCGACCCCGAGGCATGGACGGACTTCTACCTGCCGGGCCTGTGGGCCACGATCCGAGCCTCCCTGCTGGCCGTGGTGGGCGCAGTGGTGTTCGGCCTGGTGTTCGGTATCGGGCGTCTGATGCCGAACCCGCTGGTCCGTGTGGTTTCCGGCGCGATTGTCGAATTCGCGCGAGCAGTGCCCGTGCTGCTCATGATGATCTTCTTCTGGCGCTGGTTCGCCTTCGTTGGCCTGCCCAGCCCCGCCTACTGGTCGGTCGTGCTCGCCCTGATAATCTACAACGGCTCGGTTGTGGCCGAGCTGGTGCGTTCCGGCGTGGGCAATCTGCCCGACGGCCAGCGTGAGGCATCGCTTGCGCTGGGACTTACGCAGACCCAGTCGCTGATGCAGATCGAAGTGCCGCAGGCCATCGTTGCCATGCTGCCGGCCGCCGTCACCCAGCTGGTCGTGGTGCTCAAGGACACCGCACTCGGTTCCATCATCATGTACACCGATCTGCTGCAGCAGTCCCGTCGACTCGGCTCCATGTACTTCAACATTCTCCAGACGTTGGTCGTGGCCGGTGTGATCTACTTCATCGCCTGCTGGCTGCTGTCGCGACTGGCCGAATGGCTGCCGTCCAGACTCCAGCAGCACACCGCCGCGCCGACCGAGCCTGAGCCGGTGGCGCCGATCGCGGCTGGCGACCCCTCCAACGTCAACCAGATCGCCGTGGCCAAGGAGGTCGAGGAGCTGCCGCTCGGCGGCACCGATCGCCAGTACCATGTGCATCATCGCGGCACCAACGCCTCCATCCACCAGTGGAGGCAGACCAAATACGTGCAGGGGTACGATGCGACGCACCCCGAATCGCAGGAGGAAGCCGACAAGGAGAAGCATTTCAGGCTTCACCACAGGAAGAGCGACGAGGAAGAGTGACCCTCGCGTTGCCGGCATGAATCAGGCCGTTCGCGTAAAGCAGATGTCTTACAGGGCAGCTTCGCGCGAACGGCCTGATGCGTTACAGGCTTTACGTAAACGCCTTGTGCGGCATGCGGGCGAGTATACTTATGCGCGGCGATCGACCCGTATGGGCGGTCAGCCGGACACAACACAGGCAGGCAAGGGCCAAGGCGGCCAAAACCTGCCGAATAACCGCATAAAGGAATATCATGACAGCATCACATGGTGCATACGGCAATGCCGATGCAACCACGGCGGCAACAAGCAATGCAGCAAGCTCTAACGGCGCGGCCAGCACGGACGAGAGTCTCAACGCCCGCGTCAGAACATCGAAATCCCCAAGACCGAACAAGTGGGGCATCATTATCGCGGCAGTCGTCGCCATTGCCATCATCGTAGGCGCGGTCGCCATATTCAACGGCCGGAATGCGCAACAGTCGGCAAACAAGGCCGACACCGTAACCATCGGACTCAAACTCGCCCCGCCCAGCCTCGACATTCGCCGCCAATCCGGATCGGCCATCGAACAGGTGCTCATCGGCAATGTGTATGAAGGTCTCGTCAGCCGAGACTCCGACAATGCCGTACAGCCCGGTCTGGCAAAAAGCTGGGACATCTCCACAGACGGCACAACCTACACCTTCCATCTCAACCGGAACATGACCTTCTCCAATGGGGATGTGCTTGATGCCGACGACGTGGCATGGTCCATCAACCAGTTGAAGGAGAAGCAATACTACAACGCCAACCAGGTGGAAAGCCTGAGCAAGGCCGAAGCGCTTGACGCGAACACCGTGCGAATCACCCTCAGTTCCCCGGACTCCAACCTGCTGTGGTACCTGACCGGGCGCCCGGGCCTGGTGTTCGACAAGGACGCCACCTATAACGCGAAGACCCAGGCCGTGGGCTCCGGCCCATACACCGTGGAATCCTTCGATTCCGCCAGCAAGATGGTGCTTAAGGCCAACCCGAAATATTGGGGCACTGCGCACAAGCCGGCCACGCAGCATGTGGTCATCGACTTCATCACCGATGACAACGCCGCCGTCAACGCCCTGAAAAGCGGCGACGTGGACGTGCTCTCCCCAGTGAACGCGACTTTGGCGAAATCCCTTGACGCCAACACCTACCATGTCTCCGCGTCCGATGGCAGCGACAAATTCGTGCTCGCCTTCAACTGCGCGAACAAGAAACTCGCCGACAAGCGCGTGCGCCAGGCCATCCGTTACGGCATCAACCATAAGGAGATCATCGCCTCCCGCGGCGGAGTCGACACTGCACTCGGCGGGCCGATTCCATCCGTCGACCCCGGCTACGAGGATCTGACTGGCCTCTACCCCTACGACGTGGCCAAAGCGAAAAACCTCATGACACAAGCCGGATACTCCACCGATCGTCCGCTCGAACTCACCCTGACCTACGCCAACACTTACGGCACCGAACTGGGCGACCAGCTCAAAAGCCAGCTCGCCGCAATCGGCATCGACCTCAACATCAACTATGTGGAATTCTCCACCTGGCTGCAGGACGTGCACGCCAACGGCGACTATGAGCTTTCGCTCGTCGACCACGCCGAAAGCCATGACTTCTACAAGTGGACCACGCCCGAATACTACTACCACTACGACAACAGGAACGTGCAGGCGCTGTACGCCAAGGCGCTCGCCGCCACCGACGAGAAGGAAAGCGACGAATACCTCAAGCAGGCGGCGAAAACCGTCAGCGAAGACGCTCCGGCCGACTGGCTGTTCGGCTACCGTGTGACCGTGGCGTACAACAAGGGCGTCAAGGGATTCCCCGACAAGCTCAGCCAGACGGTACTGCCGCTATGGCAGATTTCCAAGGCGGAATGATATGAGATTCGTGGCCAAACGGCTGCTGCTGTTCATAGCGGCATTGGTGGGATTGTCGATACTGGTGTTTCTGGCATTGCGCGTACTCCCCGGTGACGTTGCAGCCGTAATGGCCGGAACGAACGCGACCGCGGCCCGTATCGCCGCACTGCGGACGCAGATGGGACTCGACAGGCCGCTGCCCGTACAATACGTCGACTGGCTTGGCGGACTGCTGCATGGCGATCTTGGCATATCCGCCATCAGCGGCAGATCGGTCGTCTCGCAGGTCGGCGCCCGGGCGGCGGTCACGTTCCCTCTTATCGTGCTCAGCCTTGCCATAGCCCTGCTGATCGGATTGCCGCTTGGCTGTGCTGCCGTCATCACCAGGAACAGGCGGTGGCGGGGGCTGTTCCATGTGCTTGCCATTGTCGGAGGTGCTGTTCCGGCGTTATGGAGCGGACTGCTGCTGATCCTGCTGTTCTCGCACGGCTCGGGACTGCTGGGGCTGTTCCCCTCGCAGGTTTTTCCGAACGATGGCTGGAAGGATTGCGGGCGGGCCATGGCGTCGCTCGTGCTTCCGGCATTGGCCACCGGCATCACCGCCGGTGCGGGGATCATGCGCTATACGCGTGCCGCGTTGGGCGATGCCGCGCAATCCCAGGCCGTAAGCATGGCCATGGCATGCGGCATGACGCGCAGGCAGGCGCTGCTGCGCGTAGGCCTGCGACTGTCGATGCCGCAGCTGGTGTCGGTTATCGGATTGACCTTCGCCCAAATGATAACGGGTGTGATGGTGGTCGAGAACCTGTTTGCCCTGCCAGGGCTGGGCTCGATGCTCATCACCGATGTGGGCAATCGTGATCTGATCGCGGTGCAGAGCGAACTGTTCCTGCTGGCAGCGTTCTTCCTGCTATTGGGATTGGCGGTCGATATGGCGCATCATGCGCTCGATCCGAGACTGAACACCGCTTCCGACGACGTGCAGGAGGTGCTGTGATGTCGGCCGCTCGTGTGGTTATGCGTTCGATGTGGCGCAAGGCCAGTGGAAAATATGCGTTGATCGTGCTCGGCCTGTGGGTGCTGGTTTCGCTGATTTCGCTGGTGTGGACGCCTTACGCGCTACTTGAGACGGACGGATTCCACGCATGGGCTTCGCCCACGGCCGCGCATCCGTTGGGAACCGATGGCGTTGGCGCCGACGTGCTGAGCTGGCTGATGGCCGGTTCGCGCACGAATCTTGCAATCGCATCGCTTACCGTAGTCGTGGCCGGAATATTCGGATTGGCGTTGGTGGCCGCCATGGTGTCACGCCATACCGCGCTGCGATCCACGTCGGTGGTGGTGGTCGATGCGCTGATCTCGATACCGACGGTGCTGATCGCATTGATGTTGTCGGTGCCGTTCGGCGCTTCCGCGGCGGTGATCGTGGCCGCATGCGGATTCGCCTACGGATTGAATCTGGCACGCATCGTAAGACCTGCGGCCATACTCGCCGCGCGTTCGCAGTATGTGGAGTCGGCGGTATGGTCCGGCGCTTCGGGGGCGCGCGTGTTCGTCAGGCATATTATGCCGAACGTGATGCCGGTGCTGCTGGTGCAGTTGTCGATGAGCGCAGGGACGTCGATACTGGCTGAGGCTGGCCTGACCTATCTTGGCGTCGGCGTGGGTGCCGGCGTACCCAGTTGGGGGCATTCCCTCGCCACATCCGTACGATTCATCAGCATCTACCCGCTGACCGTGCTATGGCCGGGACTGATCGTCACGATGACGGTGATCGCGCTGCATCTGTTCGGCGACGCACTGTGCGACGCCATCGACCCGTTGACCAATCCTGAGCTGAGGGAGGCGGCATGAGCATCGAGATTCGTGGGCTGACCATCACCATCGGCGACAAACCCATCGTGCGCGATGTGTGCATGGACATCGCCGACGGTGAGCGCATCGGTCTGGTCGGTTCCTCCGGCTCGGGCAAATCCATGATCGCCAAAGCCCTGATGGGGTTGCTGCCCGACACGGCGCGGGTGAGCGGTTCTATCATGGCTGGCGGCAGACAACTGATCGGGTTGGACGATACCGCCATGGCCGATCTGCGCGGGCGTTATATGGGCATGGTGTTCCAGAATCCGGCGGCAGCGCTCAATCCCGTGATGACGGTTGCACAGCAGGTCGGTCTGCCGCTGTACCTGCACTACGATCTGTCGCTTGACGAGCGTCTTGATCGTGTCAAGGCGATGCTTGACAAAGTGGGGCTTTCCCAGGATGCACTGCTGAAATACCCACATCAGCTTTCCGGCGGGCAGCAGCAGCGCGTCGGCATCGCCACCGCGTTGATCACCTCGCCGCGATTCATCATCGCCGACGAGCCTACCACGGCATTGGATTCGATCACGCAACGTCAGATCGTCGACCTGCTGACGTCGCTGGTCGACGATGCCGGCGCGTCCATGCTGTTCATCACCCATGATTTCGCGGTGCTCGCACGCGCCACTACGCGCTGCTATGTGCTGGACGGCGGTTCGATCGCCGAAACAGGCACGACCGCAAGCCTATTGCGGGAACCGGCAAGCGAGCCTGCGCGGCGCCTTGTCACCGCGGCCAGGCAACTTACGCTGTCACGTGACGGCGGCATCGGCGACGGTGACGTCGGAAGTCGGGAATCCACGGGAGTGGAATCCGGTGATAGGACGATCGTGAGGAAAGACGGCGGCGATGAATGAAATCGTGTTGCAGGGACGTGGCATCTGCAAAAGCTATGGGTCGAAGCGGAATCGCAGGCAGGTGCTGTTCGACGTGGACATCGAGGTGCGCAGCGGGGAGTGCCTGGCGATCATCGGTGCTTCCGGCTCGGGCAAATCGACGTTGACGCGAGTGCTGTTCGGCCTGGAATCCGCGGATTGCGGTGAGATCGCATACCGCGGCCAGGCGATGGGGGAGCGAAACGATGCCGTGCGCCATATGCTGCGCGGTGAGACCGGACTGGTGTTCCAAGACCCCTTCGCCTCGCTCGACCCACGCTGGCGTGTCGCGCGTTCCGTAGAGGAGCCGTTGCGGTTGCACCATAGGGGCATGGGCGATGACGAGGCCGCTTCGCGGATCGGGCGAGCATTACGACTGGTCGGACTCGACCCGGCGGTATTCGCCGCACGGTACCCCATGGATCTATCCGGCGGGCAGGCGCAACGTGTCGCCATTGCGCGTGCCATAGTGGACGATCCGGGCGTCATCCTTGCCGACGAGCCGATGAGCGCCATCGATGTGGCCGCGCGTGTACGGATCCTTGAGACCTTCCACGCCATCCGCGAGGCGAACCCGAATATGTCGCTGGTCATGGTCTCGCACGATCTTGGCGTGGTGCAGCATATCGCCGACCGTGTGATGGTGCTGCACAACGGATGTGTGGAGGAGACCGGTCCGACCGGGCGGATTCTTGGCAGCCCGCGTACCGCATACACGCGTTCGCTCATCGAAGCGGCCTCGATGTAGTCCCGTCACAGACGCATGCCACAGCAAGGCAAGGGTGACCACATAGTGAGATGCTGGTGGAGCCGAGTTTGGGGGAGCCGCTGGATGCCTGGAATTCCAAGGGTCGTAGCATGGTCGCAATCATCATCTGCCACCACGTGAAAGGTTTTACCCGACTTGCGGGCAAGGCTTGCCGACACGCTGCCGTCGGTATGCGTGCTACAGTGCGAACCATGCATTTCATTTCATGTTGTTGTCGCTAACCGACGCCTGGGGGCGCACGGTCAGTGACGCATAACTTGAAATAGAACGCATTCTTCGCGGCAACGGTCGCCACAACTGCACACACACGGTACACACGGAATCGGCATATCGATTTCAGACGATCACACAGATCGATGGCACCATTGCGTGCAATATCGGGAACGCAGCATTTCAACAACACATGGTTTCTGCCCGTCCGCATCCGGACGTCGGTTCGCAAGAGCAACACCCACGAACCAACAGAAAGCAGCGACCATGACCATTCACAACAGCACCGCAGAACTCATCGGCAACACCCCGCTCATCCGCCTCAACCATGTGACCGAAGGCATCAAGGCCACCATCGCTGTTAAGGTCGAATACTTCAACCCCGGCGGCTCCGCCAAGGACCGCATCGCCGAACGCATCATCGACGCCGCCGAGAAGAGCGGCGAGCTCAAGCCCGGCGGCGTGATCGTCGAACCGACCTCCGGCAACACTGGTGTAGGCCTGGCCATGGTCGCCCAGCAGCGCGGATACCGTGCGATCTTCGTCGTGCAGGACAAGGTCTCCGAATCCAAGCGTGCCGTGCTGCGCGCCTACGGCGCCGAAGTCGTGGTCGCGCCGACCAATGTGGAACCGGACGATCCGCGCTCCTACTACCGCGTGTCCGACCGTCTCGCCTCCACCATTCCCGGCGCGTTTAAGCCGAACCAGTATGACAATCCGAACGGCCCGCTGAGCCACTACCACACCACCGGCCCGGAAATCTGGGAGGCCACCGATCATAAGGTCACGCATTTCGTGGCGGGCATCGGCACCGGTGGCACCATCTCCGGCACCGGCCGTTACCTCAAGGACGTTTCCGACGGCAAGGTGCAGGTGATCGGCGCCGACCCGGAAGGCTCCATCTACTCCAATCCCGATGACGTGCACCAGTACAAGATCGAAGGCGTCGGCGAGGACTTCTACCCGAAGGCCTTCGACCGTGATCTGCCGGATGAGATCGTGCAGGTCACCGACGCCGAGGCCTTCGAAATGACCCGTCGCCTCGCCGCTGAGGAAGGGCTGCTGGTCGGCGGCTCGGCCGGCATGGCAGTCGTTTCCGCGATCACATACGCGCGTGAGCACGATCTGGACGCGAACCAGACCGTCGTCGTGCTGCTGCCTGATTCCGGGCGAAGCTACATGGAGAAGATCTTCAACGACGACTGGATGCGCGCCAACGGATTCGGCGACGTGGTGGACCGTACCACCAAGCCGAGTCTGGCCGAACAGTACCTGTGAGCGCATTCGTTTGCGCTTCCCGATCCCCAAACCCCATCAACCCGGACAATCCGACCAAATCCATCAAGCAAAGGACAATCATCATGACCGTCTCCACCAACGCCGCCGCCCTGAACGCCTCCGCACGCGCCACCCGCGCCATTCACGCCGGCCAGGAGCCCGACCCGACCACCGGTGCCGTGGTCACGCCGATCTACATGACCTCCACCTTCAAACAGGACGGCGTCGGCGGGCTGCGCAACGGTTACGATTACAGCCGCTCCATCAACCCGACCCGCAACAGCTTCGACGAGCAGCTTGCCAGCGTGGAGGGCGCGAAGTACGCGCTGAGCTTCTCCTCGGGGCTTGCCGCCATCGACGTGCTGCTGCGCTCCACCCTGAAGCCCGGCGACAACATCC
>ERZ506425.475-NODE-475-length-13200-cov-5.79612_pt1 | contig 13200 bp, 10 predicted proteins | sample MGYA00513667_ERZ506425 | MGnify/ENA metagenome assembly ERZ506425
CCCGCATCCGGCGGCCCCGTCACGGCCACCGTCACCGAGCCGGCCGTATCCTCCAACGGCCCTGCGCACTCAGTGATACACCGACTTGACCCGCGCGTGAAGATGGTGGGCTTCCTGGCCGCCATGTTCACGATGTTCGCGGTGAACACGCCAACCCAGCTCGCGCTGGGCATCGCCATCACCCTGGCCGTTATCGCGGCGGCACGCCTGAACCCGTTACGGGTGCTTGAATCCATTCATCCGATTCTGATCCTGCTGGTGCTGATGGGCGTGGTCAATCTGTTTGTGGTACGCACCGGCACGCCGGTGGTGGCGCTTGGCCCGCTAAGCATCACCGATCAGGGCGTGACCATAGCCGTGCTGTACGCCTGCCGTTTCGCATTGGTAATCATTCTGGGCGCGGTGTTCCTCACTACCACCACGCCTACCGCCATGACCGACGCCTTCGCCACCTTGATCAGTCCGCTCAACCGGCTCGGTATCCATGCCCAAGAAATCGCGCTGGTCATGAGTCTGGCATTGCGATTCATTCCAACGCTGACCGACGAAACCCGCGCCATCGTCGACGCCCAATCCGCGCGTGGCGGTTCCATCGAAACCGGTTCACTGGCCCAGCGCATCAAGGCGATGAGCGCGATTATCGTGCCGATTTTCGCCGGCACGTTGCGTCACGCGGACAACCTGAGCCTCGCACTTGACGCCCGCTGCTACGAGGAGGGCATCCGCCGCACCCACTGGCGTGCCCTGACCATCGCCGCGCAAGATCTCGTGTTCGCCGTCGCCGTCATCGCCTACATCGCCGCCATCATCGCGCTGTAGGGCGGCAAACAGCACAGACAGCACCGGTTGCTATGCTGGTGTGGTTATACGAAAGATGTAAGGAAATTCCCATGGCATTGACCAAGAAGCAAATCAAGCAGCTGCGCGCGATGGCAAACTCGCTGAAGCCCCTGTTCTATGTGGGCAAGAACGATTTGACCGAGTCGGCCGTCAATCAGGCCGATGAGACCATTGAGAAGCACGAGCTCATCAAGTGCGCCGTGCAGGACGGTTCTGGCCTGACCGCCAAGGAAGCCGCCGCCGAGCTTGCCGAGCAGCTGAACGCCGAAGTGGTGCAGTCCATCGGCAATCGTTTCGTGCTGTTCCGTCGCTCCCGGCGCGACGATGTGGAGCATATCCGCTTGGTGCGCGAGTAATGTTCGCCCCGCTCGATCCCGTAGCTTGATATGAGTAATGGCGGTTGGAATCAGTCCGATTCCAACCGCCATTACTCATATTCGCCCAGCGAGCACCGTCACTGATCCAAGATGGACCCGACGATTCCCGCAACAATGGTCAGGACCAAGGACCCCAGTACCGACCACCAGAAACCGTGTACGAAGACGCCCACGCCGAACAGACTGACCGCCAGCCAGCTGGCGAGTCGCATGAACAGCCAATTGATAATCAAGGTGACCAGCCCGAGAGACAGAATCGCAAACGGCAGTGCGATCAGATGCACAATCGGCTTGATTGACGCATTAATCAGCGCCATGAACAAAGCGAACGCGGCGATGCCGAGAATCGGAGGCTCCCCCACCGGGGTCATGCCGGGAGTCACCGCGACCATGACGGCGGCGGCGATAGTCATAATCAACCAGCTGGTCAGGAAACTTCTCATGGCCCAATCGTAGCGCGGCAGGTTTTACTATTGGGCAAAACATGAGATGATGTTGTGCAGAAACGGTAAGAAGGTATTGCCGTTCCCGATTGAGAGGGGACTGACCCGCATGACTGATAATCAACAACAACCGTACGGTTCGGACAGTGTTCCGCAGCCGGCACAGCCCGCACAGCCGGCACAACCGTCTTACGGCCAAGATGCCGCACGGCAGCCGCAGGGCTATGGCGCCCCACAGCCCGCCGCATACGCTCAACCCGCCGCCGGAAGCTACGGCCAGCAGCAGCCGCAATACGGCCAGCCCGCCGGCGCATACGCTCAGCCTCAGTACGGCCAGCCGCAGTACGGCCAGCCGCAGTACGGCCAGCCCGCACAGCCCGCAGCGGGCTACGGCCAGCAGCCCGGCTATGGACAGGCTTACCAGCAGCCGAACGCCTACGCGCAGCCGCAATACACCGCCGCTCCGTATGCCGCCGCCCCGGTGGGGCAATCGTCCAAGTCCAAGCTGGCTGCCGGCCTGTTGGGCATCTTCCTCGGCGGACTTGGTGTGCACAACTTCTATCTCGGCAACACCGGCAAGGCCGTGGCCCAGCTGCTGCTGACGCTTGTCGGCTGGATTCTGCTCGGACTTGGCCCAATCGCAGCCGCCATCTGGGGCTTTGTTGAAGGCATCATCATTCTGTGCAGCAAGCCCGGCTCACCGTGGCATAAAGACGCCAACGGCTACGAACTATCAGACTGAAACTAACCTCGGGCCACGTTCATTGGGCCCCTGATCAACCACGCCTCTGCAGGTATCATCTCGATGCCGCAGTCGCAGCGGGATGCGACACGCCGGCCGTGTACATGAGTTCATGTACACGGCCGTTTTCTTTGTTGCTTTCACCCTCAAAACAAACATTTATCATGTTCACTTTTGCAAGATATGAACATCAGACATCACAGACTACCATAACTTCCCAATTGCATTACCAATAGATTAATAACCGGCAAAACGGCTTATATCCGCCATTTTTCATGCTAGGCTTTGAAACCAGCACATCAACAAAGTGCACAATCCTTTTCTACAGAGAAGGTAACATGTTGTTCAATTCATATGTGAATCGAACAATGCCAGTACTTCCCTAGGTGCTTGCTTGGGGAACGCCATGCTGAAAGGAACACATTATGGCGGAGGGAAAAGTCATCATCGTCAACCCGGATATGTTCGGCAAGGACCCGGATTCGAAAACAACCAAGGCCAATGAAGTGGCCAAGAGCTTCGGCCTGAGCGACGCGGCGTTGGCCGAGGTCGAGGACTTCAAGGCACAACTCACCAAACACAACGCCTGGGATCTGCCGTTCATGGGATACGTCAACGAGGATGGCTACGGTTACGCCTACGTGCCCGGTGCCGCCGTGGTGTACGACCCGTACTGGGACGCCCACCAAGCATTCCTGGCGCTGCCTAAGGACGTGCAGACCGCATTCGCCATTCGTATGCTGTTCACGCACCGTCCGGTCGACCGCTATGGCGCCAGCATGTTCCTGCATTACCAGCGTGGCTTCAACGTGAAGTTCGAGGGTATCGGCGCGAACCAGTACTGATTGGTACTGACTATCAACCATCTTTTTCGGATTGCCCGATAAGGGGCGTATAACAACGGTGTTATACGCCCCTTATCTGTATTCAGTGTCAGGCGATGGCCGCCCGCCGCCCGACACAGGCGAATCAGTATCGCACGAGATTCAACAGTTCCTGCTGTTTGGCATAGCGGGAAACGTTGGTCAGGGCGATGCGGATGATGTGTTCGGAAGTCTTTTCCAAATGATTGCCGCCGGCCACATGCGGGGTGATCAGGCAATGCGGCTCATCCCACAACGGACTTTCCGCCGGCAACGGCTCAGGCTCGGTGACGTCCAATCCGGCACCGTGGAGCCGTCCATTGTGCAAGGCGTCGGCCAAGGCCTCGGGATCGATGGCGTCGCCACGCCCGGCATTAATCACGATGGCTGTGGATTTCAGACGACCCAGACGATCCGCATTCAGCAGATGATGGGTCTGCGGCGAGCGCGGCACCGCCATCGCCACCACGTCTGCCAATGGCAACAGCGTCTCCAGCCGCTCGAAGCCATACATCTTTTCAATGCCCTTGGCCGGCACGTCCGCATGACGGCGCACGCCGAAAGTACGCATACCTACGGATTGGGCAAGCTGAGCGAAATGCGACCCGATGTCACCGACGCCGATAATCAGCGCGATGCCACCTTCCGGGCTCAATACCGGTCCTTCATCCTGCCACTGATGATCACGCTGATTGGAGGCATACCGGTTGAGGTTCTTCATCAATGCCCACATGGTGGCGAACATGTGTTCCGACACGCTTTGGCCATACGCGCCGCTCGCATTGGTGACCATGGTGCCGCGAGGCAGCACACCCGGGCAGATGTACGCATCCACACCGGCGCTGAAGGTCTGCAACCATTCAAGACGGGTGTATTGGGAAGCCTGCGAGACCGGAAAGTTGCCGATGACTGCGGTAGCTCGGGAGCGAAGCTCCTCGGGAACAGCGGCCGACCAGACCATGTCGCCGCGGTGCGCTTCGTCGCCCACGAATTCCTGCGGCACATCGCGAGCCGCCTTGGCGAAAGCCCGCCGTTCTCCTTCGTTGAGTGGCAGGCAGTTGACAATCAGCTTATGCGTGTTCTCAATACCCATGGTTCACCAAACTAGGCGGCAGGGCAGATATTATCGCGGTTTCCTCATGCTGAACCAATGCCGAACTGCTACCGGACCAATGCCGAATCCGCCCCATCAAACCCCACCAAACCAAGGGACAACCCATTGCGCATCGACCGTAGCGTCCGCCCCGAACCGTACACTCACAGGTGGTTTTGTGATTCCATAGCGTGCAGCCAAGGCAGTACGATTGCCGGTTTATCCGCACGCACAGGTACCTACGCCGGTTGGTAAACCTTACATTCCATACCTTGCAACCGAACGTTTAGGAGCATGTATGCCTGAGCAGCATATTGATAACGAGAAGATTCCCACACGTCTTATCGGCGCGATTGTGGCTGTCGGCTCACTTGCCTTCATTGGCATTCTGACCGAAACCGTGATGACCGTGCTTTTCCCCGCACTGATGCGCGAATTCCATGTCGACACGGCCACTGTGCAATGGATTACCACGATTTATCTGTTGGCGGTGGCCGCTACCATGCCCATCAGCTCGTTTTTGAAGCGCCGATTCGCGCTGAAAACCATTTTTCTTGCGGCTGTGATTCTGGCCATCGTTGGCTCGCTGATCATGATCGTCGCCCAAGCCTTCCCGCTGCTGATTGTCGCCCGCATTATTCAGGGCATTGGCTCAGGCGTGGCCACGCCGTTGATGATCAACATCATCCTGGAGCAGTCTCCTCGTTCGAAAATCGGCCGATTGATGGGCGTAGGATCGCTGGTCATTACCGTGGCTCCGGCCATCGGCCCGACCGTCGGCGGCGCGGTGACCACAGTGCTGCCGTGGCGCGCGATTTTCGTCATCGCCATTCCGCTGGTGCTAATCGCAGCATGCATCGGCATGAAGTGCATTGAGCAGAAGACACCGACCGAGGCTGCCTATCTTGACCCGATTCAGCTTGGGTCCATTGTTGTCGCGTTGGTCGGTCTGGTGCTGGCGCTCAACCAAGGTGGCGTGGCCATCAGTGCGGCGGTGTCCGGCAAGTCAGCCACACGCTCCGGCATTATCGCCATTGTCAGTCTGATTGCGGGCCTCGCCTTGTTGATCGTGTTCGCCATGAGTTCCAAGCGTGCCTTCTCCCCGCTGCTGCGCCTTGGCATTCTCAAGGATCCCGCCGTACTGTTACACGCCTGCGCATATCTGCTGCTGCCATTGGTCGCCATCGGCTACGGCTATGTCATCACCAATGTGGCACAGCTCTCGCTCGGCACCACGGCATTTGTGGCCGGCTCTCTGGTGCTGCCCGGCGCACTGGTCGGCGCTGTCTGTGCCCCGCTTGGCGGCTGGTTCTACGATAAGTTCGGCGCGGTCAAGCCGATTCTGATTCCGATCGGCATCGCTATTTTGGGCCCAGTGCTTATGCTGGTGTTCTCGATGCAGCTTACGCCCTTGCTGCTCGCCGGATTCTATTTCATTTTCGGTCTGTTCTATTCCATCGGCAATGCGAATGTGATGACCAGTGGCCTGTCGGAGGTCTCTCCCGAGTTCAAGCCGGACGGCAACGCCATTTTCAACACGTGTCTTCAGTTTGGCGGCGCTGCCGGTACCGCACTGTTCTCCACGATTCTTTCCGTGGCTCAGGCCGGCGCAGGAGAAGAAGGCACCGCTGAGTTTGCTCACGCCACTGCCGTCGGCGGCACATGGACGTTTGCAACGATGACGGTTATCTGCCTGATTGGCTGGTGCTGTCTGGCCACCGCGTTCCGCATTCGCGCGGCACGTAAGCGTGCATAAATCTGATTACCAATAGAGTCCCAGCTTTCCAAACACGTGTGGGGCGTGCCCCGGGAGAATCCCGGGTCACGCCCCACACGCTAATGAAAGGAAGAAAAGGAGAAAGAAAGCTTTGGCGGGCAGTGCCGGCTGCTGTGACCTTGCCATCACAGCAGCCGGGCTGATCCCGCCTATTCAGTTATGGTGTGTGTCGTATTCGGTGCGGAGACCGAGCGGGCAAGCCCGCTATTTTTTATCTCCGCCGACCGCCATCACCGCGCGCTGAAGCACAACGAAGACGAGGATCATGAGACCGATAACGATGGTGGTCCATTCGGCCGGCACACCGAAGTCAGAGGTGAGCGGATCGAGGATGGAGCGGACCAGAGAGCCGAGCACGGAGCCGAGCACGTAGCCGAAGCCACCGGTGATGATCGTACCGCCGATGACCACGGAGGCAACGGCGTCGAGCTCCCAGCCAACACCCACAGTGTTCTTGGCAGAGCCGATGTTTGCAGTGTACACGATCGAGGCCAGGGCGGCGAGAGTCGCAGAGGTCAAGTAGATGATGTACTGCGTGCGCTTGACCGGCAGGCCCATGAGTTCCGCGGAGGAACGGGAGCCGCCGATGGCGTAGATGGTGCGTCCGGTGCGGGTATGGTGCAGGAAGACGTAGCCGAAGACCACAACCACCAGTGCGATGATCACGCCGACGTTGAAGGACAGATCGTTGGAGATCTTCGGATTGTCGATGATCTTGATCACGTTGGAGATGAACGAGAAGTCATTGCCCTGCGGGAAGGTCAGCGAGTCGGTGGAGATGATGGAGGCAAGACCACGGGCCAGGAACATCGTCGACAGGGTCGCGATGAACGGCTGCATGTTGAATTCCTCGATCAAGGTGCCGGCCAGCAGGCCGAACACAGCGCCGATGAGCAGCATGATGATCATGACCAGGAAGGCGGGCACGCCGGCGTTCGCCAGCTTCAGGCCGACGACTGCGGTGATGGCCACGATAGCACCGACAGACAAATCGATACCACCGGTCAGAATCGGCAGGGTCATGGCCACAGCCAGAATAATCAGGTAGGCGTGGTCAATGAACAGGGAGGAGATGAAGCCCAGTCGAATGTAGGTGCCGAACAACGCCTGACCCATGATGATCATCAGGATGAAGATCACCACGGCCGCGAGGGTCGGGATCATCTGACGATCGAGCTTGAAGCCCTTCTTGGGAGCCTTCACTTTGTTTGCCGCAGCTGTTGTCATGCTGCCACCGCCTTAGCTTGAGCCTTGAGCGCGCGCTTGCGTTTCATATTCGCGCTCAGGTTGTGAATCTTCGGAGCCTGCATCACGCAGATCACAATCACAACGACGGCGAAGAAGGCCGGAGTTGCCTCGGCGTTGACGCCCAGGGTGATGATGGTCTTGCGGATCATGGCGATAATTACAGCACCGACAGCAGAGCCGGCGAGGGAGAACTTACCACCCAGCAGTGAAGTACCGCCGATGACGACTGCCAGAATGGCGTACATTTCGAGGTCCTGACCGGTCTTAACCACGTCGACACGCATCACGGATGCGGTGGCGAACAGACCAGCGATGGCCGCGAGGAAGCCGGAAATCGCGTAGACGAGGAAGAGGATCTTCTTCGGCTTGATACCGGTCATACGGGAGGCTTCCTGGTTGATGCCCACGGCCTCAATCATCATGCCCATAGCGGTCTTGCGGCACAGCAGGCCAACGAGAATCACAATGATAACGGCGATGACGAAGTTGGCGGGAATGCCCAGAATGAAGCCGTTGGCGAACCACTTCAGCGGTTCGTTGCCAGCAACTGCGGAGGCGTCGGTGTTCTCACCGGAGGTGATGACCTTGGCCATACCACGGCCGGCGAGCATCATAATCAGGGTGGTGATGAACGGCTGTAGGCCCAGGAAGGAAACCAGAGCGCCGTTGACGCAGCCAATGGCCAGACCAACAGCCAAGGCGATGAGGATGGAGAGCCACACGTTCATGCCATTGGACAGGGTCTGCATGGCGGCGGCACCTGCCACTGCCATAACGGAACCGACCGAAAGGTCGATACCGGCGGTGGAGATAACCAAGGTCATACCGGTTGCAATCATCAGGTATCGGGCAGATTCCTGGAGCATGGTGATCAGCGGGCCGGCCAGACCACCGGTGTTGCTGTTCCAGCTCAAAGCCAGGAAGTCATGCTGGAAGATGGTGCAGATGATGACCAGAAGAATGAATGCGACGATCGACCAGGTCAGGTTGCTGCTCAGCAGCTTCTTGACAAAGTTGTTGCCCTCGGCTTTTGCCTTTTCAGCCATCTCATGCCTCCTTTCCGGTGTTTACGTTGGTGTTAGCGATGGTTTCGACGATGGTCGCCTGAGAGACGGTGTCGTCGTTTTCGATTTCTGCGATCTTGTGGCGGTCCTTGAGAACCTCGATGTCGTCGGACAGACGCACGACCTCTTCAAGCTCGGAGGAGATGAAGACAACGCCCATGCCCTGAGAAGCCAGGTCAAGCACGACCTGCTGAATTTCAGCCTTGGCACCGATATCGATACCACGGGTCGGCTCGTCCAGAATCAGCAGCTCGGGGTGCGTGGCCAGCCAACGGCCAATGAGCACCTTCTGCTGGTTGCCGCCGGAGAGATTCTTGACCGGGCGATCCGGGTCGGCGGGACGAACGTTGAGTTCCTTCATGTACTTGTCAACGATGGCGTCCGCTTCCTTCTTGGGAATCGGCTTGAACATACCGCGCGTTGCCTGCAGGGCGATAAGGATGTTCTGGCGGACGGTCAGGTCGCCGATGATGCCCTCATCACGACGGTTTTCGGTGGAGTACGCGATTTTGTTCTTCAAAGCCGTGTACGGATCGGAGATGTTGACCTTCTTGCCGTTGAGCGTGTAGGTACCCGAATCCGGCTTGTCGGCACCATACAGGAGTCGACCAAGCTCGGTACGACCGGAGCCCAGCAGGCCAGCGAAGCCAACGACCTCACCCTTGTAGATGTCAACATCAACCGGGTTGATGGTGCCCTTCTTGCCGAGGCCCTTGACATCGACGATCGGCTTCTCGCCAGGGGTGATTTCACGGCGAGCCTTCTTGGCACCAATCTGGGACAGCTCGGCGGCGGACTTACCAATCATCATGCCGATGAGTTCGTCGCGCGGGGTGTCCTTGGTCATGACCTCCTTGATGAACTGGCCGTTACGCAGAATGGTCAGACGATCGGTAATCTCATAAATCTGATCGAGGAAGTGGGAGACGAAGAGGATGGCCACGCCCGAGTCACGCACCTTGCGCATGATCGCGAACAGGTCCCTGACCTCGTTGGCATCCAGCGAAGAGGTCGGCTCATCGAGAATCAGCACCTTGGCGTTGATAACCATAGCGCGGGCGATGGCGACCAGCTGCTGCATAGCGATGGAGATGGAGCTCAGCGGAGTGTGCGGGTCAATGGATTCGAGGCCCATCTGTGCCAAATACTTCTTGGCGGCCTCGTGGGTCTTCTTCCAGTCGATGCCGAAGGGGCCGCGCTTTTCGTGGCCCAGCATCACGTTCTCACCGACGGAAAGGTTGGTGCACAGGTTCACTTCCTGATACACGGTGGCGATACCGGCGTTTTGTGCGTCGAGGGTGCCGTTGAACTGCTGAGGCTTGCCGTCCACCATAATGGAGCCGGCGTTGATCTTGTACACACCGGTCAGAGCCTTAATCATGGTGGACTTGCCTGCACCGTTCTCACCCATCAGGGCGTGAACTTCACCCGGGTAGAGAGTCAAATCAACACCATCCAAGGCCTTGACGCCCGGGAATTCAATCGTAATGCCTTTCATTACGACGATGGGGTTTTTATCTGTCATGTCTTTGCCTTAAACGAGAATGAAATGTTATCGTTTTGTGATATTTGAGCCACACATGAGTGATGGTGTGGAAGGAACATCCTTCTCACACCATCACATCAATTATTTGGTCCAGTTATCAATGAGTCGCAGCAGACTTATCAGTAGGCGCGGGTGTTGTTGTCCAGGGCTTCCTTGGCGGAGGCGGCGTCGAAGGTCTTGGACTCGATCTCGATGTCCTTCTCAACGGTCTTGCCATCCAGATAGTCCTTGACGGCCTGAGCGGTTTCCTTACCGAAGATCGGGTTGTACTCGATCACGTAGGAGAGGTCGCCATCAACAAGAGCCTGCAGAGCGTTCTTGGTACCGTCGATGGTGATGATCTTGACCTTGCCCTTGAGGCCGGCGGCGTCAACAGCCTGAGCGGCACCGAGGCCCATCTCGTCGTTCTGAGCGAAGATGAACTGCGGGTTGTCGGACTTGTACTTGTCGAGCAGACCAGCGGTCACGGTCTTGGCCTCATCAGTGGACCAGTTAGCGGACTGGGACTCAAGAACCTTGACGTTGGAGGCAACCTTGTTGTCCCAACCAGTGCCACGATCCTTCACCACGGACAGGCCGGCAGGGCCTTCGAGGATGAAGCCGTTGGCGCCATCCGGGAAGTTCTTGTTCACGAACTCGGCAGCCTGCTCGCCGCACCAGACGTTGGACGGTCCGATGTGAGCAACGATGGCCTTCTTGGCCTCGGCGTCCTTGACGTCCACGTTACGGTCAACGGTGAAGACCGGAATCTCAGCCTCAGCGGCCTTCTTCAGGGAGTCATCCCAACCGGAATCCTCGGTGGAGGACAGGATGATGGCGTCGACTTCGTCGTTAACGAACTTGTTGAACGCCTGAATCTGCTTCTGCTGATCGTTGTTCTGGGTCGGAGAGTAGGTCAGGTCAAAGCCGGCATCCTCGAATGCCTGCTGAATGTCCTTCTCGTTGGCGGTACGGAAGCCGCCCTCAGGGCCCACAGCAACGAAGCCAACCGTCTTCTTGCCGGAGTCCGAGCTGCCACCTGCGTTGCTGGAACCGCATGCGGCAACGCTGACAAGCGCAGCAGCAGAAGCAACGAGGGCAATGGCCTTCTTCCAATTCTTCATAAATACTCCTCCTCGAGCAGTGTTTATTTTTTGGATGATCTTTCATCCTGTTTGGTGACTGTTCGTCATCGACAATCTCTAGTGTGACGCTCACAGGCCAAATGTTCAATCGCATGCGATAACAGTTTGATAACAGGTTTATAACAGTTTGATAACAGTAGTTCAAAAAACGGCTTCACAGCGCCGTTTTGCCTTGTTATTAAGCCATAATAAGAGGTGGTTGCACGGCGGCAATGCCGCTCGTCAGCCGAGCGACAAAGCCGCCGCATCACAACACAAGAAAAGTTATTATGAACACCGTTTTTCTTATACCATCTACTGCGCACCGAGGGCAGTGACCTGGCTATCGGCGATGGTCCAGGAACCGTCGAGTGAGCCGGAAACGGAGCGCACAATACCCAAATCGTCCACAATGGCCAGGCGACGGGACAGGCTGATCTGCCCCGATGCCATCGACGTTATGATTCCATTGGGTAAACGCTGCGCATTGGCCGGGCCTGGTGCCATTTGACGCCATGCCTCTTGTTGTTCGCTGTTTCCCTCAGGAGGTGTGGTGGCGTACACCAGATTCAGATCATTGTAGAACGTGAGCATGGTGACGTGCCTGAGCACACTCACTTGGGTGGCCGCTTTGCTCAGACCGCTCAGTGTTTTATCACCGTTGCGCGCCACACCGGTCATCATCACGCCGTTCGTGTCCTCGCCCTCGACTGCCAACGCCAATCGGCACCCTTCCGGAGAAACCGCCAATGCCACAATGCTGTCGGCAGCACCAAGCCAATCAAGCTTCAGATCGGTTTCCTTGCCCCCATCTGACACATGCAATTCGCGCCCGTTCTCGGATACAGCCCATACTTCGCCATCCAGACCTTCGGTAATCGATCGCATCGGCTCGCCGGAGAACATCACCCCACAGGACGCACCATCAGATTTCAGGCATTCGACCACGCCGTCCGCACGCAACACCGCGCCGCCGGATGAGGAAAAAACGAAGCCCCGAGCATCGTCATATCCGGGGGCCTCCCCTACACGCAACGGACTGGAGCTGGCCAGGGAAACGATATGACCACCGGTCAACGTGTATACGCCCGCTGTCGGCTGCTCGGTAGTAAGTTTCACATTTGCGTCGGCATCAGAATAGTCCACTCCGTCGCCGGTAATCTTCAGCGCGTATTCGGCATTGCCGTCGCCCATAGTCAGACGGATGCGATGTACCAGCAGGCCTCGTTCTTCCTCATTCAACGCATTGATACCGCTGTTAAGGTGTATCTCCACCACATTGTTCTTCACCGGCACGCTGTCGACCGCGAGTTTGATGGTAGACAAGCCGGCGCCTCGCAGCACTCCTTCCAACCAGGAGGGTGCATCCGAGAGCACTTCACCGACTGCCTGGGTGCGCCAGTTGCGCCAGCTCAACCAACGAATATCCGGGATAAGTTGCTTGCCGGAAGTACTCACCTGATACACGGATACTTGGCGGAACACCTGTTCAAAATCTGCGGTGGAAATCACCACGCCGCTTTCCAATGACGAGATGCGCCATTGGCCGCTTTTCTTCATCAGCGTATAGGGAAGCCTGCGCGTTTGGGTGCTGTTTGACGGCATGTATACGCCATGCGAATCCAAGGAACCCACCACCTGAAGTTCCACTTCCACAATCAGTGAGCTTTCCGCACCTTGTGGCGCGCTTATGGTGTTGGCGCGTCGGCGGAAATCAGGGGTGCCGCTGTATACCAGTGCCGCAGAATCTCCATTCCACCCGGCAGAAGCCGAGCCAGTCAGGAATTCGCGAGCCACGCGATAGCCATCGGACTGCACGCCAGCAGGCATAGCGTCATAGAACCCTTTGACGATGGTTTCCGGCTGTGCATCGTCCGCAGGCCCCTGAGGATTGGTGTAAACACGCTGGGTCTGCTGTTCCACCGGTGCCAGAGTCTGCACCGAGCCGCTAATCGGCAAATCGAACGGACTTGAGCATGCCGTCATCGTGATGCAACAGGCTATGGCCGCGCCTGCGGCGGCAATCGTTCTGGTCACTCGTCTCATAGTGGCCTCCCCATCATCGTGTCGCGGCGAACCTCATGATAATCATGTGTGACTTGGC
>ERZ506425.483-NODE-483-length-12919-cov-4.79167_pt1 | contig 12919 bp, 8 predicted proteins | sample MGYA00513667_ERZ506425 | MGnify/ENA metagenome assembly ERZ506425
GCGCACGGCGGCAAGCAGGCGGTATTGTGCGGCGATTTCAACATCGCGCACACGCCGCTCGACATCAAGAACGCCAAGGCCAACGAAAAGCACGCCGGCTTCCTGCCCGAGGAGCGTGCCTACGTGGACAAGTGGCTGGATGAATATGAGTTTGTGGATGTGATGCGTTCGCTCGTCGGTGATATTCAGGGTCCGTACACGTGGTGGAGCCAGCGCGGGCGCGCTTTCGACAACAATGTCGGCTGGCGCATCGACTACCAGTTCGCCACGCCCGAGCTGGCGGAGACCGCGCGCGGCTTTGTGATCGACAAGGCCCCCACATACGAGTTGCGTTGGTCCGACCACGCGCCACTTACCATCACATACGACGTGTGACTCAGCTTTCTCTAAGCCTGAGTGCTAGTGTTAGCAAGGTTGCAACCGTTACATGAAACGAGGAATTATGGGACTGTTCGGATTCGGCAAGAAGAAGAGCAAGAAGGAAGCCGAGCCGGCCGTTGAGCCTGTCGATGAAGACAAGGTGGCTGCCGCAGAAGCGAACGCTGCCGCAAAGGCCGAGAGCGCGGAGACCGTGCTCGCCGAACCGGCCAGCGAATACCAGGGCCGCGGAGAAGAGCGAGGCCCGTGGGACGTCAATGATGAGGACGTGCCCGATTATGACGATTATCTGGATCTGGGCGCCTACTACCTGCCCTTCCTCCGGGGCATCCAACTGCGTATCAAGGCCAACCGCGCCACCCAGCAAGTGCTTGGCTCCACCATCACCTTCGGCTCCTCCAGCCTGGAGATCGAAGCCTTTGCCGCACCCAAGACCCTGGGACTGTGGGATGACGTTCGCGGTGACCTGCTTGAAGCCAACAAGGCCGCTTCTGAAGTGGACGGTGTGTTCGGCACCGAACTGAAGCTGCCGGTCAATGTCAAGGGCGGCAAAACCGTGAACACGCGCATCGTTGGTGTGGACGGCCCGCGCTGGATGCTGCGTGGCATCTTCTCCGGCAAGGCTGCTATCGATCCGGACAGCCCGGAGACCGAGGCGCTGAACAAGTTCTTCGCCGACATCGTCGTCGAGCGTGGTGAGGAGCCTTTGGCGCCGCGCGATCTGATCCCGATGCATCCGCCGGTCGCCCCCGCTGAGCGTAAGGCCGCCAAGGCCGCGGCCGAAGCCGGCGAGGCGAACGGCAAGGAACACTTCAAGGACATTCCGGACAACAAGCCGAAGGGCCCGTTGAGCCAGGACCAGCAGACCGAAGTGAAGACCACGCTGTCTCGCGGCCCGATGTTCTCCGAAGTTCGCTGATTTATAGGAAGAGACTTGGCAGACAACAAACGCACCGGCCTGTCCGCTCTAGCCGACGCCGGCAATGAAGGCGAGGATTTCTCCGTCATCGACGCCATCGGTGGCCCGCGTGGCGTCATCGAATCCATGCTGCCTGGCGTGGTGTTCGTCGTACTGTTCGTGGCCACGAGCAATCTGAATCTCACCATTGCGGTTTCGGCCGTGTTGGCGGTATTGCAGGTTATTGTGCGACTGATTCAGCGCCAGTCGGTAATGGGCGCGGTCTCTGGTCTGGTGGCGGTAGGCATCTGCCTGATTTGGGCATGGCAGACTCATGAGGCCCGCAATTACTACATCTTCGGATTCATTACCAATGCCGGCTATGCCGCGTTGCTTGCCGTGTCGCTGATTGCGCGCGTGCCCGGACTGGGTTTGGTCGTCGAATTCATCCGTAGCCTGCCCACCGAGCATTTCAAGGCATGGTTCCATGACTGGATGGACGACAAGGCCCTGAAACGCGCCTATATGATTGTCACCGGCCTGTGGGTCGGTCTGTTCCTGCTGCGGCTGGTGGTGCAGGTGCCGCTGTATCTGACCAACCATGTAGCTGCACTCGGCGTGACCCGCCTGCTCATGGGCATTCCGTTCTGGGCATTGGCGATTTGGGTGAGTTACCTCATTATTGCCACGCCGATGCACCGGCATAAGGTCGCGGCTAGGAAGATACAGACTGAAGTCGCTGTTGATGCCGAACTCGAACTGAGCGCAACCGGAAAGGACGATGATGCAAGCTGAAGTTCGTATCGAACGATACGCCGACCAAGGCCGCTGCGTGGCCCATATCGACGGTCGTGTGGTGTTCGTCCGCTTCGCCTTGCCCGACGAACTCGTGCGAGTCGAACTTGACGAGCCCCACGACCGGGACGACCGGTTCTGGACCGGCGAAGTCGTCGAGGTTCTCGAGCCGTCCGAAGACCGAGTCACCCCGGCATGGCCACTTGCCGGTCCCTTGGCGATGGGCGGGGGAGTGGGCGGCGCGGATCTCGTGCACGTCTCTTTGCCCGGCCAGCTCAAGTGGAAGGCCATCACCGTCTCCGAACAGATGAGCCGACTCGGCCATATCGACGTGGCCGTTCCCATCGAGCGCATGCCCGGCGACAAGGAAGCCGGCGGCCTCAATTGGCGTACCCGCATCGAAATGATTGCCGACGACAACGGCATGCCATCCATGCGCCGGCGCGGCACACACAACCGCGTGGCCATCGACACCATGCCGCTTGCCACGCGCACGCTGCTGGACGTCGCCAAGCGCGAACACGTGTGGGAAGGCGGCTTTGAACCCGGCTCCCAGATTCGTCTTTCCGTGCCCGAACCGCGCGGCGAGATCGTCGATACCGCGGCAGCAGACGACAATTACGCCGTACTTGTGGACGGCGAACTGCGCGCCGGCTCCCAGCTGCTCACCGAACAGGTGACCATCAACGGCACGACCTTCGACTATCAGGTTGACGCCAACGGTTTCTGGCAAGTGCATCGCCAAGCGCCGATCGCCCTCGGTACGCACGTGATCAACCTGGTCAACGGGCAGCTGCAGTCAGCGGCGGACGCCGTAATCTGGGATCTGTATTCCGGTTCCGGCCTGTTCACCCTGCCGCTGGCCACAATGACCGGTGAACGCACCCGCATGCTCAGCGTTGAAGGCGCGCGTGTGGCCGTCAAGAACGCCCAGCGCAACCTGCGTGCCATGAACCTGAACGACGTGGACGCCCGCGCGGGTGATGTCTCGCGCACGCTGGACCATGTGCCGGCGCATCTGGCCAAGCCGAATGTCGTAGTGCTTGATCCGCCGCGTGCCGGTGCTCGTGCCAAGGTCTGCCGCCAGATTGCCGCGGCCGGCGCATCCAGCGTGGTCTACATCGCCTGTGATCCCACCAGCCTCGCACGCGACACCGCGACACTCATCGGCGAAGGCTACGAGCTCAAAGACATCCGTGCCTTCGACATCTACCCGATGACCCACCATGTTGAGACGGTGGCCCTGTTTACCCGCTGACAGGTGAGCATATGACACGACGAATTCTCGGATTGCTGGCCTGCATGGCGGCTGTGTTGTCCCTGGCCGCCTGCACGCCGGCCGGTAGGGCGGTCGGCGATACCCAAGACAGCATGCCGGAAGTCGCCCACGATTCCACACATCCCACGGATGTCACAGTCGGCTTTGTGGGGTCGACTGACACCGCCGCAGACGAGTTCGTCATCAATGCGCTGTCTGATGACAAACTCAATGTCTACTATGCCTCGCTCGAAACATCCGCAAGCTCGGCAAACGCAACTGATGGTGTATCCGGTGAAACCGAATCTTCTGACGCCGGCACTACCAGCGAAAACGGTGCCGATAGTATGGATGCTCATACTGGCGTCGACAAGAATGCGGTCACCGCACAGCAGGGTGTTGCCGATTTCGTAGCTCGCGCGGTCAAAATCGTGGTTATCAGCGGCATCGACGTTACCGACGCCAACCGGGAGAGCTGGAACCAGACGTTGACCAATGCGCGTGAAGCCGGTATTCCAGTCGCTCTCATTGATCCAAAGCATGCGCCCGAAGATGAACTGCTGTACGCCGTCATCCTTCACCTCAACACCAACAGTGCCGATTCTGGCGACACTGCCGATACCAAGCCAATGACTATTACTGACGCCGTGCTCACCATCACGCGCGACGAACCCCACGAACGCGAGATCAAAGTCACCGTTTCCTGAGCCGAATCAGGCCCTTGAAGCTGAGAAACCACCCTGAATCATCCCTGAGCCTTAGCGGATTGCGAAACAAGACGCGGTAGGCTGGAGAATATGAGTGCAACAACAGCCGTGGAAATGCCTGAGATCGGAGCGACCGGTCTTACCCCCAAAGAAGTGGTGCAGCGTATCGAAAGTGGCCAATCGAATGCGGTGAAAACATCCACCTCGCGTTCGGTTCAAGATATCGTGCGAGCCAACGTATTCACGCTGTTCAACGGCATCATCTTCGCCGCGATGGTACTGGTGCTGATCACCGGTTCCTGGAGGGACGCGGTGTTCGGTTTCGTCATCATCATCAACACGGGCATCGGCATCGTCACCGAACTCAGGGCCAAGCGCACGCTGGACAGGCTATCCATCCTCGTGGCCTCCGACTTCCTCGTGCATCGTGACGGCAGGGACGTGGAGGTGCCCCACAACGAGATCGTGCTCGACGACCTGCTGTGGATCCGCGCCGGCGAACAGGTGCCGGCCGACGGGCAGATCATCCAGACCTGGGGACTGGAACTCGACGAATCCATGCTCACCGGCGAATCTCGTACCGTGCGCCACAAGGTGGGGGAGCAGGTGTATTCCGGTGCCACCGCGGTCTCCGGCATGGCATTGGTCAAGGTCAATGCGGTCGGCAGCCATTCCTACGCCGCCACGCTCACCGCGCAGGCCAAGGTATACAAGAAAACCGTGTCCGACCTGAACAAGGGCATCAACACGATTCTGAAATTCATGACCTTCCTTGTAGTACCGCTGTGCATTCTGCTGATTCTTTCGCAGATTCATACGGTCGGCGGTTGGGGCACGGCACTCTCCACCGGCGAATGGCGGCAAGCCGTGGTTTCCGCGGTCGCCGGCGTAGTAGGCATGATTCCCGAAGGCTTGGTGCTGCTGACTTCGCTGAACTTCGCGGTGGCCGCCATGCGTCTCGCCCGTCACAATACGCTGGTGCAGGAGCTTGAATCCGTGGAGACACTGGCTCGTGTGGACGCGCTGAACCTCGATAAAACCGGCACGATCACCGATGGCGGTATCGCCTTCAACCGGCTCGTGATGCTCGATTCCGCCAATGCGGCTGCGGAACAGGCAGCCACGCAGGCCCTCTACGACTGCTGCAACGAAGAGCAGCCCAACGGCACCGGCCAAGCCGTACTCGCCGGGCTCAAGGCCCAAGGATATGGGGCAGGTGCGGTTGAGTCTCGTGTCCCGTTCTCTTCGGCGCGCAAATGGAGTGCGGTGCGTAAATCCGGCGAGACCTGGTACATGGGAGCGCCGGAGGTGATTATTTCTGCGCTTGAGGGTGACTATTCGTCGGTGTTGCAGCAGGTTAACGAGTATGCCAATGACGGCAACCGTGTGTTGCTGGTTGCGCGGTCTACAGCTCCCCTCAGTCCGCTTCGCGGACAGCTCCCCTCGGAGAGGGGAGCCGAGAAGAGCGAGCTGGCTTCCCTCTCCGAGGGGAGCTGTCGCCAAAAGCGACTGAGGGGAGCAGTTGAGGGAGCCAATGTATCTGACGACCCGCAGCTCGACCCCAAGGCTGAGCCGATGGCGTTGGTGTTGTGCTCTGAGAAGATTCGCGAGGACGCCGAGCGGACGCTCGCTTGGTTCCGTGAGCAGGGTGTGCGCTGTCGTGTGATTTCCGGCGACAATCCAGTGACCGTGGGTGCCATCGCCCGCAGAGTGAAACTGACAGGCGACCATGAGCCGGTGGCGATGGACGCGCGCGAACTGCCCGAGGACGTGAACGAACTGGCCCGCGTGCTCGAAAACGTCGATGTGCTCGGCCGCGTGCTGCCCGACCAGAAGAAGGCCATCGTGAAGGCGCTGCACACGCAGAACCACGTGGTTGCCATGACCGGCGACGGCGTCAACGACGCGCTCGCCATCAAGGAGGCTGACCTCGGCATCGCCATGGGCAACGCGGCACCCGCCACCAAAGCCGTGGCCCAAGTGGTGCTGGTGGATTCCAAGTTCTCGCACCTGCCGGACGTCGTGGCACGAGGCCGTCAGGTCATGGCCAATATGGAGCGCGTGGCCAGCCTGTTCCTCGTCAAAACCGTGTACTCCGCGCTGATCTCGCTCGGCGTAGTGCTGACGCAAATCCCATACCCATACCTGCCGCGCCATATCACCTATATCGGCGCTCTCACCATCGGCATGCCCGCGTTCATCCTGGCGCTCGCGCCGAACACGCGCCGCTATATTCCGGGATTCCTCAAGCGCGTGGTCACGTTCGCGCTGCCGGGCGGCATCGCCACTGCGCTGTCGGTGCTGCTGGCCGCTTGGGTGCTGCCGCCGGTCATGGGCTGGAACGTGACCGGCGATGCCGCGGACCTGTCCGCCCTGCGCGCCACCAGCGCCATCATCCTGTTCGCGATGGGCGTGTTCGTGCTGGCCCGCGTGGCCAGACCACTCAACGGTTGGCGTGGCGTGCTGGTGGCGGTGTTCGCGGCGGCGGGCGTGATCGGCGCGTTCGTCCCGTTCGTGGCGAACTTCTTCGCCCTGATTCTGCCGACCGGCGCCACGATGGTGGCCACGCTGATCGCGTTGGCCGGTTCCGCGCTGATCTTCGCGCTGTGCCTGTGGCTGGCGCCGTTCGTGCGCGGACTGACGGGCAAGCTCTCGCGTCGGCATTGAGACGGCGGCGCGATTGTCTCATACTTCAAGCCGACACGCCAGAGCCTCGGTAACGTGCCCGTACCATGTGTAGCGGATAATCAGCGGCATCATAAGCCGATTCATGATTTCGGAGGAAGCATGTCCTTACGCGACGACCAGCTGGCTACCCTCAAGGCAGCCGGCAAGGACTTCGATTACTACAACATCGCCAATCTTGACGGCATCGATCATCTGCCGTACTCGCTGAAGGTACTGGTCGAGAATCTGGTACGCAACATCGACGGTGCCAACATCACCGACGAACACGTCAAGACCCTGCTCGACTGGGATCCGAACGCCGAACCCAGCCACGAGATCCAGTTCACGCCGTCCCGCGTGATCATGCAGGACTTCACCGGCGTGCCCTGCATCGTGGACCTCGCCACCATGCGTGACGCGGTCAAGGACCTCGGCGGCGACCCGGAGGTCATCAACCCGCAGGTCCAGTCCGATATGGTCATCGACCACTCCGTGCAGATCGACAAGTACGGCATCGCCGACGCGGTCCAGCAAAACATGGACATCGAGTACCAGCGCAACGGCGAACGCTACCAGTTCCTGCGCTGGGGTCAGCAGGCATTCAAGAACTTCCGCGTGGTGCCGCCGGGAACCGGCATCATCCACCAGGTCAACATCGAATACTTGGCCAAGGTGGTCATGAGCAAGGCCGAGGCCAACGGCAACACGCTCGCCTACCTCGACTCCTGCGTGGGCACCGACTCGCACACCACCACCGAAAACGGTCTGGGCGTGCTCGGCTGGGGCGTCGGCGGCATCGAGGCCGAGGCCGCCATGCTCGGCCAGCCGATCTCCATGCTCGTGCCGCGCGTGGTCGGCTTCAAGCTCACCGGCTCCATCCCGGAGGGCGTTACCGCCACCGATGTGGTCCTGACCATCACCGACATGCTCCGCAAGCACGGCGTGGTCGGTAAGTTCGTGGAATTCTACGGCGAAGGCATCGCCTCCGTGCCGCTGGCCAACCGCGCCACCATCGGCAACATGGGCCCCGAGTTCGGCTCCACCTGCGGCATCTTCCCGATTGACAATGTCACGCTCGACTACCTGCGCCTGACCGGCCGCTCCGAAGAGCAGGTCGCCCTGGTCGAAGCCTACGCCAAGGCCAACAAGCTGTGGGGCGACGCTTCCGACCCGGATTACGTGGAACCGCAGTACTCCGAATACGAGGAACTCGACCTCGGTACCGTGGTGCCGTCCATCGCTGGCCCGAAGCGCCCGCAGGACCGCATTCTGCTGTCCGAAGCCAAGAGCATGTTCGAGAAGACCGCCCCCGCCTACGAGACCGAGAAAACCGTCAAGGATCCGGTGGCCGTGTCCACCGACTTCCGCGGCGATTTCGACATCGAAAACGGCGACGTGGCCATCGCCTCGATCACCTCATGCACCAACACCTCCAACCCGTCCGTGATGATCGCCGCCGGCCTGATCGCCCGCAACGCACATGCCAAGGGCCTTAAGCCCAAGCCTTGGGTCAAGACCTCGCTGGCCCCCGGCTCGCAGGTCGTGGCCGACTATCTGAAGGCCGCCGGCCTGCAGAACGACCTCGACGCGCTCGGCTACCAGCTCGTCGGCTTCGGCTGCGCCACCTGCATCGGCAACTCCGGCCCGCTGCTGCCCGAGATCTCCGAGGCGATCAACGCCAACGACCTGACCGTCACCGCCGTGCTCTCCGGCAACCGCAACTTCGAAGGCCGCATCAGCCCAGACGTCAAGATGAACTATCTGGCCTCCCCGCCGCTGGTCATCGCCTACGCGCTCGCCGGCACGATGGACTTCGACTTCGAAACCCAACCGCTCGGCACCGACGCGGACGGCAATGACGTGTACTTGAAGGATATCTGGCCCACCAACTCCGAGGTCGCCGCCGTGGTCGACGGCACTGTGAGCCGCGAGATGTTCCTCAAGGACTACGCCTCCGTGTTCGACGGCGACCACCGCTGGAAGGGCCTCGACGTGCCGGAAGGCGAGCTGTTCGCGTGGAACGACAAGTCCACCTATGTGCGCAAGCAGACCTTCTTCGACGGCATGAAGGCCACGCCGGATCCGGTCGCCGATATCCACGGCGCCCGTGTGCTGGCCCTCCTGGGCGACTCGGTCACCACCGACCACATCTCCCCGGCAGGCGCGTTCAAGGCCTCCAGCCCGGCCGGCAAGTACCTGACCGAGCGCGGCGTGGAGCCGAAGAACTTCAACTCTTACGGTTCTCGCCGAGGCAACCACGAGATCATGGTGCGCGGCACGTTCGGCAACATCCGTCTGCGCAACCAGCTGCTCGCCTCCGTGGGCGAGGAGGTGACGCCTGGCGGCTTCACCTACGACTTCCTCGCCAAGAAGCCGACCACGATCTTCGAAGCCTCCCGCGACTACATCGACAACAAGGTGCCGCTCGTGGTGCTCGCCGGCAAGGAATACGGCACCGGCTCCTCGCGCGACTGGGCCGCCAAGGGCACGGTGATGCTCGGCGTCAAGGCCGTGATCACCGAAAGCTTCGAGCGCATCCACCGCTCCAACCTGATCGGCATGGGCGTGCTGCCGCTGCAGTTCCCGGCAGGCGAATCCTATGAGTCCCTGGGCCTCAACGGCACCGAGACCTACGATATCGCCGGCGTCGAGAAGCTCAACGAGGGCGTGACCCCCAAGACGGTCCACGTCACCGCCACCCACGAGGACGGCTCCAAGACCGAGTTCGACGCGGTGGTCCGCATCGACACGCCCGGTGAGGCCGACTACTACCGTAACGGCGGCATCCTCCAGTACGTGCTGCGCAACCTCATGAAGTAACCACCTTCTTGGCTCCCCTCTCTTGAGGGGAGCTGTCAGCGAAGCTGACTGAGGGGAAAAGGCCGGTATCCGCCAACGGATACCGGCCTTTTCCATGCATGCCAAAATGCTATACTGTATAGCATCTTCGAAATGGAGGTTGCCATGACCATGGTCCAAATGAACGTTCGCATTGATGCGAAACTGAAGAACGAGGTCGAAGAAGTCCTCAAGGGCAAAGGCGTATCGGTGAGTGACGTAATCCGGTCGCTGTGGTTATACATCGCCGACCGCAAGGAAGTGCCGGCATTGGAAACGACCGCCGAAGAGCAAGCCCGCGAGGAGGAAAAGCAGCGCAAGCTGAAACTGATTCGAGAAGGTGCCGGATACGTACACAAGGAACTGGTCAAGGCCGGACTGATCTCAGAAGGCACCGACCTCATGGAAGGCCTTACCTACAAGCAGTTCCGCGACAAAATGTACGACGAGCAACTTGATGCGTATTACAACATGAAGAGGGCCGATTGATGACCGACGTTTCCATGCAGCGTATTTTGCTTGATACCAACGTACTGTTGGACTATTTGCTCCATCGCGATGATCACGCCAAGATGGCGGAAGCGGTTATGGAACTTGGCGCGAAGAACAACGTTACGTTGTTGTGCGCGTCATTGTCGCTGAAGGATATCGCATACCTATCATCATCGGCGATTCGTAGGGAATTCAAACCGAATGAATCGGAAGTGGAGAATTTCACTCGCGGCTTTCTGTCGTCACGGGTGCCATGGCGTTGTATCGAGCAGGTGAAGGAGATGTGTGACATCGTCGCTGTCGATGAGTCGACATGTGATAGGGCTTTTTCCCTGCAAAAACGGCATCGGGATTTTGAAGATGATCTGATCATCGTTGCCGCGCAACAATCCGGTGCCAACTGTGTGGTCACATCGGATGCCGAATTAATCAGTCATTTTCCCGAATATTGCAAAACACCGGCTGAAATCGTGGCGGCGCTGGAATAAATGAGCGTGTGGCTCCCCTCACGGAGGGGAGCCACCAATGATGTGCCGGCTACTGTAGCCTACTGCGCCTGTAGACGGAACTGCTTCCAGATGTCGCTGAGCTTCTGGCCGTTGCGCGTGCGCTTCCACACGTCCAGACCGCCGCCGCGACGTCCTCCGGCGGCGGCACGGGCCGCGGCGGTCGGAGTCGGATATTCGGAGCCGTCATCCAGACGGAGACGACCGTTTTCGGTGACCGTGGCGAACCAGCGCTCGCCCTTGCGCGGCCGCTCCCACACCAGACGCTCGCCCGGCACCAGCAGACCAGCGTCAATCACCTGCCGGATCGTGACGCGCCGCGAACTATGAGACGGCCGTGGAGAGGTCTTCGACAACTCATCGACATTCTGCTTGGTCAGATCACGGGCGTCCTTGTCATACCGGATGCCCCAGTATTCCACGATGAGTCGGACCGACTCTTCCTGCCGCGCCTCCAGCAGGGCAGGTGTGCAGTCAGCGAAATCCTTCAACTGATTGGTCAGCGGGAAACGACGTGAATCCGCGCGCAACAGCATGCGGTCGCGACGTGCCGGATATTCACTCAACCTGTCCAACTGATCCTCAGGGCCCTGCACCAGCGCCATATTGCCGAGTCGGTACATCCAGAAATCATGCTGATCCTGCGGCCAGTCCGCAAACGATTTCGACCGTTCGATATCCAACGGCATAATCGGCAGCGCACTGAACCGGCGTGGTCGATCCAACTGCATGCCGGCCTTCTGCTCGTTGGCGCGAATCAGCAGCAGACGGACCAAATCGCCGTCACCCTGCATCTCGCCATGCAAACGGACCAATGCGCCTTCACGGTCGCCGTCCGAGACATGCAACCCGTTCACGCGCTGGACCAAATAGCCCTTGTCAAGATCACGGATGGCGGCGTTCGCATAACCGCGCCGCTCCAACGCTCCAGTGCGATTCAGCGTGCGGATGCCGGTCACCTGTTCCAATGCGGTCAGAATTTCCAGCAGCCGACGCTCGTCATGGGCGCCCAACGATTCCAACGTGGCCGTGGTTCTGGCGATACGTGAGGCACGAACCACGAACGGCGACAAATCGGCGTCGCCCAGCCCGCGATACGAATTGACCAACGCCCACATGGCCACGGGCTTCCACTCGTGGCTGCGGTAATCGTCCAATCCCTCAAGCCGGCCACGCACCTCGGCGGGCAGTACGGTATCGCTGGGGCGCGCGATGATCCGCCACGCCATCGCGTAGGGTGCCAGCACCTGGTTGATGAACGTGGGCACCGTGCCTTTGTCGATGTACGGTTGCAGCACGTCGGCCAGGAAATCCTCGATGAGCTTGTCGGTGGCCGGCTTGTGCGTGAGTACGAGATGCAGATAGGCGAAGAATTCCTCACAGTCATGCGGATCGTCGCCGATTGGGTCAATGATGTCATCCCAACGGGCTGCGTACACGTCAAGTTCGGCGGTCGACAGGCTGGCCGTGGCGCGCGCCTTGAACACGTCGGACGGGGTGAGCGGCAGGCCGCGCATGTTCATCACGTCGAAGATGCGATGCGCGCCGTCGAGATCGTCGGTGGTCACGATGACGAGCGTCACCTCGTTGACCAGATACTGCGCGAATTGCTGGCGTTCGGATGCCGACCAATTGGAGATCTCGTCGTACGTCTTGCGGATGTTGGCGACGATGTTGCGTTGCGCAGCGGTCGCCAGATCGTCGTCGTTCATGTCGAACACGGATTCGAGGTTGTCCTCCTGCACGTGTTCGCGGAAGAACGCCGCGTCGCGCTCGCGCAACGTGAGGCGAGGCTCGGTGACGATGCCGCGCAGCTTGTCGCCGGGCTCCACCAGCAGCGCGTCGAGTTGGCGCATGAGGTCCGGGTCTCGCTCCAGATCGCGCAGCACGGCGATGATGATCGACAGGGATACCAGCCGCTGCTGCCCGTCGATTACGTCGTAACGGTTATCGCCCTCGCGCACCAGAATTAGCGAGCCGAGGAAGTACGGAGTACCGGGCGACTTGCAGGCGTCATCCAAGTCGCTTACCAGTTGCAGGATGTTCTCGGTCTTCCAGATGTAGGCCCGCTGGAATGAGGGGATCGTGAACCGGAAATCCGGGGTGAACACTTTCCCGAGTGGTAGTTCCTTCGCACTGATTGCCATGTCAGCCCCTTCGTCGCCGGCCTGTGGACGGTATGCCGGCATACCAACTTGTGCTCAAGCCTACCAGTGTTTGCCCGACGGCGGGCACATCACGCCGGCTCGGGCACCGACCCCTCATACAAGTAGAACGAAGACGGGTTTTCTCCCGGCACGGATGCGGGCAGTGACTGCTCGCACACCTGCGTCAGGCCGCGATGCACATAGAACCCGACATCGCATGTGGTGTCCGTGAA
>ERZ506425.485-NODE-485-length-12904-cov-5.96124_pt1 | contig 12904 bp, 9 predicted proteins | sample MGYA00513667_ERZ506425 | MGnify/ENA metagenome assembly ERZ506425
CCACCATCTTCATGGTGTCCAACCCGTCCCGCTTCGACGTGATCCTGACCGACAATCTGTTCGGCGACATCATCACCGACGAGGCCGGTGCCGTGGTTGGCGGCGTCGGCTACTCGGCATCCGGCTGTATCAACGCGTCCAACGAGTATCCGTCCATGTTCGAGCCGATCCATGGTTCCGCACCGGACATCGCCGGCCAGAACAAGGCCAACCCGACCGCGGCCATTCTGTCCGCCGCCATGCTGCTTGAGCATCTCGGCTTCGACGATGCCGCCAAGAAGATCCATGCCGCTGTGGAGGCCGACATCGAAGAGCTCGGTTCCACCACACGCTCCACCGACGAAGTGGGCCGCGACATTCTCGCCCGCATGTGAGCCATAGTTAGTGGCATGAGCCTGTGGCGCAACGCACGATATGGTGTGTTGCGCCACAGGCTTTTATATTGTGCGGTGCCATTGCGAACCGCTATGGCATGAACGGTGCGCACGATTCGCTTATAGAAAGATGCCGGATGCTATATTCAGGTCATGAACGATTTCAACGATCAGAACAGTCAGATTCCGTATGATGAGGGGAACGCCGAGGAGTCCCGGCAATCTCAGGAAGCAGGGAATCCTCAGAGCGGTCAGATCCCATCATCACAGCAGTACATGCAGTATCCGTCGTATGACCCGCGGCAGGAGCAGCCGTATGGACAGGCTCCCCAGCCGCAGTATGAACAAGGTGCTCAGCCGCAGTATGGGCAAGGTGCTCAGTACGGTCAGGTTCCGCAGTATGGGCAGACTCAATATGAACAGTCCCAATACGGTCAGCCGCAGTACGGTCAGTCCCGGCCTCAATATGGCCAAGCACAATACGGTCAGCCTCAGCCGGGCTATTCCCAGCAGTACGGTCAATTCGGCTATGACCAGCAGGCATACCGGCAGATGCCGGGCTATCAGCCGCAACCGCAGCAGCCTGCATATTACCCGCAGCCGAAATCCAAGCTGGCAGCAGGGCTGCTGGGCATCTTCCTCGGCGCGCTTGGCGTACATAACTTCTACCTGGGCTACACAGGCAAGGCGGTGGCCCAGCTGCTGCTGACACTGGTCGGCTGGGTGCTGTTCGGTCTCGGCCCCGTCGTCGCGTGGGTCTGGGGCCTGATCGAAAGCATTCTCATCCTATGCTCCACATATGGGTCGAACTGGCATAGGGACGCCAAGGGATTTGAGCTTTCGGATTAACTCCGGCGCCACCTTGCTAGGCTGAACATATGCGAGGAGAGTATAAAACCCCCGGCGGCAAGCTCGTCGGGGTTCGCGTGACGTATGACGGGACCGGCCGATGGCACTGCCATGTGGACGGCGATTTCTTCATCGATGGCGATGACGCCGAAACCCTGACTCTTGTCAGTGCCATGGAACGACAGCTGGAACGGTGCGCTTGCCTCATGGATGGCGGCACCGATGCCGATAACGGTCGGAACCTCACTGTAGAACGGCGTGTGGAACATTCGTTGGCCGCGGTACTCGACGACCATCCGACTATTCGACTGGTGGGGACCGGTGTCGGCGCCATCGCCACGGCATTCATGCGGGCGTTCGATTCCGTCGATCCGGACAGCACAATCAAACCGACCGCCGCGCAATCGCAGTCTTCCGTATCGCTGCAGTCCTCCGCACAGACCAGCCGAACCACGTCATCGGACCAGCTTGACGCCATGCAGGAGCAGTGGCTGCAGCGCTGGCGCGATCTATGCCCGGATGTAGTACTTGACAGGCCACGCACGCCAGCCGAGCAGATGGATGCCGATATGCATTGGGCCCGTGAGGTTGCGGCGGGGGAGCGCAGGCCCGTCATCCGCTTCTGGCAGTGGGCCGCGCCATGCGTGGTGGTGGGGCGATTCCAATCCATACGCGACGAAGTGCATGAAAGCGTGGCGCGGGCACAGGGGATGCAGGTGGTCCGGCGTTGCACGGGCGGTGGCGCGATGTTCATCGAGCCTGGCAACACCATCACCTACTCGCTGTATGCGCCGTTGGAATTCGTAAGCGGTGTCAGCATCGCCCGGTCGTACCAGCTGTGCGACTACTGGCTCATCCATGCGCTGCGGGAGCTTGGGCTTGACGCCGGTTTTTCCGGGTTGAACGACATTTCCTCGCAATATGGCAAGATCGGCGGCGCGGCGCAGCGCAGATTCCCCGCGCCACACGGCGGCAATGGGGCAGCGGCCGGCGCGGTGCTCCACCACGTGACACTCGCCTATGACATCGATGCCGAGGCGATGGGGCGTGTGTTGAACACTTCGCGCGAAAAGATGCGGGACAAGGCCGTGCGATCCGCGGTCAAACGCGTCGACCCGTTGAAACGGCAGACGGGAATGAGCCGTGACGCGCTTGTCGAATATCTGATGGAATCGATTCGCGCATTCATACGGTAAGCCATGCGCGATCGCATAATGACGGATACCGGCGACGGAAAAGCGGGTATTCGAGAAAGCCGCCGAAGCACGCGCTAGAATATGACGAGCGGTTGTGACACCGTCTGACCATAGGCGGTTTTACGGAAAGGGTGCACAGTGTCGGATAAGCCGAACGCAATGCCAGAGCAGGAGAATATTCTGTTCCACACCGCGTTGTTCAAGCAGGTGTCTCCGGAACAGGCCGGTGAACTGATCGAATATCTCAACCAGGGGGTGTACAACAGGGGCGATGTGATCTTCCGCCAAGGATCGACGGATCATCGCATGTATCTTCTGGAATCCGGCCGGGTCAAACTTATCAGGGAGTCGGCGGATCGCCGTGTGCAGCTGCTGTCCATCCATGCGCCGGGCGAGATGCTCGGCGAGATTCCGGTGTTCGACCCCAAAGGCGGGCCTCGCACCGCATCGGCGCTCGCCATGCACGACGGAACCCAGGTGGTGTGGCTGGAACGCGAGGTGCTGTTCCATTGGCTTGACGAGCATCCCAAGGTCGCGGTGGATATGCTGCAGGTGATGGCCGGCAGAATGCGGGATAACAATGAGCGCATCTCCGATCTGGTGTTCATGGATGTTCCGGCCCGTCTGGCCAAGACGCTGATCAATCTTGCCTCACGGTTCGGCGAACCGATCGAAGCGGGGGTGAAGGTGCCTCACGACCTGACCCAGGAGGAGCTGGCGCAGCTGGTCGGATCGAGTCGTGAAACGGTGAACAAGGCGCTGATGGATTTTGCGAATCGAGGTTGGATCGCACGCGATGGACGGTCCATTGTGATCTACCAGCCCGGTATGCTGATCAGGCGTTCGCGCAGATGACGCTTCGCAGCCGCGCGAAGAGAGGAGCCCATAAGGTTTGCGAACAGCTGGTTGTGAGATGCCTGAATAGGTACTGAGCGTTGGAATATGCGCATTGCGCGGCAAATATGTAAGTTGCGTGCATGTTCCACCACGACGCCGCGAGTTCACGCTTATGCGCGGTGAAGCGGTACAGTCGCCCCTATAGTATGGGCACCATGCCGAAAAAGAACTCCCTGACACTCCGTCGCGTGCTCTCGTTGCTGCTGACCTATGTAATGCTGTGCCTGGGCGGCGGTGTAGTCGTGGCCGCGCTGTTCGCCCCTGGTGTTTTTCTGGCGAACGAGACGACCAAAGCCGTGGTGCCTTCCCTGAAAGTCGAAGGCGTTGATTTTGATGTGACGTCCCTGCCGCAGAAGTCCGTGATGTACGCTTCCGACGGCACGACGAAAATAGCCGAATTCTATGCAGACAACCGTACCGTCGTACCACTGAAGAAAATCTCCAAACCCATGCGTCAGGCCGTGGTGGCCCGAGAGGATCGTCGATTCTTCCAGCACCATGGCGTTGACGTCCAAGGCGTGATGCGTGCCTTCGTGCAGACCTTCATCAAGAAGGGCAGCATGCAGGGCGGTTCCTCGCTCACCCAGCAGTATGTGAAGAACGTGCTGTCCATGCAGGCGCGAGAAAGCGGCGATTCCATCGCCCAATACCATGCCTCCGAGCAGACCATCGCGCGTAAGGTGCGTGAGATGCTCATCGCCGTGCAGATGGAAAAGAAATACACCAAGTATGAGATTCTGCAGGGCTATCTGAACATCGCCCAGTTCGGAAACCACAATCTGTATGGTGTGGAAAGCGCCGCGAAACGGTATTTCAACACCACCGCGGCGAAACTGACCATCGGCCAGGCCGCGACCATCGCCGCCATCACAAAGAACCCGGCGAAGTACGATCCCTCCGAAGACGGCAATCTGAAAGAGGCGCAGAATCAGCGCGATATCGTGCTCGACCTGATGCTGCAGGAAGGGTACATCAGCCAAAAGCAGCATGATGAGGCTCAGAGCGTTCCACTCAAAGACATGCTGGATATTCAGAATGTCGATTCCGGCTGCCAGGTGGCCGGTGATGCGGCGTTCTTCTGCGATTACGTGACCCGTCAGATTCTGAAGAACAAGGAGTTCGGCGCCACCGAGGCCGAACGCAACAAGCTGCTGAAGGAAGGCGGTCTGCGCATCGTCACCACCATGGATGTGAAGGCGAATACGGCAGCCATGAACGCGGCGCGTGAAACCATTCCGCCGGACGATCCCTCCGGCTTCGAAGTGGCGATTGCGTCCATCAAACCAGGTACCGGCGAAGTGCTTGGATTCGGCTTGAACCGCATCTACGACGCTACCGACCGTGCGCAGACGGATTCCACCCGTACCGCGGTGAATTATGCCGTTGACGAAGCGGACGGCGGCGGCTGGGGCTTCCAGGTCGGTTCGACATGGAAGCCGATCAACCTGGTCGCTTGGATGCAGAACGGCAAGCCGATCAACCAGGTATTGAGGACTTCCACGTCCTACAACATCGCCAGCTTCAGCTGCAACGGCTATGGATTCGCCGGAACATGGTCCGTGCAGAACTCTGGTGGCGGCACGGTGGCGAACGAAAGCCCGCTGCAGGGCTTGGTCATGTCGCATAACACCACCCAAGGCGCGATGGCCCAGCAGATCGGCCTATGCTCCATTGCGGATGCGGCGAAGTCCATGGGCTACCACAATTCCATCCAGGGCAAGGAGGACGTGTATGATTCGAACTCGTTCCAGGCTCCTATGACCATCGGCTCGGTGCAGGCGTCCCCGCTGACCATGGCGAACGTGTACGCCACCATCGCGGCGAACGGCGTGGAATGCACTCCGATCGCCATCACCGAAATGACCAACCAGCGCGGCAAGTCCTACAAGGTCCCCTCCGCGAACTGCCATCAGGCCATCGATCCGAAGATCGCCCAGACCGCTGCATACGCGATCAATCAGGGCGTGACCACGGCCGGCGGCAACGCGGTGGACGCCCAATTGGCGAATAACCGCAAGACCTTCGCCAAAACGGGTACCAACGAGGACACCTACATGCTGACGGCCGGCTTCGTGCCGCAGGTCGCGACATTCGTGGGCGTCGGCAACGCGGAAAGCCCGCAGTCGTTCAACTACAAGACGATCAACGGCGTGACCCGCCCGACATGGTACGGCATGTACATCGCGGAACCGGCATGGAAGAAGTTCATGCAGACCTACCTCGATTCCGCGAACATCCCGATCGACAACAACTACGGCGATGCCGACCCGAAGTACATGACAGGTACCGGTTCGAAGACCGGCACCAGCGTGTCGTCCGGCACCACCACGTACACCAACAGAAGTACGACCAACGGCACGACGACCAATAACGGTACGACGACCAATAACGGCACCACCGGGAACACCAACACCAACACCACGAACTAGCGCTCGTAAGATTCGGTGGTTCCTTCCCGGCTATAGGGTTTCGCCCGTCATGCAGCGCATGGCGGGCGAAACCCGTTTGTGGGCCATACGTTAGAATGGGTGCGGACCGTCGCACATGGCAAGGAGGGCGCATGGCAGAGGAATTGGATTTCGATTTCCGTGGTTTTGGAGGCTCCGATCGCCAGAAGGAATCGTTGAAGCGCATCGAAGGAGAACCGGTGAACGCAGGCAGGGAAGCCGGTAATAATTCCGGTAAGGGCAAAGACACCAAGTCGAAGCGTGCTGACGGCAGGAGCGCTAAGGGCAAGAAGATGAAGAAGAAGAGCAAGCATAGCGACTTTCCGGCACTGTTCGAGCCGATGACATTGCGCGGGCTGACCGTGCGCAACCGCATCTGGCTGCCGCCGATGGACATGTATTCCGTGTTCGAGCGTGACGGCCGCCCGACGCAGTTCCATTACCAGCATTATGTGTCGCGCGCTTTGGGTGGCTTCGGCATGGTGATCGCCGAAGCGACGGCCGTATGCCCCGAAGGTCGTATCTCGCCGTTCGATACAGGATTGTGGGAGGACGAGCAGATCGACGCCTGGCGTTGGATTGCGGACGGCATCAAGCAGGCCGGGGCGGTGGCTGCCATCCAGCTCAATCATGCCGGGCGCAAAGGGTCGACCGGTTGCTCCGGGCTTGGCTATATCGCCAATACCGTGCCCGCCGAGGACGGCGGTTGGCCCACCGTGGCTCCAAGCGAGATCGCCTATGGACGGTATGCCATGCCTCGCGCATTGAGCGTGGATGAGATTCACGGCATCACCTGGGCGTTCGCGGCGGCCGCGCGCCGTGCGGTGGAGGCAGGCTTCCAGGCGATTGAGATTCATGCCGCGCACGGCTACCTCATCTCGCAGTTCCTCGACCCGCTGAGCAACGTGCGCGACGACGAATACGGTGGCGGGTTCGAGGGGCGTATCCGCTTCCTGGTGGAAACGGTGGACGCGGTTCGCAGCATGATCCCGGAAGACATGCCGTTGCTGGTGCGCGTCTCCGCAACCGATTGGGCGGCCGGCGGCTGGGATCTCGACCAGACCGTGCGGCTGGCCCAGGTACTGAAGGAGCATGCCGTCGATCTGGTGGATGTGTCCACCGGCGGCATCGTCTCCGGCGTTTCCGTGCCGGTCAACCCGAAATACCAGGTGCCGTTCGCTCAGCAGGTGCGGGCCCGTGCGCAGGTGCCGGTTACTGCGGTGGGGCTTATCACCAAGCCCAAGCAGGCGGAGCGTATCGTGGAGAAGGGCGAGGCGGATGCCGTGGAGATTGGCCGTGCCGCGTTGAGGGATCCGTATTGGCCGTTGCGTGCCGCGCATAAGCTCGGGTTGGCGAAGAACCAGGCTCCCTACCCGATGCAGTATGTGCGCGGGGCTTACTGATTTGTGGCGTACACTGACGTGTGCCATTGCATTGCGAAAGGACGATTATGAGCTACGTTTCCGAGAGTTTCTGGCATGATGCCGTGAACAAGGCCACTACCGACCTGTTCACGTTCGGCTACAAGAACATCATCAAGCCGAATTTCGTGTTCAACGTGCCGCCGGATGAGGCGCATGACCGCATGATCACGTTCTGCAAGGCGACCAAGCGCGTACCGCCGCTGATGTGGGCGTGCCGCGAGATGCTCAACTACACCGATCCGGTACTGGAAACCGAGGTTATGGGCGTGGCATTCGCCAATCCGTTCGGCCTTTCCGCAGGCCTTGACAAGAATTGCGAGATGCCGGTGCTGCTCGACAACGCCGGGTTCGGCTTCGAAACCGTGGGCTCCACCACGTCGCGCCCGTGCGCCGGCAACCCCAAGCCGTGGTTCCACCGCCTGCCCGAATACGATTCGATGATGGTTCATGTCGGCTTGGCCAATATCGGTTCCGATAAGGTGATCGATCGCGCGGAACAGGCGTGGACGAACGCACGCGACATGCAGGTTTCCGTATCGATCGCCCGCACCAACGACGACAAGGTCGGCGACTTGGACGAAGGCATCGAGGATTACTGCATTTCGATGCGTCGTGCGGCTGGCCGTACCGCCATGGTGGAGGTGAACGTCTCCTGCCCGAACACCACGGCAGGCGAGCCGTTCACGCAGACCCCGGAGAACCTCGATCGCCTGTTCGCCGCGCTGGACGGCATCGACCGCCCACAGCCCACGTTGGTGAAGCTGCCGCTGAACAAGCCGTGGGGCGAATTGCATGAACTGCTTGACGTGCTTGCTGAACATAACGTGCAGGGCGTTTCGCTGGCGAATCTGCAGAAGGACCGTACCGGACTCGATATTCCGCGTGAATGGGAGGGCGGCCTTTCCGGCGGCCCATGCACGCGTGCCTCCGAAGCGTTGATCGCCCAGGTCCGCCGCGCTTACGGTGATCGTTTCGCAATTGCCGGCATCGGCGGCGTGTTCACACCGGAACAGGCCTATGCGAAGATTCGCGCGGGTGCCGATCTGGTGATGTTCATTTCGTCGCTGATGTACCGTGGCCCGCAGCAGATCACCGTGCTGAAGCGCGGTCTTGCCCAGTTGCTGAAGCGTGACGGTTTCGAGCATGTGGCTGATGCCGTGGGCGTTGACCTGTAAACGGACAATGAACTGAAAACTGCACATAATCCGACATGAAATGGCACATGCTGTTTTGATTAATGGTGTGTTGCGTGCGATAATGTGCACATGATTTCGTCGCAACGCCAACACCTGATTCTCAGCCGACTACGTACCCGTGGTGCCGTTCGTATAACGGCGCTGAGTAAGGAGCTTGGCGTATCCGCGATGACTATCAGACGCGACATCGCGGAACTGGCGGACAAAGGACTGCTCAAACGTGTGCATGGTGGTGCCGTCACCACCAGCACACTGCTGAGCGAACCCCTGTTCTCCGTCAAATCGCAGATGGACATCGGACTGAAGGACGCCATCGCGCAAAAAGCCGTGAGCTATGTGTCGCCAGGCGATGTGATCGCCATCGGCGGCGGCACCACGGCATACGTATTCGCCCAACACTTGCTGGAAAGCCAGCAGGCCAGCGGCATCACCATTCTCACCAACTCGATTCCCGTCGCGGAACTCGTGCAGGCATTGGAGTCCAAGGATGTTGAAGTCATCGTCACCGGTGGCGTGATCACCCGCTCCAATTCGCTGGTCGGACCCATCGCCGACAAGGTGATCGCTTCACTGCGCGTGAACACCGTATTTCTGGGCACCCACTCCGTATCGATCCCCAGAGGCTTCCTCATGCCGAACTCGCTTGAGGCCGCCACCGATATGGCGATGATGGACATCGCCGACCGTACGATCATTCTGACCGACCACACGAAGTGGAGCTGCACGTCGCTGTCGTTGTTCGCCAGATTCGAACAGGTGGACACCGTGATCACCGATGATGGTCTCGACGCCGATACGGCGGCGAAAACACGTGAACTCGTACGCGAACTGGTGCTGGCCAAGCAGATCGAACCCGAAACCGAGGAAAACGCTGCCTGAAACCGGCCTTGACGCGAGTGTCCGGCGAGACTAACGATCCGATTGCTGCCCGGCAGAAGGATCGTTAGCCGGAAGCATGCTGCGTGCAATGGATCGAAGCTCCGTCTTCTCCGCCTCGCGTTCGTCGAACATTGACTGCGCCTGACCGATGAACGCGGCGCAATACATCAGGATCTGGGCGATGAAGCTGAACCAGATCAGCACGCCGATGAACACGCTGAACGGGGCCAGCAGCGGATTCGACGTCGCACCTCCCAGCAGGCGGCTTCCCAGCAGCTGAAGTATGGAAATCACCAGGCCGCCGATCAGACAGACGAATACGGTAAGACGCTTGTCGCACCGGATGCGGGCCACGAAACAGAACATCAGCGCCATAAGCAGAATATTGAGCACCAGGCCGATGAGAAAGCCGGAAAGATCAAGCAGCATCGAATTCGCAAGCGTGGTGTTGGATTCCGGCAGCATGGCGAGATCGTGAAGCAGATTGACGATGCGGCGTACAATGCCGCCCGAAATTACGCCGGCGATACTGGAGACGACGAACATCAGCGCCACCAGAATGAAGGCAACGGCATCGAAGAATCGTATCTGGATCGGGTCGAAGAAAGGCTTGGGACGATCCATCATCGTCCAGGCGGCGTTGCGCCACGCATCAAGACAGCACAGCACCTTCCATATGAAGATACAGAACGTCAGTACACCGGTCCAGGTCATGGTCGATGAGATTCCATCCACCATCGAATCGGTGATGCTCAGCCCTGGAATAGTGCGTTCAAGAGTGGAGATGAACCAATCGAGCATCGTGGTGTTCTTGGTGAAGAACAGCGTGACGACGGCGAATACCGTCCAGATGCCGGAGAAGAACGCGAACAGCAGGTTGTAGGCCATGCCGTTGGACAATGTTCCGCCGTTGCGCCTGGCGAAACGATTGATGACGCTTCCGGGAAACGAATTGTTCCAGAACACGAACGCGTGGTCGATCAGCGTCAATGCCCGCGTGATGATGCTTCTCATGACTCCACTGTAAATGACTTTTCGCCGCCGCGCCGGGTGCGGCACGAGTCTTGCGGTTTGTGATCCATGGATCACCGATAGATACGACACGCCCGGCTGGCTTACGAGGAATGTGTATTCATGATAGGTTGATCACTGTTTTCCAAAACCGCATGGCATAGCCGATATACGAGGTGTGTGCCGTGCGGTTTTTCTTTGCCCCGAGAACAGGCAGTGAGGCCCGGATCCGCATATGGCGATCCGGGCTTTTGCCTGCCGGCATGCAGACACATGCAGATGCGCAATGCGGTGACTGGACGGCTCGGGCGAAAGAACCATTGGGATAAGACGAACGAACAAGACGAAAAGAAAGACGAAGGGAAACCGTGTCGCAAAGCGCAGCAACGCAACACGCTCCATCGAATCATGATCAACCCCAATTCAAGCATCCGCATAAGGTGATGCTTGGCCTGTACATCGGCGCGTTCCTGGGCATGCTGTCCGAAACGTCCATGAACATCGCCCTGCCCGACCTGTGCGATGCGTTCGGCATCACCACCGGCACCGCGCAGTGGATGGTTGTCGGCTACATGCTCGCCATCGGCGTGGTGCTGCCGTGCGTCGGATTCCTGCTCAAGTGGATCAAGGCCAAGACGCTGGTGCTGTTCGCATTGGTCTGCTTCGCCGTCGGCTCCGCGCTGTCCGCATGCGCTCCGGTATTCGCACTGGTGCTGGCCGGTCGAATCATCCAGGGCATCGGCACCGGCATTGTGCTGCCGACCATGTATGCCGCGATCATGCGCGTGTTCCCGCCGTTCATGATCGGCGCCGCCAACGGTGTGGCTGGTCTGGTGATCATGTTCGCGCCGGTGATCGGCCCGACCCTGTCCGGCATTCTGATCGGCGCGTTCTCCTGGCGTGCGATCTTCGTGCTGTTCGCCGTTGTGGCGCTCGTTGCCATTGTGTGCACCGCGGCCTTCTTCGTCACCCCGATCGAAACGACCCGCCCGAAGGTCGACATCCTATCCGTCGTCGCATCGGTGATCGGTTTCGGCTGCCTGGTTGCCGGCGTGAGCCTGGTGGCCGATATGGGCTTCTCCGCGCTGGTGGTCGTGCTGCTGGTCGTCGGCATCGTGGTCGTCGCGTTCTACGCGTACCGCCAGCTGCACATCGACAATCCGGTGCTGGATCTGCGTGCGTTGGGCATCGCATCCTTCCGTACCCCGGCGCTGATGGTCACCTGCTCCTTCGCCTGCACGTTGGCGATCATGTATCTTGCCCCGCAGGAACTGCAGCGTGGCCTGGGGCTTAACTCGTCCGTCGCCGGCATGCTGATGCTTGCGGGCGGCGTGATCAACGCCATCTGCTCGTTCGCCACCGGCCGCATGTACGACAAGGTCGGCGCACGCCCGCTGGTGCGTGCCGGCGCCGTGGTGGCCATCATCGGCTCCGTGCTGTTCCTGGTTATCGGCGTCACCACCGCTCCTGCGTTCTTCGTGCTGGCGCACGTGGTGTTCATGATCGGCATTCCGCTGATGCAGCAGTCCGCGCAGTCCGCGGCATTGAAGGGTCTGCCGCGCGAGCTCGCCGCCGACGGCTCCGCGATTCTCAACACCATGCAGCAGGTGTGCGGCGCCATCGGCACCGCCGTGGCCACCTGCCTGCTGGGCATGGGGTCCGGGGCGAGCGAGGCGCAGAGCTTCGTTGCCGGTTCCCGGTACGGCTATGTGTTCGGCCTGGTTCTGGTCGTGATCGTATTCATGTTCTCCTTCTTCCTGAAGGAGGGCCGCGAGCAGCGGTAGGGGCTTCCCATAGGTCTGCGGTCGCGGCCGCCGTGGCTGTGACCGTGATTATGGCGTCGGGTGCATGTGAATATGCGCCCGACGCTTTTTTATATGCTGCTGGGCACCGTTATACATTGTGGGCGTATCCCGAACCTATGCCGATCGTCGCATAGTGAGACAGGCCGGAGGCGGAGCCTGTGCGGCGGTGTCCTTTTCGGGGGAATCGGCCATTCGTGCGGGCGTGAACAGGGGAGAGTCGGCCGGTTCCGCCGAATCGGGCAACTGTGGAGCAATCGGTTGGAATGACGGAATCGTATGGTGTGCCGATAGTTATGCATGGATGACGATATATGAGTGTGCCGGTGATGAGCGTCAAACGATTAACGGCGTGTCGTGATTGGGCTTTGCGGCAATTGAGGGCGGGAATGGCGGGGTGGTGCCGATGCCTACGTTTGCATGATGTGGCGGAAATGACGTTATGAGAGCGCTAACAGTTGGGATAATCGTTTAACGTTTGACATTAAACGATTAACGATTTACGGTATTAATCACAACAAGAGCACAACGCACGTGATCTTGAGGTTCGCATCGGGGCGTACCCGATGCGGGAGGAACACTAAGGAAGAAGGAACATCATGGCACGAAGGAGTGTACGCCTGATCGCAGCCGTCGCAGCCGTCGCAACTCTGGCCGGCGCTTTGACCGCATGCGGCAACAAGCAGGCTGCCACCGACGAGAATGGCAAGCCGATTGTCACTATTCTTGTCCGTCGTAACGTAACCGACCACCCCATGCAGGACACCCAGTACTCCAAGGATCTGGAAGCCGCCTGCGACTGCACCATCAAGTGGCAGGAAGTCGCCGA
>ERZ506425.489-NODE-489-length-12755-cov-5.23252_pt1 | contig 12755 bp, 10 predicted proteins | sample MGYA00513667_ERZ506425 | MGnify/ENA metagenome assembly ERZ506425
GCTCCTGCGGCTGGGCTTGAACCAGCGACCGTCCGATTAACAGTCGGATGCTCTGCCAACTGAGCTACGCAGGAATGTCTGCTGTGTTTGAGATTTCTCTCGCGCACAAGTCACATATCTTACATGCCTGCCACGAAAAAGCAAATTACATGCGTGTAGGGCATGTCGCGCTGAATTCCGCAGAATCGGACTCATCGAATACTATCTCATACAGCCAAAAACCGAACACGGATATACACTAGCGACTAACGGTAGAGGAGCTGGCTATGGAACGGCGAATACTGATGAAATGCTCAGCCCCCGGGAGGAGCTGGTGTCTGCTTGGCAAATACTGGAATCGGTGAAACGGAACAACCGTCTGAGTATGCGAACCCAGTGGGAACAATCACAAGAGTTCTGATGTTCCGCTGTCACTGCATGGCAGCGGTTGTGACATGGATCGGCCGCGGCTGAAGGTCGAACAACATGACGATGCGGCGATACTGTCACGCGAAATTTCATTGTGGATAACTTCGGAAGCTAGAACCACATAGGTCGTTTTGGCTGGACATCCTGTTTCGGACCCCTCAAGGTGGGTATCACCGGCAAAGAAGCCGGAATCGCATCACACTCACACTATGGGGAGGAATCTCATGAATGCACCACTGTTGTTTGATTGGCGTCGCGACGAAGCCCGACGTGCCAGCCGGCGGCGTCAGCAGGCGCGTCAGCGGGCTCAGGAACGGCAACGGCGTATGGATGCCATAATCGCGTTGGCCGCCGTTATCGGCCTGCTGCTTGCCTTGGGAGTGGGGCTGGCATCCACGCCTCAGCATGTTGCGCATGCGGATACTGCGGTGACCGGAGATGCGGCATACACGGTGGAGGATTTCACCGATATGTCTGATTTGGCGTGGCGCAATGGCAATCAGTGCGAATCCCGGTTCGACTGGCCGGTCGACGATCCACAGGTCGAACAACAGTTCGAGCGGCCGATCAACCCGTGGGCACCAGGTCATCGTGGAGTGGATCTTGTTGCGGAGCAAGGTACCGTAATTCTGTCACCACAGGCAGGGACCGTGAGTTTTGCTGGCAAAGTAGCTGGCAAAGATGTGGTGAGTGTACGGCATCGTGGAGGTGTCACGTCGACATTCGAACCGGCCGTTACCGAGCTCTCAGTGGGGGATACGATCTCCCGCAGACAGCCCGTAGGCATCGTTGAAGGCAGCTCGGACCATTGCGAAGACCGTTGCCTGCATTGGGGCCTCAAGCGAGGAACGGCCGATTATCTTGATCCACAGCAATATGCGGGGAGTCGAAAAATCGTACTGAAACCGTCATGATTTAACGGTGATTGTCGGCCGGAACAGGGCCGTACGGAAGAGACATCGCAGGCGGCTAGCGGCGTGACGAGTATGAATCACAGACCGGCATCGGCCAAGGAAATATATCCGGGGTCGATCAGCGCGGACTTGAGATTGCTGGCGCTGACAGCCAGCAACGGTTCGCTGATGGTCGGGATCTTCTTCACACCGCCTACCTCGGAGTTCCTGATTGAAGGCATGGAATTCAGCGCTTCGTCCTTGTTGAGCTTGGCGCAGGCCTGAGCGATATCCGTGGCGATGGTCTGTCTGTCTTCCATGCCGGTCATCCATTGCTTGCCATTGACGATGGATGGGATGTTCGAGACATACGCGCCGTATCCGGTTACTAGAGGCCACTGCGAGTCACGGTCCTTGTCGGAAGCGGAGGTGTCCTCGTCCGCATCGTCATCGGAACTGGATGAGTCGTTTGCGTTGTCGTTTTCAGGGGATTTGATCGGGTCCGGCACGGCGTCACGGCTGAGATCCTTCTTGCCGGTGATATTGCCGACAATGCCCGAGATGGTGATCTGCGGATTGATATCGGCGGCAGAGCCGGTGTATCCCAGATCGTCCAATTCCTTGACGACCTCGGAGGCGATGTAGTCGTTCATCGTGATGATGCCGTCAATACGGGTGAGTGTGGACTGTCCGTCGGTTTTTGCCAGACGCTTGTCAAGCACTTTCGCAGTGGAGCCTTCCTCAGCGGCATCGTAGGCCACGGCTTGCCAATCGTTTTCCGTGGATTTGCCGTCCAAGGTGCCTGAAGGGCTTTCCACAACGCCCTTCTGATAGTAGGAGCCCAGTACCTGCCAGATACCACGGAACGCCTCTTGGGCGAACGCGGAATCGTTGGCGTTGCCTTTTTCGTCCACGGCGGTGTATGGCAGCAGCACCTCAATGTATTTGGGGTTGTCTTTACTGGCCTTATCCAACTTGAGTTTGGACACCATCTTTTCCGCCTGTAGCTTGCCGATGGTCTGGGCGTCCGAGAACTTGACGAAGGCGTCCGGCTTATATCCCTCGATACTGTTGCCGAGCAATACCACATGCATGCCGGACTCCTTGGCCAGTTTGAGCGATGAGACCAGCCGGTCCACGGCCTGCGCCTGCTCGTCCGATGCAGTGCTGTCGCTCTCAGTGTTGGACGAATCGTCTTTGGACGAGTCGTCTTCGGAAGATTCACCGTCAGAAGTAGCTCCCTCATCCGTGGCATCGTTGGTGCTCAGGTTCTGGCTGATGTAATCGCCGTATTGGCGAGTGGAAGCGTCGGCCTCGACTACTGGAGCCACGAGCAATGTCATGTTGTCGGGCGCGATGGCAATGCCGGAATCGTCCGTGGTGTTATTCGAAAGATGATCGACCACAAAGTCTTGGATGGCGCGGCTTTGCTTGGCCAACGAGTCGGACGTCGTATGATCGATATCGCCTTTCTTGAAACCGGCGTCGGCCAGAGCCTTGGCTAGGTCAGGCACCAGCTTCGCCCACTTGTTCAGTGGCGTCTGCTGGTTCAGCGTAATGCCGTCCGAAGGTGTGAACACGGCCACGCCGCCGGCAGAATTGGACGTCACCGTGGTTTGACCATCTACAACGGTCTTATTGTCTGAGGTGCACGCGGTCAGTGACAGCACCATCGCGCAGGATGCGATAATGGCGGCGAGCAGGGTGGTTGAGCGGCGTGCGAACACCATAAGCGGCGAAACCTCCTCAAGCGGGCGTGAAAACAAGCTGAATCACGATTCTAGTAGGCCGTATACGAAAAAGTCCCGGACCAGTGGACAAATCGCCACATATCCGGGAACAATTAGAGGTATTACGTGCGTGCATCGAACAACTGTCATGATTATCGTGCTGAGGAACATTCCAGATGAAGCACGACAATCATGACAGTTTGCGACATGACATGACCCATGTAGGTCCGCACGATGTGTTCGATGATTTACTCGGCCAGAGCCTTGGCCAGGTTCTCGTCCAGCGCGTTCATGAAGCCGTCGGTGTCGAGCCACGGTTCGTCCGGGCCGATGAGCATGGCCAGATCCTTGGTCATCTGACCGCCTTCAACGGTGTCGACGATGACCTTCTCCAGCGTCTTGGCGAAGTGACGGACTTCGGGCGTGCCGTCCAGATCGGCGCGGTGCTTAAGGCCGCCGGTCCACGCGAAGATGGAGGCGATCGGGTTGGTGGAGGTCTTCTCGCCCTTCTGCCAGCGGCGGTAGTGACGGGTCACGGTGCCGTGCGCCGCTTCGGCCTCGACGGTCTGGCCGTCCGGGGTCATGAGCACGGAGGTCATGAGGCCCAGCGAACCGAAGCCCTGGGCCACGGAGTCGGACTGCACATCGCCATCGTAGTTCTTGCAGGCCCAGATGTAACCGCCGTGCCACTTCAGGGAGCTGGCCACCATGTCGTCGATCAGGCGGTGCTCGTAAGTCAGGCCGGCCTCGGCGTACTTGTCCTTGTATTCGGTCTCGAACACCTCGGCAAAGATGTCCTTGAACTGGCCGTCGTAGGCCTTCAAAATCGTGTTCTTGGTGGACAAGTACACCGGGTAATGACGCATCAGGCCGTAGTTGAAGCAGGCGCGAGCGAAACCGCGGATCGAATCGTTGACGTTGTACTGCACCTGGGCCACGCCGCCGTCTTCGCCGTAGTTGTAGACCACGTGCTGAATCGGCTCGGAGCCATCGTCCGGAGTGAAGGTGACGGTCAGCTGGCCGGCTCCCGGAACCTTGAAATCGGTGGCCTTGTACTGGTCGCCGAATGCGTGACGGGCTACGACGATCGGCTTGGTCCAGCCGGGCACCAGACGAGGCACGTTGCTCATCACAATCGGCTCGCGGAAGATCGTGCCGCCCAGGATGTTGCGGATGGTGCCGTTGGGGGACTTCCACATCTTCTTGAGACCGAATTCCTTGACTCGGGCCTCATCGGGGGTGATGGTGGCGCACTTGACACCGACATGGTGCTTCTGGATGGCGTGGGCGGCGTCGATGGTCACCTGGTCATCGGTCTCGTCGCGGTGCTCGATGCCCAGATCGTAGTAGTCGAGGTTCACGTCGAGGTACGGCAGGATCAGACGATCCTTGATGTCCTTCCAGATCACGCGGGTCATCTCGTCGCCGTCGAGTTCGACGACAGTGCCTTCGACCTTGATTTTGGCCATGCTTCCTCCTGATAGATGGTGTGAAGATGATTTAGTCATAGCGCATGTTTGTAACGACTTGAAGCAATCGTCCGGTCCGTGGGAAACGGCCTTGTTGGCGTCCCACCCGGGCAATAGGCTGGAAACCATGTCTCAGGAAATTGAAATCGGTTTGGGCAAAAAAGGCCGTCTCGGCTACGCACTCGACGATGTGGCGATCGTCCCCTCCCGTCGCACCCGCGACCCCGAGGACGTCTCCACCTCTTGGCAGATCGACGCCTATGAGTTCGATGTGCCGGTGATCGGCGCCCCCATGGATTCGGTGACCAGCCCGGCCACCGCCATCGCCATGGGCAAGATGGGTGCGCTCGGCGTGCTCGATCTGGAAGGTCTGTGGACCCGTTACGAGGATCCGACCCCGCTGTTGGACGAAATCGCCGGACTGCCGGCCGATCAGGCCACCGAGCGTATCCAGCAGATCTATGCCGAGCCGGTCAAGCCGGAGCTCATCACGCAACGTCTGCACGAGATTCGCGCCGCCGGTGTCACCGTGGCCGGCGCGCTCTCCCCGCAGCGCACCCAGCAGTTCTACTCCACCGTGGTGGACGCGGGCGTGGACCTGTTCGTGATCCGCGGCACTGTGGTCTCCGCCGAGCACGTCTCCTCCGGCCAGGAACCGCTGAACCTCAAGAAGTTCATCTACGACCTTGACGTGCCTGTCATCGTCGGCGGCGCATCCAACTACACCGCTGCCCTGCACCTGATGCGCACCGGCGCGGCCGGCGTGCTCGTCGGCTTCGGCGGCGGCGCGGTCTCCGCCACCCGCCAGACCATCGGCGTGCAGGCCCCGATGGCCACCGCCATCGCCGACGTGGCCGAGGCCCGCCGCGACTACATGGACGAATCCGGCGGCCGCTACGTGCAGGTCATCGCCGACGGCGGCATGGGCGACTCCGGCAGCTTCGTCAAGGCCCTGGCCCTCGGCGCCGACGCGGTCATGCTCGGCGCGCCGCTGGCCCGCGCCACCGAGGCCCCCGGCAAGGGCACCCACTGGGGTTCCGAAGCCCGCCACCAGACGCTGCCGCGTGGCTACCGCACCACGGTCGGCACGGTCGGCCCGCTCGAACAGGTGCTGTTCGGACCGAGCCACCAGGCGGACGGCAAGACCAACTTCATCGGCGCCCTCAAGCGCGCGATGGCCTCCACCGGCTACGTCGACGTGAAGAACTTCCAGCGTTGCGGCATGGTGGTCAACCCGTATTCCGCACGATAATCCCGATTGCCCCCTGAAAATGGGGGGTTTGCCCTCCATGCAGGAGGCTTAACTTGCCCGAAGGCGCGCTCAAGTAGTTTGACTTGGCGCGCCTTTCGTGATGTTGTAGTACAGACGCTCGCCGATGATGGTGAGTTGCAAGGGGGCTTGAAGGGGGTCATCATGGAGTATTCGGGATTTTTCCACGGCACATATCAGTACGGGCCGTTGCCGAGTTATGACGGATTCATCGTTGTGGAGCTGTCGGATCGCCCGGTGCGGTATCACATCCAACCCACATTCATAGGCGGGCTGAATGCGAAGGAATGTCATTCCATGGCCATGGCTGCATGCCGCATCGCCTGCACATCGGCGGACGCGATACGTGGCAAACTCAGCGTCGCACATCTCAACAGAGCCATGACAAAACCATGCCTGGACCGGCTGCAAACCATGCAATACCTGCTCGGCACCCACATGGTCACTCATCCGGAGCTCAAAGCGAAATTCTGCTATCTGCCCACTGTCCCCACATTGATCGACGGCATGATCACCGGCAAGGACACGCTGGAAATGGCGGTATTCATGACCATCGGCCAGGAAAATCTGCGAGTCAACCTCAAACTGAAGTACATCGGTTCTCGATGGATGTGCATCTATGCCGATTTGGGCTGACCAGACGGCCCCGCCCGCACACCGATTCCTACGCTGGTAGCGGAAGACGGTTCTGCCGTGTCATAGGCTGGTTCGCCTATAGTAGTGACCATGCGTGAACATGTAGAAGAACCCAGATATGTCACCACCGATGACGACACCGTCTACTCGCTGCTGTCCAAACGAGCAGCTCGCACGCCGGATGACATCATCGCGGAATGGCAGGATGACAGCACCCACCAATGGCGCAGCGCCACAGCTACTGAAATGCTGTCCCGCGTACGCGAGGTGGCCAAGGGCCTGTTGGGACTTGGCGTCAAAGCCGGCACCATGGTGCTGATTTACTCGCCTACCTGCTATGAGTGGGGTGTGGCTGATTTCGCTTGCGCGGCAATCGGCGCTGTGGTTGTGCCCGTCTATGAGACCGATTCCGCCCGTCAGACCGCGGGCATCGTCGAGGAAGTCGATCCCGCCATCGCCTTTGCCGGCGACTTCCAGCGCGCACAGACGCTTGAGCAGATCCGTGTCAATCATCCGGGCATGAAATACGTGTTCAATTTCAAGGCCGATGGCCTTGACGCTGTCGCTGACTTCGGGCATGGCGTATCCGATGAGACGTTGGATGCGGCTATCGCTCGTATCAAAGCCGATGATCTGCTCACCGTGGTCTACACCTCCGGTTCCACCGGCAAGCCCAAGGGCGCGATGCTCTCCAACCGCAATTACACGCACATCGTGCTTAACGGCTACGAGATTCTGCGTGGCATGCTGTACGACGACAACCGTCTGCTGCTGTTCCTGCCGCTGGCGCACTGCTTCGCCCGCTACATCCAGTACGTGTGCATCGGTGGCTGCGGCGTGGTCGGATACATTCCCGACGCCAAGCGACTGCTCGCCGATATCCGCAGTTTCAAGCCCACCTACCTGCTGGGCGTGCCACGTGTGTTCGAGAAGGTGTATAACGCGGCCTCGCAGAAGGCTGGTGCCGGCATCCAGGGGCATATCTTCGCCCAGTCGGTCAAGCACTTCGTCAAGTGGAGCAAGGATGAGCATGCCGGTCGCGGCCATTCGTTCATCGAGCGCATGCGCCATTCGTTCTACATGGCCACGGTGGGCAAATCCATTCGTTCCGCTCTCGGACCGAACCTCAAATGGCTGGCCTGCGGTGGTGCGCCGCTCAACGTGGATTTGGCCCACTTTTTCAACGGCATGAATGACATCACCTTCATCCAGGGTTATGGCATGACCGAAACCGCCGCTCCGATGCTCGTCAATTGGGAGGACGACAACGAGGTCGGTTCGGTCGGCAAGCCTGGGCCTGGCATGGGCGTGCGTCTTGGCGAAGACGATGAAATTGAGCTGACCGGCCCGAACGTGTTCCTTGGCTACTACAAGCAGCCCGAACTCACTGCACAGACGATGACTGCCGACGGCTGGATCAAAACCGGCGATCTGGGTCGTATCGACGACCGCGGCTTCACCTTCATTACCGGACGCAAGAAGGACATCATCATCACCGCCGGCGGCAAGAACATCAGCCCCGCCCCGATGGAGGATGCCATCGACACCTGCCCGATCGTGGCTCATGCAGTAGTAGTCGGCGACGGCAAGCCGTTCGTGTCCGCACTTATCGAGCTCGACCCCGAAATGCTGCATTCCTGGCTGGAAGGTCAGGGCCTCAATGCCGACATGACACTCGCCGAGGCCAGCGACAACGACGCGGTGCGCGCCTTTATCCAGCAGTACATCGACCAGGCCAACGCCAATGTCTCCCGCGCTGAGTCCGTGCGCAAATTCGCGGTGCTGGATGAGGAATTCAGTCAGGAGCACGGCACACTCACCCCGAGCATGAAAGTGGTGCGTCCCAAGGTATTGCAGCGCTACGCCACCGTCATCGAAGAGGATCTGTACGCGCCCAAGCCATCCAACAAGCCGCTGCCCGCCACTGCCAAGATCATCGACAGCACGCTGGAGACCGTCAAGAAATCCTCCGAATCGGTCAAGCAGGCGTCCGAACAGGTCAAACAGGCCTCGGAACAGATGAAAACCAGCGTGTCTGATTCGATTGCTAGCGTGTCGGAGAAGATCAAGAAGTCGAAGGCCGAACCCGAAGAGGGCGAGACCGGCGATTCCGCCGACAATGCCGCTGACACCGGCAGCAAGCCGGACCAGCCGGCTGACGAGAAGAATGAGGAGTAACGAGAAGTGGCCATCCGTGAGATCAGGGTCGTGCCCGACCCAGTCCTGCGCACCCCCTGCGATGAGATCAAGGAAATCACCCCGGCCGTGCGCCGCCTGGTTGACGACCTGTTGGAAACCGTGGACGATCCGGGCCGAGCGGGCCTGTCCGCCAACCAGATCGGCGTGAGCCTGAGGGCCTTCTCCTACAACATCGACGGCAAGGTCGGCTACGTTCTGAACCCCGTACTCGAGGAGAAGTCCGGCGAGCAGTATGGCGATGAAGGCTGTCTGTCCGTGCCCGGCTTGTGGTACAAGACCCGTCGTGCCGACTACGCTCGCGTGCGTGGCATCGACTTGGACGGCAACGAGGTCGTGCTCGAGGGCTCCGGGCTGATGGGCCGTATGCTTCAGCACGAATGCGACCACCTCGACGGCCACGTGTATTTGGATCGCCTGGAAAAGGAAGAACGCCGCGAAGCCCTGCGCTACATGCGCAATCGTCAGGCGAAGTAGTCCATACTCGGCTCCCACTGGCTGGAGCCGTCGAACGTAGTGAGACTGAGGGTGGTTCTGCCGGTACCGCCCGTGACTCCCCTCAGTCGCCTACGGCGACAGCTCCCCTCAGAGAGGGGAGCCTGTTTTTTTTTTAGTACCGGCTCCGTGCTATTCTCGAAACTCGTGTGCCACCCGGCAACGGACGCAGTCGCTGGTGTCCAGAGCCACCCAATATTGTCAACCGGCACACAACAAATTCGCGTCATGCTCGCGACGGCTTGTGTCGGTCGGCTGCACAACTCGTGAAACCGGGGGAGCAGCTGCACGCAGGTGCGCATGGCCAGGCAAGAACCGACAATGAAAGGTAGTAATACCATGGCTCAGATCACTATGAGCGATATGCTGAAGGCTGGCCTGCACTTCGGCCACCAGACCCGTCGTTGGAACCCGAAGATGAAGCAGTTCATCCTCACCCAGCGCAACGGCATCCACATCATCAACCTGTTCAAGTCGCTCGACATGATCGACAAGGCGTACGACTTCATCAAGACCACCGTGGCCCACAACGGCACCGTGCTCTTCGTCGGCACCAAGAAGCAGGCTCAGGAAGCTATCGCCAACCAGGCCACCCGCGTGAACATGCCCTACGTCTCCGAGCGTTGGCTCGGCGGCATGCTGACCAACTTCCAGACCGTCTCCAAGCGCGTCAACCGCCTCAAGGAACTTGAGGAAATGGACTTCACCGACGTGCACGGCTCCGGCCTGACCAAGAAGGAGCTCCTCCTGCTCGAGCGCGAGAAGGACAAGCTCAACAAGCAGCTGGGCGGTATCCGCAACATGAACCGCACCCCGTCCGCGATGTTCGTCGTCGACATCACCAAGGAAGCCCTGGCTGTTGAGGAAGCTCACAAGCTGGGTATCCCGGTTGTCGCCATCGTCGACACCAACGCCGACCCGGACACCGTTGAGTACCCGATCCCGGCCAACGATGACGCCATCCGCGGCATCGAACTGCTGACCAGCCTGATGGCTGACGCCGTCGCCGAAGGTCTGCTGGAGCGCTCCGGCGCCAACAAGGCCGAGGGCGAAGCCGCCGAGCAGCCGATGGCCGCTTGGGAGAAGGAACTCCTGACCAACGAGGCTCCTGCCGAGGCTTCCGCTGAAGCCGCCGCTCCGGCTGCCGCCGAGGGCGAAACCGCCGAGGCCCCCAAGGCCGAGTGATGCTCTACGATGGGAAGTGCCTGAATAAGCGCTTCCCATCGTTCACGGGTAAGCAAAATTTCTCAAGGAGAATAATCAATGGCAGCAATTACCGCCGCACTGATCAAGCAGGTTCGTGAAGACACCGGCGCCGGCATGCTCGACGTCAAGAAAGCTCTGACCGAAGCCGAAGGCGACGTCGCCCGCGCCAAGGAAATCATCCGCGCCAAGGGTATCGCCGCAGCCGGCAAGCGTGAAGGCCGCAAGGCTCAGGAAGGCACCATCGCCTCCAAGGTCGTCGAGACCGCCAATGGCGAGACCGGCTACGCCGTCGAGCTGAACTCCGAGACCGACTTCGTGGCCAAGACCCCGAAGTTCGTCGAGTTCACCGAGGAAGTTCTCGGCTACGCCGTGGACGCCGACGCCAACTCCGCTGACGAGCTGCTCGAGGCCAAGGCTGGCGACACCACCGTCAAGCTGGCTGTCGAAGAGGCCGCCGCCCTGTTCGGTGAACACGTCAAGGTCGGCCAGTTCGCCAAGATCTCCGGCGAGCACGTCGAAGTCTACGCTCACAAGAAGTCCGCCGAGATGCCGCCGAGCATCGTCGCCATGATCGCCACCGACAAGGCCGGCGCCGCCGTGGCTCACGAAGCTGCTCTGCAGATCTCCGCCATGGGCGCCAAGTGGCTGACCCGCGAGGACGTTCCGGCCGATGTGGTCGAGTCCGAGCGTCGCGTGGCCACCGAGAAGTCCCTGGCCGAGGGCAAGCCGGAGAAGATCGTTCCGAAGATCGTCGAAGGCCGTCTCAACGCTTTCTTCAAGGAAGTCGTGCTGCTTGAGCAGCCGTTCGTCAAGGACCCGTCCAAGACCGTCGGCGACCTGTTCAAGGAAGTCGGTGGCAACGCCACCGCATTCGCTCGTGTCGAGGTCGGCAAGGGCGAAGAGGAGTGAGCCTAAGGCTTACTCCACGCGCTTAGCGTAATTTCAACGAAACGCCATCCGGTTATTCAATAATCGGATGGCGTTTCGCTATTCCAAGGGTGTCGTTGCTAGGGGGTGTCGTCGTAAACCGATACGCTTGTCTACGGATAATTTCGCACTTTCGGTTTTGAGAAAGGCACAATATGACTGATAGCGACAATCCGCGCAGAGTTCTGCTCAAGCTGTCCGGTGAAGCATTCGGTGGTGGCAAGGTCGGCATCGATACCCAGGTGATTCGTCGCATTGCCGAGGAGATCGTTCCGGCCGTACAACAGGGTGTGCAGGTGGCCATCGTGGTCGGCGGCGGCAACTTCTTCCGCGGTGCCGAACTGCAGCAGGCCGGTATCGATCGTTCCCGTGGCGACTACATGGGTATGCTCGGCACGGTGATGAACTGCCTCGCTCTACAGGACTTTCTGGAGCAGGAGGGGCAGGCCACCCGCGTGCAGACCGCCATCACCATGGGACAGGTCGCCGAGCCGTATATTCCGCTCAAGGCCATCCGTCACCTTGAAAAGGGTCGCGTGGTGATTTTCGGCGCCGGTGCCGGCATGCCGTACTTCTCCACCGACACGGTTTCCATCCAGCGTTCCCTCGAAATCCACTGCGACGAGGTACTTATGGGTAAGAACGGCGTCGACGGCGTCTACACCGCCGACCCGCGCAAGGACGAGAACGCCAAGCGTTTTGAAACCCTGAGCTACAATCGCGCCCTCGTGGACAATCTGGCCGTCATGGACGCCTCCGCACTGTCCATGGCCCGCGACAACAAGAAGCGCATCCGCGTCTTCGGCCTCGAAGAGCCGGGCAACGTGACCCGCGCCCTCGTCGGCGATGAAATCGGCACGCTGGTCTCCACCGCCGAATCGCGCGTGGCCGAGTAAGCCGCAAACGCCCACAATCGAATCAAGCGTTCATAGACGAACAACACTGACGAACACCAACACACAAGGAGTGAATATGTCTCTTATCGACCAGGCCAAGGAACAGATGGCCAAGACCGTGGAAAACACCAAGGAAAACTTCTCCGGCATCCGCACCGGTCGCGCAAACCCGGCCCTGCTCAACGGCATCACCGTGGACTACTATGGTGCCCCCACCCCGATTAAGGCCGTCGCCTCCATCGGCGTTCCCGAACCGCGCACTCTGTCCGTCACCCCGTTTGACGCTTCCCAGGCCGGTGCCGTCGAAAAGGCCCTGCGCAACTCCGACCTCGGCATCAGCCCGAACCGTGATGGCAACGTCATCCGTCTGACCATGCCGGAACTCACCGAGGATCGTCGTAAGGAATACGTCAAGCTCGCCAAGGGCAAGGCCGAGGATGGCAAGGTCGCCGTGCGCAACATTCGCCGTAAGACCAAGGAAACCATCGACAAGGCCGTCAAGGACGGCGAAATGGGTGAGGACGAAGGCGATCGCCTGCTGAAGGATCTTGACAAGGTCACCAAGTCCGTTACCGACGAGATCGATACTCTGCTGGAGACCAAGCAGAAGGAGATCATAGATCGGAAGA
>ERZ506425.506-NODE-506-length-12381-cov-7.09614_pt1 | contig 12381 bp, 9 predicted proteins | sample MGYA00513667_ERZ506425 | MGnify/ENA metagenome assembly ERZ506425
TGTGCGGCGACCACCTGTCCCCCATCTCCGATACCACCATCATGGCTTCTGCCGGCGCCCACTGCTTCCACCTGAACCACGTGGCGACCCAGCTGCCCTATGGTATCACCGTGGCCGCCGTTTCCTTCGTCAGCTTCATCATTGCCGGTCTGGTCCAGAACGCTGTGGTCTGCATGATCATCGCCATCATTCTGATGGTCGTGACCCTGCTGGTCATCAAGGCCGTCACCGCCAAGAAGCACGCCGGCATCTTTGCCGAAATGGCCGAGGCCGACAAGGTGCTCTATCAGAAGTAAGCAATCGTCTTTCCCATACAGGGTATGCCCCCGGCTCAGCCGGGGGCATATTTTTGTATTCCGAAAACCTGAGCTCTCGCCCCCGGTTTTGAAATTTTTTCCCTGCTTCTTCTTTCGTCCTCCCCAGAGCCGAGGAAGCCGCCCAAAAGTGGTTTGATACCTCTCTTCGGGGCAGGAATGCTGCCCCACTCCGAAAGAGACCACACAGCGGCTCACAGGGGCGGACATATGGTCTCTGTACTCTGTACCGGCAGCTTTTGCTGCACTCGCTGACGCTCCAGTCCGGTCATTTGCCGCTGGTAACACTGCTCCAAGACCTCGTGCATGGGAACGATGGTGCAGCGCAAGTTTCCGTTTTTCCTAATACCGTTTTTCATCCGTATCTGCGTCCATTCCGTGATGATGAGCCCGTGTTCCTCCAGCAGGCGCATATGCTTGGCGACGGTATTGTGGGAGAGATGCAGGACTTCCGCCGTGTGGAGCACATCATCCGTGCTTCAAAGGCCCCCTTCGGCTGGTCTGCGCTGGTCAGCTGCCGGGACCTGAAATCCCTCACCGTCCCCACGAGGTGTCGGAGGATGTCTTTGGCAGCGGCCAGGAGGAGCATCAGCTGTGCCGGAAGCTCCCATATGCGTAAGGGAATATAGCATCCTCTCGCCCACAGGAAAAAGGACGGTCCACAGGGACCGTCCCTTTTCCTGTTATGGTTGCTGATCGGCCTGCGCTCCCCTGCCGGGGGTATCGCTGCGGTTGACCACGAAAATTCCCACGCATACCAGTACCAGCGCCGCTAAACTGTACGGGGTAAAGGCCTGCTGTCCCTCCCGCAGGAGCAGCGCCGACAGAAGCACGCCGAACACGGGATTCAAAAAGCCGTATACCGCCACCCGCCCCACCGGATTGTACCGGGTCAGGGCGCTCCAGATGGTCTGGGCCACGGCGGACAGCAGCACCATGTATCCCAACAGCAGAAGGGACTGCCCGGTGAAATGCGGCAGCGTACCGCCGAAGCACAGTCCCGTCAGCAGCAAAAGCCCCCCGCCCACGATGAACTGATATCCGCACAGGGTCAGGGTGTCCTCTCCCTCGGCATACCGCTTGAAAAGCGAGATGGAGAAGCCGTTGGCCAGCGCCGCCAGCAGCACCGCACCGTCCCCCAGCAGGGTGAAGCCGCCGCCCAACCCGCCGCCGGACAGATTGATCAGCAGCACGCCGCTGAAGCCGCACAGGCAGCCCAGCAGCTTGGGGGCATTGAGCCGCTCATAGTGAAACAGCATAGCGGAGATCAAAATGGCGAAGAACACGTGGACCGCCATCAGGACGGAGCCCTTGACGCCGGAGGTGTGCGCCATGCCGATATAGAACAGGGCATACTGCACGAAGGTCTGGATCAGACCCAGCTTCGTGGCCTTCCACAGGGAGGAGCGTGCGGGAAGCCGCAGCTGACGCAGGGAAGCGCTGTGGAAAAGCACCGTCACCACACCGGCAAAGAAAAAGCGCAGCCCCGCAAAGATCAGTTGTTCCGCCGAATCGGCGGAGGAAATAGACAACAGGCCGTAGCCGATCTTCACCGCCGGGAAGGCGCTGCCCCACAGCAGGCAGCAGAAGGCCGCCAGCAGGCAGATGACCATGGGGCGCTGCAGGGTGGAGGTCGAGATTTTTTTCATAGGGTAATACTCCGTTGGATGTCCCTCTCCGACAGGAAAAGGTTCCCTGTGGTATGGCCGCAGGGAACCTTTTCAAATGAGGGGGTAGGGGATGGATAGATTACTTGGCAGCTTCCTCCGTGGCCACTGCCGTCTCGCCGTAGTTGTAGCGAGGCTTGCCACGGTAGACGATGCCGCCGATGACCATGGCGATCACCGTGGGGATCAGCCAGGAGAAGCCCTGCTCCGCCAGGGGGATCATGTACATGACCTTGCGCAGGCCGTCCAGATTGGGAGCCACCGCCAGAATGGCGTCGCCCACACTGACGATACCGGCCGCAGCCACGCCGAACTTATACACGCCGTCGTTGGGGATCCACTTGTCCACCAGGCCCAGCACGGTCAGTACGATGCAGATGGGATACATGATGAGGAAGATGGGGGTCACGTAGTTGATGATGTTCTGGATGCCGAAGGAGCCGAACACAGCGCCCACCACGCAGGCGATGCCCATCCACAGCTTGTAGGAAATACGGCCCTTGGAGACCTCGTTGATGACGGAGGCGCCGGTGGAGCCGATGCCGATGGCGGTGGTGAGGCAGGCCAGACTGACCGCCAGACCCATGCAGACCTTACCGAAGTTGCCCAGCACCCGGCCCACCAGGCCGCTGAGGAGGGTGGTCTGAGGCACGCTCAGGTCGTAGTAGTCACCGCCGCAGGCGCCGATGTAGGTCAGAATGATGTAGATGATGCCCAGCGCCACAATGGAGGTCAGACCCACGATCAGGCCGCTGCGCTTACGCTCCAGAGGATTGGTGTGGCCCTTGTCCAGAATGCCGCCGATAAAAATGTTGGCGCACATCAGGCCCACCGTCAGGTCGCCGGTCAGATAACCGGTGAGCATGGCAGAGGGTAGGGGCTTGGAGACGCCGGTATCCTGCGGCGTGCCGATGGGGGAGATCACGCCCTTCACCAGCACGATGGCCAGCAGGATCAGCAGGAGCGGCGTCAGATACTTGCCCAGCTTATCCACGACCTTGCCCTTGTCACAGCCGAAGAAGAACACCAGTGCAAAGAAGATGATCATCGTCAACCATGAGGGCGCATTGGGGAAGATGGACATGACGCCCATCTCGTGAGTGGTGGCGCCGTTGCGGGGCAGGGTGGAGCCCATACCCACCAGAATACAGCCAAAGAGGTAGAAAAAGTCGTAGAACTTAGGGTGTACGTGGCCCATGAGGCACTTGACGTCCGTACCGACGTTGTTCACGCCCCAAAAGGCCAGCACGGGGAGGATCACGCCGGTGAGCACAATGCCCAGAGCGCCCCAGCCCCACTGGGTGCCGTCGGCCAGGCCGATCTGCGGCGGGAAGATCAGGTTGCCTGCACCGAACATGGTGGAAAACAGTGCCAGACCAACAATGATACTGTCCCTTGTGATGTGGTTCTTCTTCATTTGATAGAGCCTCCTTTTGTGTTTTCTTGCGTTCCGGCGCATTTACCGCTGGAACACGATCTCTCCTTCTACCATGGTCAGATCCACCTGAGCTTCACACAGCTCCTCCAGCGGTCTGTCATAGATGTTGCGGTCCAGCACCACAAGATCGGCGTATTTGCCGACGGTGATGGTGCCGTACTTGGCCTCGTCGTAGGAGGCGTAGGCGGCTTCCTTGGTGAACATCTCCACCGCCTCCTCCAGCGTGACACCGTTTTCGGGATACCACGCCTCCATGCCGGGCTTTCCCTTGCGGGTCACGGCACAGTAGATGTTGGGCAGGACGTCGAAGGGCTCCACCGGGCAGTCGGAGCCGCCGCACATATGAACGCCCATATCCTCATAGCGCCGCCAGTTGTAGCTCTGGCGTCCCAGCTCTGCGCCCACGCAGTCGTCCACCACGGCGGAGTCGGCCTTGATGAAGATAGGCTGGACATAGGCCACCAGATTCAGCTTCCGGAACCGATCCTGCAGTGCCTCGTCCATGATCTGGCAGTGGATGATGCCGTTGCGGCGATCGGCGTGGGGGAACTCCGTGGAGACCCTCTCGATGGTGTTGATCATCTGCTCCAGCGCAGCGTCACCGATGCAGTGGGCCGTCAGATGGTAGCCGTTGGTATAGGCAAGCTTGGCCAGATCGTACAGCTCCTCGTCGGTGAACAGCAGCAGGCCCTTGGTGTCCGGGTCGTTGTGATACGGCTGACGCATGGCGGCGGAATGGGAGCCCAGAGAGCCGTCGCACAGGAACTTCACCGGGCCGAACTTGAAGTGACCCATGGTGTCGTTGGCCCGATAGCCCAGATCCAGGAACCGCTGCAGTTGGTCCGTGCGGCGGAAGCGGATCTGCTCGTTGACACGGATGGGCAGCCGCCCCTCCTCGTTGAGCTCCCGATACGCCTGCAGAACATCCTCGAAGTCGTCGTCGGCGATGAGGTTGAAGTCGTCCGTGTGGACCTGCACGATCCCCTTGGAGGCAGCCTCCAGACAGGTGGATTCCAGAATGTCCTTGATCTCCTCCACCGTATAGCGCTCCCAGCAGCTCTGGACGCACATGGCGGAATTTTCACGGACGTAGCCGTTGGGCAGACCGTCGGGGCCGAAGTCCATGGTCTGCTTGGTGGTGGCCTCCCGCTCGTCCCACAGGCCGGCCAGCTGCAGCGCCATCGTGTTCATGCACACGATATGGCCGCAGGCCCGCTGCAAAAAGATCGGTACATCGGAGGCGATGGCGTCCAGATCGTTGCGGTCGGGGATTTTGTTGGTATCCGTCCAGTTGATCTGGTTGAAATTGCAGCCGATGACCCAGCGGTTGGTGCCCCGCACCTTCTCGGCGCCCTCCCTGCACATCCGGACGACCTCTTCATAGGTGGTGGTATTCACCAGATCGATGCGGCGGCGGAACGTTCCGTAGAACAGCAGATGCAGATGGGTATCCGCAAAGCCCGGCAGCATCAGTCTGCCCTGCAGGTCAATGAGGCGGGTCTGGGAGTCCTTCAGCGCCAGGATCTCCTCGTCGCTGCCCAGACGTAGGATCACACCGTCCTTGATGGCCAGAGCGCTTACCTCGGGATAGGCCTTGTCCAGCGTGTGGATGATGCCGTTGTAAAAGATAGTATCCATCGCTCATGTTCCTTTCTTTTGTTTATATTTCACGCCTCGGCCGTGTGCGGCATGGCGTTTTTCACGATCCGTCCGTCCTGAACCACCAGCTTGACATGGTCGCTGCGGCGCAGGACCCGAATGTCCTCGTCCGGTCTTCCCTCTACCAGCAGCACATCCGCCAGCTTGCCGGTTTCCAGCGTTCCCAGCTGATCCTCCATCTGCAGCAGCCGTGCGTTGACCTTGGTGGCCATGGTGATGACCTCCATGGGCGTATACCCCGCCACACACAGCCGCTCCAGCTCCAGCGTGGCCTCGCTGTACGGGCATCCGAAGGCAGCGTCTCCCAGAAAGTCGCAGCCGACGCCCACGGTGATGTGGGCTTTTCGTGCCATCTCCAGAGAGCGGTAGTGGGCCTCGTAGGACTTCTCCGTCTTTTCCTTCAGGTAGGGCAGCACGCCCTCCTTCCCCTGAAAATACAGCTTCGATGCGTGCATGATGGCCAGCGTCGGGACCAGATAGCAGTCGTTCTTCACCATCAGCTCGATGCACTCCTCATCCAGATAGAAGCCGTGCTCGATGCACTTTACGCCGTTTTTCAGGGCCATCTTGATGCCCCGTGTGGCCTGTGCGTGGGTGGAGACATAGCTGCCCATATTCTCCGCCTCCTCCACCGCCGCCCGGATCTCCTCCTGACTGAAATGGCTGTGGGGAGTGGCCTTATCTCCCTGAGAGAACACGCCGCCGGTGGTCATGATCTTGATGAGATCCGCTCCGTTGCGGGCGTTGATGCGGCAGGCCCGCCGCACCTCATCCACACCGTTGACGATGAAGGCGGGGCTGTATGCCCGCTGGCTGGCCTCCAGCGAGAGCTTCTGATACACGTCGCCGTGGCCGCCGATCTGCGAGATGATGCGCCCGGCACCGAAAATACGGGGGACATCCAGCAGCCCCTCGGCCACAGCCGGCCGCATCAGGAGCACGTCGCTGCCCAGATCCCGGAACGCCGTGTAGCCCTGCTGGCGCAGCTGCGCCATATCCCGCAGCGCACGGGCCATGCTGAGCTGCGGCGTCATGCTGATCCAGTCCACCGCCGTGGCGCTGCCCCAGCCCATGTGGACGTGGGCGTCGATGAGACCCGGCATGATGGTGCCGTCCTCCAGCTCATACACCTCGGCTGTCGGATTGTCCGGCAGTTGACTCTGCCGGCAGACCATCCGGATTCGGTTGTCCTCCAGCACCACGGCACCCTTTTCGATGGGTGCGCCGCCGTTGCCGTCCAGCACTCGTCCCTTCAGAACGATCATGATCTTGCTCCTTTCCTATCCGGCCGTTTAACTGCGGTCGGCCATATGTCGTTGATTCTCCGCAATGATGGCCACAAGCTCCCGGTCCGTGGCCACCATGCCCGGATCGTTGAGCCGCCCCACGTTGGCGAAGGTCTGCTCGATGGTATTTCCGATGATGCCCACGCCTGCGGGAACGAAGCAGCCCTCTCTGGCCAAATACGCCGCCTGCACCGCCAGCGAGGCGGCCGTGCTGAGCTTATAGGCGCAGGAGATCTTCGCTCCGTCGCAGAACATTCCGCCGATGGTCCCCAACACCGTCTGCATGGCGTGGACCGCCGTGTCGTAGCTGCCGCCCAGCAGATAGCTGACGGCGGCGGTCATGCCGGTGGCCGCTGCAACGCCGCAGCCGCAAAAGGCGGTCATCCGCTTGATGTGAGCCTTGATGTAGATGGTGATCATGGAGCTGATGGCCAGCGCCGTGGCGGTCTGCTCCTCAGAGGCTCCCAGCGCCTCCGCTGCGGAGAGGACGCCCACAAAGTTCGTAATGCCGTGGTTGCCGCTTCCGGCAATGGCCATGATGGTCACATTCAGGCCGCTCATCCGGGCCTCCCCGGCGGCGGCGGTGTAGGCCTGCGCCTCGGCAGAAACTGCCAGCGGGCCGGTCATCTGACCGGAGATCCGCTGCTTCAGCAGCCTGCCCAGCGGCAGCTCCGGGTCCTCCAGATCTCTTCTGACCGCCTCCTGATTCCGCCGGGCATCCTCCAACAAAAACCGGAAGCTTTCCGGCTCCATGGAGAGGATGGTCTCGTACAGCTCCTGTACGCTGTATTCCACCAACGGATAGACCGCCGCTCCATGGGTCCGCCCCTCCGCCTGCATCACAGGCGCTCCGTTTCGCAGGATCTCCGTCACGCAGGAGTAGTCCCCCCGGATCACCGCCTGCGCCTCCTCGCTGCCGCCGGAGACGATGGCCCGCACATACAGCGGCTCCGGCGTCTGGCCGTAGGCGACGTGTACCCGCCCGTCGGATACGATGGCCGCCGCCTGCTGCACGATATCACCGGTGACATCGGCCAGAATGGCCAGACCCCGTTCCGGTTCATCCAGCAGCGCACCCAGCGCCGCCGCCAGCTCCAGTCCGATGCGGTTCGTACCGGGGATGCCCACGCTGACACCGTTTTTGTAGATGTTGGGGCTCACCAGCACGTCGATTTTTTCCGGCCTGCGCCCCAGGGTATGAGCCGCCACGGCCACCGCCAGGCACACGCTGCCCGGATCGGTACAGCCGGTGGAGGACTCTATCTCAGAGGTCAATATATCCAAAAGCTTCTGCTTGTCAATCATCATCGGGGCCTCCTGCCTTGTCGTTTTCTGCCTTCTCTTGGCGTTCCGTGTAATTTTTCTACATCATAACAGATACAGTGTCCAATGAGAATGCCTCTTTGCGCCCCTTTTTTGTAATAATTGCAGCAATCGCACCGACCACCTCCCCGACCAATCAGGACTTTTTGCACTATCTTACTTTTCTGCACCTACCGTACTGCAAAAAAGCAGGGGCTCCGCATACCGCTGCGGAGTCCCTGCTTCCTTCAATGGGTACGAAGCGGACCGCTTTCACTGGGGGAGTGACCAAAGTACTTTTTATACGCACGGCTGAAGTAGTTGGAGTCGCTGTACCCCACAGCCACCGCCGTGTCCGATACGGAGACCTGCTGGCGCAGAAGGCGCTCGGCCCGCCGCATCCGCTCCTCCGTCAGAGCATCCCGGAAGCTCTGGCCCGTCTGCGCCCGGAAAATACGCCCCAGATACGCCGCATTGACGTACTGCTCCTTTGCCACAGTCTCCAGCTTCAACGGCTCCCGGAACCGCAGCTGGATGGCCGTCAGTGCCGCCTGCACCAGAGGATGCTCCGAATCCCGCACCAGAACCAGCTGGCAGCGCACATCCTCGCAGACGGTCTGTATCCTCCGGCACAGCTGCTCCACCGTGAAAATCCCCTCCGCGGTCAGCCGCTCCGGCGGTGGGAGGGCCGACTCGGCGCACAGCCTTGCGATTCCGGCCCACAGCAGCGTCAGCTGCTCCCGCAGGGCTCCGGCGTCTCCGTTGCAGGCCGCTGTCATGCAGCGCCCCATGTGGCGGCAGGCCTCCTCCAGCCCGCCCTCCTCGCTTCGCAGCGCATGGAGCAGCTGTCCCTCCGCCTTCAGGGGGTAAGGCTCCGGCACATCAGAGGCCGTATCCCGGCACACCAGCGTTCCCTCCGGATGGAAAATGCGGCAGTCCGCTGCCCGGCAGGCCGAGCGGTAACTCTCCGCCAGTCCCTGCTCCGACGGACCGCCGATCCCCACGGCGGCGAGACCCTCCAGTCGCTGCCGCCATGCCGCCACCAGCGGCTCCGCCGCCTCCTCCGGCGACTGCTGCGGTGCCGTGCGGCAATAGCCGATGACCCGCCGGCCGTCCTGCTCCGTCCAGCCGGTGCCGTGGAGGGCCAGATTGATCTGCGATATGACCTCCCGGTCGGTCCCGTCCCGCAGGATACCCACCACCGTCATGTTGGGCAGCAGGTTGGGGATCGGCGGCAGCGGCGACGAGATGCCGCAGGCCAGATAGGGCCATACCGCCAGTCCGGTGGCGGCTCTGGCCGGGGACGACAGATGCAGCACATCCCGCACCCGCTGCAGCAGTACCGATGGCCGCACTGGCTTGAGCAGGTAATCCTGCAGATCCATGGACAGCGCCTTGCTGGCAAAGTCAAATTCGTGATAGGCGGTGAGGATGATGATCTTGCAGTCCAGCCGGTTGCTGCGTACAAATTCCGCCACTTCAAAGCCGGAGCTGCCCCGCAGCATGATATCCAGCAGGATCAGATCCGGACACAGCTGGCTGATGGCCGCAATGGCGGCGCTGCACGTGGCGGCGCTGCGAATATGCTCCGGCGGCGTCACCGTCTCCAGCAGCTGCGTCAGCTCCTGCCGCTCGGTATATTCATCCTCTACCACAAGAATGTCGATGGCCATTTATGCTTCCTCCTGTTTTTTCAGGGGACACGTCAGAACGATCCGGGTACCGCTGCCCAATGCGCTCTGTATGTCCACCTCCGCCTCCGGCCCGAAAAACAGCTTCAGCCGTTCCGTCACGTTCTGTACGCCGGAGCCTCCGGCCTGATGATCCCGGAGCTTCTCCAGCACCTCCTCCGGGATACCGGCGCCGTTATCGCTGACGGAGATCACCAGCTTTCCGTCCTCTGCGGTGGCCGACACCTTCACGTGCAGCGGGTGTTCATCCTCCCCGGCCCCGTGCAGGATGGCATTTTCCACCAGCGGCTGGATGGTCAGCACCGGGATCATCAGCTGCCCGCAGGCAGAAACGTCCCCCACCTCGAAGGAAAAACCGGGCCCCAACCGCTGGCTCTGCAGGGTCAGATACTGCCGGGCGCACTGCATCTCCTCCGCCAGCGTGCAGATGGAGTCCTTGTAATAGTACGCCCGCCGCAGCAGATCCGCCAGATCGCAGATGAGATCCGCCGTCTGGGGCGCTCCCTCCCGATAGGCCGTCCTCATCAGCAGATTCAGGGTGTTAAACAGAAAGTGCGGACTGATCTGGGACTGCAAAAACTTAAATTCACTGGCGTGCAGCGTCCGCTCCAGCGCCAGCTTCTTCTCCACCTGACGGGCGTATTCCCGCCGGGTCTCCAGCTCCGCCTCGGAGGTGGCCACATACCCGGCAAAGACCTGCAGCATCTGCATCCTGGCATCCAGCTCCTCCGCAGAGAGCACCCGCAGCGTCCCCGCCAGCGACACCATTTCGTCGTAATCCAGCTCCAGCTCCTGACAGTGCCGGCGCAGTGTGCTGTAAAACGCCTCCTCGGTATCCCGTGTGAGGAACTGCCCGTATGTCAGGCTGAGCCCTCTGGCCTCCGGCAGCGGCACCGGCACGGAGATCACACTGATGCCCATGTGACACTGGGACACCGTACACCGCTGCTCGGCATCCAGCCCGAAGCTGTGGTTGCAGGCCAGACAGTGCTGAGCGCCCTTTTCGCTGCTGATGACCCTGCGGCAGAAGCCGGTAAACACGTCCAGCCGCAGCGGCCCCTGATAGTGTCCCTCCTGATCGATAAAGGACACGCTCTGCCCCGTCACATTGGAAAATGTGCGGTCCATCTGCTGTAATAACTGATTCAGCGCATGGCCTGTTACCGCCATTTTGCTCCCTCCTCCATCATCGGCCCCCAGACCCTACCCGGAAGCGCTTTCCAAAAGGGGACTTGCCAAAACAAATGGCCTATGCTATAATCGTCCCCGACATTTGGCAGTCATCGCTGCTGTATACCAGAAAGGAGATCCTCCCATGAAAAAAGCTATTTCCACCAACGGCGCTCCTGCCGCCATCGGCCCCTATTCTCAGGCCATCGACTGCGGCGAATTTGTATTCACCAGTGGCCAGCTCGGTCTGGACCCCGCCACCGGTAAATTGGTAGACGGCGGCGTACAGGCTCAGGCCACGCAGGCTATGAAAAACATCCAGGCGGTTCTGACCGCAGCCGGACTGACTCTGGATAACGTGGTCAAAACCACCGTTCTCCTCACGAATATCGCTGATTTCGCCGCCGTTAACGAGATCTACGCCTCCTTCTTTGAGGGAACTACCTACCCCGCACGCTGCGCCTATCAGGTGAGCGCACTGCCCGCCGGGGGGCTGGTGGAGATCGAGACCATCTGCCAGAAGTGATCGCAGTACTTGCCTGCATTATACCCTCATTCCGGCTTTTCTGTCAACGAAAAGCTCCGGCCGGGCCGCTCATCTGACCCGGCTGCCGCCCTGTGTGCAAAGCCGTGTCCGCCCTGCTGGCCTCTGGAAAACATTGGATAAATCGGCTGCATCGTTCCGGGAATTTTCCGAGCTTTTCCGGATGTATTTGGCCCCCGGTCATGCCGGGGGCCTTTTCTTATCTACACAGCCATGCACAAGAGGGACGGTCCTTACGGACCGTCCCTCTTGCTTACAGGAAAGATATCGAGAGATATCGGGAAAAGCGGGATATCAGTTTTCCTTCTTGCGCCGCAGCATCAGACCGGCACCCAGAGCGCACACCAGCATACCGCTCACCCACAGCATCAGCTGACTCTCATCGCCGGTGGCGGGGGTATCCGGCGTGGTGGGCTTCTCCGGCTGGGTGGGCTGGGAAGGCTCACCCGGCTTGCCGGGCTCCACGGGAGTGGTAGGCTCCTCAGCGCCGCAGCGGCTGCACTTGCCATCCTTGTAGTCGTGGCCCAGAGCGGGAATCACCTCGCCCTGCTTCACGACAGTCTGGCAGACCTTGCAGACCTCGTTGCCGGTGTAGCCGTCCTCGGTGCAGGTGGCATCCTTGGCACCCACCAGTTCCGTGTCGTGACTGGTAGCGGGGATGACCTCCGTCTTGGTGTCGGTGTACTCCTTGCCCTCGAAGGTGACCTTGGCGGTGTAGGTGCGCACGCCGTCGGCCTTGCAGGTGGCCGCAGTGGTCACCTCGTTGGTGACGGTTGCGTTCACCGTCTCCACGTGGGAGGCATTGTTGGCGCAGGTGAAGGTGGCAGAAGCGGTGAAATCATCGTTCCACTTCCACACCGGAGCGCCATAGGCATGGCCGGTAGCCGCAATGGCCTCTGTCTTGGTGTCGGTGTACTCCTTGCCCTCGAAGGTGACCTTGGCGGTGTAGGTCCGCACGCCGGTGGTCTCGCAAGCGGCCTCGGTGGTCACCTCGTTGGTGACGGTTGCGTTCACCGTCTCCACATGGGAAGTATCATTGCCGCAAGTAAAGGTGGCAGAAGCGGTGAAATCATCGTTCCACTTCCACACCGGCTCACCGTAAGCATGACCGGTGGCAGGCAGGGTCTCCGTCTTGGTGTCGGTGTACTCCTTGCCTTCAAAGGTGACCTTGGCGGTGTAGGTCCGCACGCCGTCGACCTCGCAGGTGGCCTCGGTGGTCACCTCGTTGGTGACGGTTGCGTTCACCGTCTCCACGTGGGAAGTATCATTGCCGCAAGTAAAGGTGGCAGAAGCGGTGAAATCATCGTTCC